>WNGG01065831.1_pt1 | contig 12875 bp, 24 predicted proteins | sample 5400661 | NCBI WGS metagenome assembly WNGG01 (sample SAMN13153372, study PRJNA577476) | soil metagenome | isolation source: 100 cm soil or saprolite under Garry oak tree replicate 1 | place: USA:California | collected 2016-06-15 | reverse complement strand
CGGCGCGCCCCACTCCGCCGAACATCTTCTTCTCGGCGAAGCCCTTGCGCCGACCAAGCGAGCTTCGAATTCGTTCCGCTAACCGTTCGTCGAAGGCCATTTCGGGTGTCGCACTAAAGTAGGACGCGCCGTCTAACGGATAGCGCTCAAGCTGCGGGCGACCCGCCCGCCGGCGCAAGGCCGTTGGACGAAAGTCCGTGCCCCGTCAGGGGCACCACACTCCGCTTCCACTAAACGATCAGCGCCCGCCAGCTTCTCGCGCTTGTTAGGCGGCAGGGCCACTGTACAACTCCCTCCACTGGTACATAATCGGCGAGTCGTTCAAGAGCCACGAAAGGAATGCGCCACCCATAAGGCCCAGCAGGGCTCCGAACAGCATGCCCAGGGTATGGCCGCCGAACCCGAGCCAGACCCCGCTAAGGCCGCCGGCGACCCAGACCGTGGCCGAACGCCACACACGGGGCCGGCGCTGCCAGACAACCTCGGTGCTGGAGAGGGAGACGGTCGTGACCGCACCGCGGAGGTCCTTCCCTCGCAGCTGTCCGCCGTCTAGGTCGACCTCTTCAAGCCGAAGCTCGACTTCGCACCCGTCCGTCGTTCGCACTCTTACGCGGAGGGGTTCGCCTGTCGAGCCCATGAAACGAAGCAAGAGCGGCATCCTGGTCGCTTGCTCGACGGCATCGGCGAACGCTTCGTGTCGGAGCTGCTCCTAACGGATTGCGCCTAAGCTGCGGCGCCACACTGGACGGCGCACCAACGCAATTCTCCCCTCGAGCACGGGCGCCGTCGGCTTCAGGCGCATGTTAGGCAGCCGCTCGTTGAGCACCGTTCAGGCGACGCACCCAGCGCCAATGCGTGACAAAAAGAACGCCCGAGAGGACCAAAAAGATGAGACCGACCGTGATCGACTTGCCGGTGCGATAACGTGTTGCCGCGATACGATCACGGACCAGAGCGTCGTATCTCGTTCGTAACGCCGCTTCGGAGAGGCTGTCCTGCTTCACGCCCTCTCCTCTCTCGAACACTGCCTGCTCACGGCGGTAAGTCGCTTGGTAGCTCTCAAAAGAGGAGAGCGATGTGCCGAATGGGTTGTCAGATTGCAGCGGATTCGCCCGGTCGAATGTGGCGCCCAAGATCGAGGAGAGGGTTATGAGTCCAACCACCAGACTTATCAAGCAGACCGTGTAGCCATAGAGGTGAGCCATACGGTTTGGTCGCTCCACGTCTTCCCCCTTGTTCACAAGACCGCGACAGCGAGCCACACGGCGCCAATGAGTAATAATGGAAGGACCCAGAGCAGGCTGGGCCAGAACAGGCCGTCAGTGAACCTGATGCTCTCGGACAGTTGGAATTCCCCTATTGCGACTGCCTAGCGCTTGTTAGGCAGACGCCTCCGGTAGCCTGTGTGAACGTCCCCAGAGCACGAGTTGTACTACGACTAACCAAGGAGCGACCGCAACCGCCGCCAACAGACCACTCAACACGACGACGCCGATGACGACAACCCACAGGGCGAAAGGAATTGACGTGACGGAGTTCATGGACTCCTCTTCTGGCGTTCATCGTGAAGTGTCCCGGCACGCCGCCTAATGCAGATTCTTCCAATTCGCAAAGAGGAGCAACACGGCGATCAGCAGAAGAACGGGCCCAGCCCGTGTGGGCTGATGCGTTAACAGGGCGCCAACCGTCGGAAATGCCCAGCCCAAGACTACCAGCAAGCCACGACGAGCAAGAGACTACCTCCGGCTGATAGGCTAGGAATGCCCATTGCAAGGGAAACGCCTGCCGAAAGGAGGCCAACGATCCAGCAAAAGATGGCGGCGAGGCGGACGCCTCCCGGGACCGGTGCTGGCGGGGCCGTCGGCGTGGGGGTTGGTTGGGTCATAGGCTAATGTGCATGTGGTGAGATTTGGCCGCCGTCTAACGGATCGCGCGTAAGCTGCGAGCGACCCGCCCGCCGGCGCAAGGCCGCTGGACCAAAGTCCGTGCCCCGTCAGGGGCACAACACTCCGCTTCGACTAAACGATCAGCGCCCGCCAGCTTCAAGCGCTTGTTAGGCAGCATCCGATTCCCTACAACCAGCGCGGGACCTGGGACTGATACGCCCGATAGGCGTCGCCGAACTTCCCCTCAAGGTAGCGCTCCTCAGGCATCACAACTGCCCAGTGCAACCCCGCCACTACGATTGGAAGCAACAGGAATGTTACCAAGCCATCGACCCAGAATGCCACACCCAAGTAGACGCCGACCGCCGCGATGTAGAGCGGGTTACGCGTACGCCGAAACGGGCCATCGCTGACCAACGCGAGAGCGGGCTGCGTGGGAAAGATGTTGGTCCCTGCACGTTTCATGGCATTGTGAGCCGCATGCGCGAGCACTCCGGCCGACACGAACAGCACGAGACCGAGGACTCTGGCCGGGACAATCGGAAACGGCGTCATTGTCCACAGCCAGTAATGCCCTGAGACGCCGACAAGAAGGAGACCGCCAACGAGGATCGGCGGGAGCACGAGAATGTGGGGACGATCAGGTTCTTGCATCACCGAGGATGCTGCCCCCCGTCAGCTTCAAGCGCTTGGTAGGCAGCACGGCTAGGACGCGGGCTCTTGTTTGGGCTTCCACATCGCGGCATCCAAGATCGACCAGAGATGGATCAACCACCCAAGCAGAAAGAACCAGAGAACGCCCGCCAAGACGAATTGAATGATGGCCATGAATAGCCGCCCTTGAAGCAATTGACCAAGGCCGGGGACGAACAAGCTACAGAGCGCCGCTGTTACGTTTCCCGCTGATCCCTGCCCCGCCACGTGACCTCCCCAAGCGCCGCCATGGCCGCTGCGTCGGTAGTCCGAATCCGGACCTCGGCTCCCCGCGGGCGATCGCTGGCCTCATAGGTGATCTGGGTCCGCCGCGCCGCCATGACCGAGGTACCAGGGACTACCTGAGCGTGCACCGCGAAGGGCCTCGCGAAGTCTCCGGCTCGAAACGCGGTGGCGATGTCGCGCATGTGGTATCGGATCGCCGCGATCCCAGCGGAGTCAGAGGCACTATCTGCGTCGAGGACGATGCGCCCACCATCCTCAAGGTCCTCAAAGACGTGGGCCGACGCGTATTGATCTACGCCCATGACCACCTGACCGCGTGCTTGCATAGCCGCGAATCCAGTGTCCGCCTGGCGCCCGGCAGAGTTCTCCCGGCGCCCGCACGCAGCGAAGGCAAGCACGAGGGCAATGGCCGACGTCAATGGCTTGTTAGGCGGCGGCTTCACCGCGGGAAGTCCTAAACCTTCGAGCCGGTGATCCTGTAGAGCCGATCCTTTAACCAGATGCCGATGATAAACGCCACCGGAACTGCAACCCAAGCCGGTCCGAGAAATCTCCAGGCCGCCACAACGAGTGCCGCGAAAACGACTCTCCACAACCAGCTCTGCACACCCATGAATAGGGAGACAATGAATAGCGGGATTACCAGAAATAGAGCCATCCGGCCTCCTCGTTCAATCCCACCGGTGCCGTGGTGGAGCCGTCCGATGCTTCGCCAATCGCGAATCGTCCTAATTTGCTGAGTTGAGCGGGAATGCGGAACACCTGCTAGGAATGCTGGCCCTGTTTGTAGCCCGCCGCCGTTACGCTTGCGGGGGATCATCTCCTCTGAAGAGCTCGTTGAGCATGCGTTCCGGCCGGTCCAGAAATGCTTTCGTGATCTGGTAATGCTCCGTGTCAAGATACGCGGTCCGTGTCAGGTTCGTTTCTGCAAAGAGATAGATGGTCGCTCCCGGGTACCCGAGAAGGATGGGAGAGTGGGTCGCGATGATGAACTGTGAATTGCGCTGCACGAGTCGGTACATCGCTACCAGCAGCGCAAGTTGGCGGGCGGGAGACAGCGCGGCTTCCGGCTCGTCAAAGAGGTAATGATTCCGCTCTCAAGAAATATGAGTCTGTGGGCGCGTCTCGGCTCTTGGTGAGGATCAGCGAGCCGAAGAGATCTGAATGAGTGGAGTGCGTGGTGAACCGTTCATGCTTCGTACCGCCTTCAGGATTCAACCCAAACGCTAGCGCGATTCCCTCGAGCAGGGTGGATTTCCCAGAGCCGTTCTCTCCCACGAAGAACGTCACCGGTGTGTCGAACCTCAATTCGGTAAGATGGCGAATGGCGGGCACGGAATACGGATATTCTGCTCGGTCTGGCCCGAGCGAACGCACTCGGGCGACGGTCTGGATGAAGATGCCAGGAACGGTGGGTGCCAGTTTGGGACGGCGCTTTTTCATTGCAGAGGGGGTGCCGGCGTCATGCAGGCTAGAGGGTGATGGCGAGCGTGGCAATTCCGCTGAGCATGAAGACTGCCCAGAACAGCGGCCAGTACGGCCACACAAAGGCCAGGGGTCTCATGCTTGTCGGCGGCGGCCTAAGCAGCAGCCCTTGCCACGAACAGGCCGCGCCCTGTGAGGCCCTTCGCATCGTGCTGTGCCACCAGGCCCGACGAGTCGAAGCTGCGCAACATTTCGTCGGTCGTAAAGAGTCCGAGCTCGTGCACTTCAGTAGCGAGCCGCACTCCGTCGGGACCGTGTATCTCATAGTCAAACCGGAGGCGTGAGAGACGACCGTCGAGCTCGGTCCGACTGAGGCGAACGACGCGGAGGCCCTGCGTCTCGGCGGTTCGTGTAGCCGTTCGGCCATTCTCCAGGACATCAGGCGTGAACCACGGCTCTACTATTACAACGCCGTTGGTGGCCAAGTGCTCGCGAAAGCATGCGAGGGCTCGGCAAACATCGGGTAACGTGCGCACGTAGCCAATCGAGCTGCCGAGACAGAGGACGGCGTCGTAGCGCCGACCCAGATGAAAGTCGACCATGTTCCCTTCGTAGAACTGACCGCTTGAGTGCTTGGTCTTGGCGATTCGAACGAAGGCCGGATGACGTCGAGGATTCTCCGACACCCGGGACTGACGGTCCGGAGCAGAGTGGCAATCTGCGCGGCTTCTCCGGAGTAGTCCTTGATGCTGGAGTAGATCAGGTCGTAGAGCTCGGCGGAGTGGCTGAACATGTTCCGGCTGCCGCCTAACGGATCGCGCCTAAGCTGCGGAGCGAGCGCCGGCGGGCGCAAGCACCCCGCCCTTGAATCTCTAATGTGCGGACACAAGGGCCCGGGACAAGTCGGGATACTCCCTCCGTACGAGTGCCCACAGGACTGAATCCGCAGGAAGCTGAGACCGGGTGTCCGCCTCAGGGCACGCCGCTAGTGGTTTGGGCACCTGGCCAGAGAGTTGAGCAAGACGGAACCCTTGGCGATGAGCGGCAAAGTCCATGAGGACGTCACGCGCTCCGACATTGGGTCGGGACGGGAGGAGGTAAAGGGCATCGACCCGAAATTGACCAAATGTGGCTCTCACGTCGGCCGAGGCGACACGGGACTGAACGCCGCCGATTCGCAGCAAGTCGGTACCCGCAGGTCCCGACCCCAGATAGATCCTCGCCGGCAGTTCGGTGCTGTCTTGAACCACCGCAGTCACCACCAGCACCGCGTGACCGCTCATGCTTGCGAACTCAGCGCAGTCCTTTGGAAAGGCAATGTCGTAGAAGGCGATGCGCGGCACGGGGACGTAGCTCCGATACTGCATGGCGGCCTGGCTGAGGCGGCCATCCAGGGCTGTGTTTGTGACTGCCCCGTTGGCCCATCCAAGATTATGCTCTCTGTGCGTGACCTGAGCGGTGGACACGCTTGCGATGGAAGCTAGGCTCATCGCTAGAAGCGAAGATCGGGGAAGGCGTTCGATCATCGGAGCCCTTGCCGCTGTGTGACGGATCGCGCTTAAGCTGCGGCGCGCTGAAGAAAGAGTAGCCATTCAATATCCTACGCGCGCCGCCAGCTTCAAGCGCTTGGTTAGGCAGCCACTCTACAGCACCGTGGCCAGCACTCGATTGAGCTCGGGCCAGTATTCGGGATCCTTGGCCAGGAACCAGCCGCGCCCAGCTACGGGATTGAGCGCCAGAAAGAGCTCTGCAGGCTCACCTAGTTTATCCGTGGTGGCTCCGTCAGGAGTGTCCAAGAACAGCTTGAGAACGATCCAATCCCCGGCTGGCTGCGATGTGAACTCTCCAGCAAGAACGTCTTTTCCGGGGCCATGGCTTAGGGATTGACCGAGTACGGCTGCGGTTATATCGAGACGCTGCAACCGGCCAGGCTTCGTGCTACGCGCGGAACTGTCATGGATACGGGCGAGGGCTCGGAGCAGGTCTCGGGAGTTGGAGTTGGGACGGCTGAGGACTGCGATCTTAAGGAAAGAAAGCTCGCCCGAGGACTTCGGGATCGGCCGGAAGACAATGGCGAATCGGGCGACCGTGCTGTCCCCTGAATACTCGGCCTCGAAGACGCGCAGTGAATCCGATGAGCGTGCCTCCTTGATTCGGAACTCCACTCGATCATCCTGCCAAAGACTACGCGCCCTACTCGCGGGTAACCCATGAGACTGCGGGATCAATGCCGACGCCGCGTAGAGGACGACACAGAGGATGCTGACCATGTGTTCTCTCTTATGAGTAGCTGGCGCGGCCTAAGGGATCGCGCTTAAGCTGCGGCGCGCTGAAGAAAGAGTAGTCATTCAATATCCTACGCGCGCCGCCAGCTTCAAGCGCTTGTTAGGCTGCGCCGGAGCGGCGACCCGGCGGCTCTCCGAGACCTAGTGCCGCCCAGGCTTTCCTTTCCGTGAGCTCCCGCGCTCGCCGCTTCACCGGAGCCGGGACCCAGCGCGGGAACGGGACGAGCCGCAGGGTGTGCGCGCCACGCGCCGTGTGCACCTCGCGCAAGGCGGCAAGATCCGGGCGCCTGAACGCGTGGGCCAGTCGGACCAGCGCCGGCCAGAGGCGGCGATGCACGTAGGTGATCTTACCCCGCAAGAGACGACAGACGAGGACCTGATTGGAGTTGCGCACCGCACGCGTAAGCCAAAAGATCTCTTTGCCCTTCGCGTGGCCCCACCAGCTCCCCCGAATGGGCGCACCGACGACGGTCTCGGCGAGGTTGGGCACGGGTCCGTGAGCGCTCTCAAGCACGATGCCCTGGCGCCGGACGAACGACAAAGCAGCTGCGGAGTTCACGTCGGTCCCGTCTCCCTGGGCGCAGCGTAACGGATCGCGCTTAAGCTGCGGGCGGCGTGCCTGTCGGCGCAAGGCGGCCGGTCCCGCAGCCGGCGAACGCCGGCGAGGGAACAGCCGATCCCTTTCAAAGCAGGCCCGACAGCTTCAAGCGCATGTTAGCCGCCCGCGTGTGGACCGGAAGTGCGCTTTGCGTCGGGCTCCGCACGATCAAACACGCACGCCGCATAGCCGAGGACCCGCTCGCCTTCCCGGAGGCGAGACGGAGTCGGCTTCCAGCCAGCTTGCAAACGGGCTTCCAGCAGCTCCTGAGCTGTCGGTCGATGATCCCAGACGGCGACCGCCGCCACGGTTCCGTGTCACGAGACGTCGTAGGCGAGGTAGAGCGGAGTGTCGAGTGGTACTAAAACGTCGTGCGTGTACTCGTCCTGAGTGACGATCTCCTCGACGCGCCTGACTGGCTTGTGGGCGAACCCCCAGTCGAGAATGTCATGAAGCGTGGCTTGACCGCCTACCTCGGCAGCAAGCTTCGCCACCTGGGCATCACTGAGTTGCGCTCGATTGGTGATGCGCATATTAGGCCGCCGCTTCGCCGCACGCTATCCTTTTCGAAGCAACCCGATCGCGGCAGCCGCCCCGAAAGTCATACCTAAAACGGGATACACGATCCAGTCTGTCCGATCCAAGGCGCCAAGGCCTTGGTCGCCAGCTGCAATCGCGAGCACGACAACTACGCCCCGAGGAAGGCGGGAGAGCTGTGGCATCCACTCAACTACTATCTCGGGACGTGGTGATCACCGCCGCGCTGCCGGCGCCAATATCACGGTTGAGCATGGTACGCCAGACCCCGTGGTCCCGTTTCACGTCGATTACGTAAAGCTCCGGGCTCAAGGTCGACCCCGGTGCCACCAGCGTCTCGCGATAGACCACATATGCGAGCGTGTCAGATTTGATCACGGCGCCGAGCACCAAGCGCTCGGACTGCGGAGCGATGCCGCTGTCGTAGTATTCTGGTTTGGGATCCCTAGTCTGCCAATAGGAACACCCGGAACAGGACTGGGTGACGACGCTCTGCTGCGGGACGGGGGCGAGGTGGCTCTTGAGGCGGAGGAGGCGGCGTCTCAGCACCTACGGCGGTGGGCGGTCGCCGCCCTGGGGGCACGAGCTCGCCTCGCTCTTGGATCTGTCGCTCGACGTCCTTCTCCCCTTCGGGAGGTTCATTGTCGATCGGAGGTCTACGTTTACGGGGGGTCTTTCTTTTACCCATGGGCACAACGCTCCGGTTCCGTTAAAACGGTCAGCGCCCGCCAGCTTCAAGCGCTTGTTAGGCGGCACCCTTGCTTCGGAAGCATCTGCCTGTACCCTATCGCAGCGAAGCGAGTCGGCTCTGCAGCGAGGACGACAAATCGCCCACCTTGTCCCATATGACTGTGCCACTGGGACTCACAACGTGGCCAATGCGCACATCACGAAAGCGCACAGGATCTGGTGGGCGGTGGGCACGAAAATCAGTAGCGGCCGCTGTAAGCAGGAATTGTACGACTGAATCTATTGATGCCTGCTGTAGTTCAGGAGCAAGTACGTGAGTGGGACTCACTGCCTGGGATTCACTGCGCGTGACTGGAGCCGTGCTGCAGGCTGCGAGACCTAATGTGGCAAATAGGATGGCGAGATATCGCATGCTTCTCCTAGGTGCTGACGGCTTGGGGCGACGGCTCACAGACGTTCTCGCCCAGGTGTTGCCGCCTAACGGATCGCGATAAAAGCTGCGGGCGGCTGACCTGCCGGCGCAACTGTCGCTGGCCGAAGGCCCGTGCCCATTAGGACACGACCTTCCTTTAGAACGAGCGGGCCCGCCAGCTTCAAGCGCATGTTACGCGCCAGGCGACGAGGGGCCGAGAGCCTTTGGGCAGGGCACGTTCCGCGCAGTAAGCGTCGACCAGGGCGTAGGCGGACCCAGGGGATCCGCGAGGACTACCCCCTTCCCCTCAAGCGAATAGTGGAAGGCAACCCACGCTACGCCCTCCAGTCTCTCACCCAGACCGCTAAGGCGCATCTTGAGTCCAGCATCTGCGTCGGACGGGAAATCGATGACGAGCGTGTCTCCGCGCGTCGGGGCCCAGGTTCCGGTCACGTGAACAGAGTCCGTCGGGATCTTCAGGACGACATGGTACGCGTCGGTGAGTGCAATCGTGTCCGGAAGGGGGCTCACCAAACCAACGGCTGCTTTGGCGAAAGGAAGCTGGGAGGACGCCGCCCAGCGGCCGAATTCAAGCTGGTAGCAGGTGACGCGGCGGTCGTTTGGTACAACCCGAGAGCGCAGCGGAGGTCGACACGTTGCAGCGGCGATCAGAGCTACCGACGTTGTGACATAGCGCGCGCGAAGGCTCATAGGCAAGAATCGGCTGGCGCCGCCGTCCAGGTTCACGGAAGATCCCCTAGAATGCGACGGATGCACCGAACGTAATAAATAGATGAAGGGCGCCGCCAGCTTCAGGCGCGTGTTAGACGGCCGGCCCCGTATAACCCTACGCATTGCAAACGCGGACGCCCATGCGACCGGGCGTCAGCGTGTCGCGTTCAAAACTCCACTGGCCGTGCCCGAATATGATCACCCGATCGCCCAACACTCGGCCCGCGATCGTTGCGGAGTCCCCGACGCGCACTGACACTAAGCCGATTGCGTTGGTGTAAACTCCCCGTGCCTGAAAGGCGAGAGAATCGTTGAGGAGGAGAGGAGGAAAATGGGCGTTCGTACACGACGTGCTGTAATCTGACCCGACGCCGGAGGCGCTCAATTGCAGTCCGTACCCGTGAGTCGTAGTGTTCGCCCATGTTCCGCTCAAGACGTCACCGGGAGCGAAAGGGTCTGTGCAGGTCAGCGCAATGGCAGCGAGCCCGAGGGGAATGAGAGGCGTGGCCCGTTTCACGTGTCCTCCGAGGGGGACTGCTGTGCTGCCCGAATATACCCTCACACACGGGGTCCACGTCACGAGGGATTGAAAGGCGGAGCGTCGCAAGCGTGCGCCGGGGGGGTCGGCTGCCTAAGCGCATGTTCGGCAGTGCGAGAACGCACTGCGTCACGGCACGCCCTCGCGCTGACGCGGTGGGCAGCGAGCCGAGCCATAGGAACAGAAGACACAGCAATCGCCGACCTTGGGTTTCAGCGTCTGGTGACACCGGGTGCACTCGTAGAAGTGAACGCAAGCATCGGTCGGCATCGTTTCGACCCGCCGATGACCGCAGAGTGGACACGTGATTGTGGCTTCCGGGATCACAGACCCCGCCGGAAAGTTTGGCATCTGCCTAACGGACCGCGCTGCAGCTGCGGCCTCCCGCTCCTAGCGCCACAGGCTCACGATCGTCGGGATCACGAGCAGCTTCACGAGCCAGTCGCCTGCATGAATGGCAGCCACCTTCCACGGGACGTTCTCCCAGAGGACCGACCCCGTGAGCAGAATCACGGGAAACCCGACCCACAAGAACAGGCCAACTCAATGAGCAGTTTGCCGCCGGGCATCTTCGCACCCGCCATCGCGGCGACCGGATCTAAGCCGCGCAACCGCATCCACGGCTTGTAGAAGAGGAGCGGACTGTACCACAGCCAGCCCAGCACGAAGACGGCGACGCCTGCCACGAGGACGGCTAGGTGGTTCACGTGCACCATCGCTCTCCCCCTCCCCTCACTGTGGTCATCAGGTTCGATGGCGCGCGCCGCCTAACGGCTCGCGCTTAAGCTGCGGGCGGCGTGTTCGCGGGCGCAAGGGACCGGCCCCCTCGCGGCGGTGCGCCGGCTCGGTCAGCTTTGGAAGCCCGGTCAACGATGAGGTGCCTTCCCCGCATCGACCGGCTTGAGATCGAACTTGCCCTTGCCTTCGACGAAGAACACACAGTCCGAGGCCTGATCGCAGCTCGTGGTGTGGCGATAGTCCCCACCCGGCTGCATGAAATAGGAGCCCGGTCCAAGCCGGAATTCGGGCTTTCCTTCCGGGGCTTGAATGTAGGTCCCCGACAGGATTACGACCTTCATGTCGTAGGTGTGCGTGTGGAGTGGAGCTGCGAATCCCGCGGGCAACTTGAAAAACGCGCCAAACGCGCCGCTCGCATGGTTACCCCATAGATCCGCAACCTTGGCTCCCGGGGCACCGGGGTCGAGATCGGTCCATTTCACGTCGCTGGCAGGCATGACGACGAGTCGGCTTGCCGCTGCTTGCGAAGGGCGCTTGGCCTTCGCCTCGCCGGAGGCCTGCGCCAAAACCGTCGCTGGCAACCCGAGCGTCATCCCCAGCATCAGCGCATCCCTTGCCCTCATTGAGCCCTCCTTGCCTAGATTCTGTCCGATGATCGCCGCGGTCGTCGCCGCCTAACGGATCGCGCTTCAGCTGCGGCGCGTAGGTGTGTCCTTCACGAACATAACTCTTCCCTAAGCGGCCGGCGCCGCCAGCTGCAAGCGCTTGCTAGGCTGACCGCCGCCAGGAGCGGGTCGTGCTCTCTCCTCGCATTAGTTGATGGCGGCGGCGCCCGCGCGATCGCCAAGCAATGATCAGTCCTCGATCAGTCGCCGCGCGCGCGATCACATCAGCACCCAGCAAGGCCATCCCCACCCCGAGCGCGGCGGCGAGGGCCGGCAGCGTTGCCAGGGCAATCCCACCCACCAGTAGGCCCGTCCCGAACATGGAGTGGGCGATTCGAGTTAGACGGCTCACTTTCGGTGGGATCGGGGGTCCTGACCGGTCGCGCGGGCGCGGGGTCGCCGTACCGACTGCGGTGGGAGGGCGACGGGCCGGCGGAAGGAGCTGGCCGCACTCTTCCGGAATCCGGACTGGCTCCGGTTCGTCCTCGGGTGTCGCGAACGGCGCCGGCTTCATCGTGCCTGAAGTTACCCGAAAGGTCGGGGGTCAGCCTAACGGATCGCGCCTTAAGCTGTGGGCGACTCGCCCGCAGGCGCAAGAGTAGCGGACGAACGTCCCGTTCCCGTAAGGGCACGACACAACGGATTCCATTAGAACGCCAGCTTCACGCGCTTGTTAGGCGGCGTCATTCAGTCTCCACGTTGGACCCATTGATACCTAGTTCCATCCCAGTAAATGAGGCCGCCTGCGGACTCCGGTTTCTCTACATAGAGGACCTCGCCCCGAAACCCTGGGACCTCCTTGAGTGTACCTGCGTCTTCCACATGCCAGACGCCGAGCCAAGTGAAGTCGTCACCACCGTTACCGAGGGGCGTCCCGGCTCCCACAACGTGCACGGCGCGCGTCGCTCGGTGGACGAAAGCAATTCCCACCTTGCCTGTGGCCCTGTGGCGCACAAGGATCGCTATGTCCGATTGGCCATCGCCATCGAAATCGCCCCGTTGGAAGAACGGGTTCACCCGATCGTACCATTGATACTGAGCCTGGAACTGCGCACCTAGCACCTCGAGAGCCCACCGCGGAAGGTTCGACGTTCGGTAGGGGGCGAGGGGATCTCTGGCCTGCCCCGGAAGGAACGACGGCAACTGCGTGAGTGCTGCGAGGGCGATGACAGCGCGGATGATGATCATGGTCCCTTTGTGGCGCCGCCTAACGGATCGCGCGTAAGCTGCGGCGCGCTGAAGAAAGATTCATTCCCTAATCTACGCGCGCCGTCAGCGTCAAGCGCTTGTGAGACGGCGCGGTCAACACAACGGCACCCGGATAATCATCACAGCACATCGCCGGACGCCACCTCACTTGTGCTGCGCCCCGGTCTGCGCCTCTCGAAGCCGATGCGCACGAAAGAACGCCCACATCAGGCTCGATGCGT
>WNGG01006624.1_pt1 | contig 12875 bp, 7 predicted proteins | sample 5400661 | NCBI WGS metagenome assembly WNGG01 (sample SAMN13153372, study PRJNA577476) | soil metagenome | isolation source: 100 cm soil or saprolite under Garry oak tree replicate 1 | place: USA:California | collected 2016-06-15 | reverse complement strand
CGTGGCCGTCTTCCCGGACTCGGGAGCGAACTACCTGGGGGAGCGGTATTGGGAGGAGGGATCGTGACGATCGAGATCCCGAAGGCGGTCCTTCGAACGATTCAGGATCACGCCCGCGAGACATATCCGGAGGAATGTTGCGGTTTTCTCATCGGCCACGCGAGTGCTCCGCGGCGCGTGCTGGAGTCCCGCCGAGCCCGAAACGTCGCGACGGAGAGCCGGTCTCGGCGCTACACGATCGATCCCCTCGAGCTCCTCCGGGTCGATGACGATGTGCGAAAGAAAAGCCTCGACCTCATCGGGATCTACCACAGCCATCCGGACCATCCCGCCGCTCCCTCCGAGTACGATCGATCCCGTGCGGCGAGCTGGTTGTCGTACGTGATCGTGAATGTCGTCGACGGACATCCGAAAGAAGTGACCGCCTGGCAATACGACGACGCCACCGGCTCATTTCGGCCGGAAGAGATTGTCGCCAATTGAACGCCGACCCGCGTCTCCCCCGATGCACGCTCTCCTGATTCGGATACGCAGCAGCCGCGGGACGAACCTTAAGTATAACACCGTCATGGAACACGTACGACCATGGCTGCGGTCCGGATCGTTATTCCGACGGCCCTTCGCCAATACGCGGCGAACCACGATGCGGTGGAGGTCGAGGCCGAGAGCGTCGAACAGGCCCTCGACGACCTCGTGGATCGCTTCGACCAGCTTCGGCGTCATCTGTACGCGGACAGCGGCCGACTGCGGAACTTCGTGAACGTCTACGTCAACGAGGAAGACATCCGCTACCTCGAGAAGGATGCGACTCCACTCAGGGAGGGAGACACGATCTCGATCGTCCCGAGCATCGCGGGCGGTTCGTTTTCGCTGATGGATCGGCTCGGAGCGAAGCGCAAGGACGTCCTCATGCCGGCGGAAATCAAGCGCTATTCCCGGCACCTGATCCTGCCCGAGGTCGGCATGGCGGGGCAGTTGAAACTCAAACAGTCGTCCGCCCTGATCATCGGAGCCGGGGGACTCGGCGTGCCGCTCACCCAATACCTCGGCGCCGCCGGCGTCGGCCGTCTCGGGATCGTCGACTTCGACGTGATCGACGAGACGAACCTCCAGCGCCAAGTGCTGTACGGGACGAAGGACGTCGGTCGCAAGAAAATCGAGGTCGCGAAAGAACGGGTCGCCCAGATCAACCCGAACGTCGACGTCCAAACGTACGAGACGCGCCTTACCTCCGAGAACGCGCTGGAGATTCTGAAGGACTACGACGTCGTCATCGATGGGACGGACAACTTCCCGACCCGGTACCTCGTGAACGATGCGACGGTCCTCCTGAACAAGCCGAACGTCTACGGTTCGATCTTCCGCTTCGAAGGCCAGGCGAGCGTCTTCCACGCGGCGAAGGGCCCCTGTTACCGCTGTCTGTACGCGGAACCCCCGCCGCCCGGCCTCGTCCCTTCTTGTGCAGAGGGCGGAGTCCTCGGGGTGCTCCCCGGCATTATCGGATCGATCCAGGCGATCGAGGCGATCAAACTCCTCGTCGGGAGGGGCGACACCCTGATCGGTCGGCTCCTTGTCTTCGACGCGCTCCGGATGAAGTTCCGGGAGCTCAAGTTGCGCAAGAACCCCGATTGCCCGATTTGCGGATCGAATCCGACGATCAAGGAACTCATCGATTACGAGGAGTTCTGCGGCTTGCGGGGTCCGGCCGAGCAAGTCGGGGAGGAGTTCCAGATCACTGTCGCGGAGCTGAAGGAGAAGATCGACGGCGGCAAAGCGGTCGTCCTCCTCGACGTTCGCGAGCCGATGGAATGGGAGATCGCTCGCCTGGACAAGGCGGTCCTAATGCCGGTCGCCCAAGTTCCTGCGCGGGTTAACGAGCTCAGCACGGCCGACGAAATCGTCGTCTACTGCAAGACCGGTGTCCGCTCAGGCCGGATCACGAATTTCCTGCGGGAGATCGGCTTCCGCAAAGCCAAGAACCTCGTCGGCGGGATCGACGAGTGGGCGGACAAGATCGAGCCCGAGATGGCCCGGTACTGAAACAGGATTGCATCGCTCCACGAGTAGCTATGGAACCGCCACATGCGTTTGCGCGGACGCGGCTCTGATGTCCCCCCGGTCGCCGACAGCTTTATGGTGATACCGGACCACTCAGCGGTGGGGGGGTGCTCGTGGGCACCCGGGGGAGAACGCTCGATCGCGAGCTACGCTGGGAGACGATTCTCGTTGTCGTCCCTCTGCTAGCGTCCGTCTTCGTGGGGACGGTCCTCCTTCCTGTCGCATCGGCGAATCAGGGGCCGGCAGATTCGTGCGGCTACCAGTGGACGGACAGCCACGATCCGCCTCCGAAAGTGAATTTCACGTGGGAGGAAATTCAGTCGACCGGGACGCGGATTGGCGACTGGTCGAACCCCGACGACGGGTTCTCGGGCCCATTCGACCTCGGATTCAATTTCACGTTCTACGACGCGAATTTCACGCAGGTATTCGTCGATACGAACGGGTACCTGTCGTTCGACCGGGGCTATCCCGACATCCCGTACGGGTTATCCATACCGAACGAGAACACGCCCAACAACTTCGCGATGGCGTTTGGGGCCGACCTCATCCCCGGGTATGCCGCGGCGCCGGACGGGGTGTACTATCAACACCTCGCATCCCCGAATCGTTTCGTCGTCGAATTCGCTCATGTGTCCCACTATGGAGGGACGAACGACCCCGTCACATTCGAGACCGTCCTGTACGAGTCCGGAGAGATCTGGTTCCAATACGACACGGTCGCGGGGGCCCTGTACGCCGTCGGGATTGAGAACCGCGATGGGACCGTGGGCTCTCCGTATGATCCAAGTCTCGTCAGCTCTGGCTCGGCGGTTCGATTCCAGTCGACGGTCGGCGCCCCAGGCCTGGTGGGCGTCGGGCTGACTCCCTGCTCACAGAGCGGAAGAGCGATCCCCGGCACTTCGCGGGATTTCGGCCTCGCCGTCTCCAATCGGGGGACCTCAGGAAACGACACGTTCGACCTCACGTCCACCGCGCCATCGGGATGGAATACCTCGTTCTATCAAGCGGACGGTCTCACACCGCTGAACGACACGAACGGGAACGGGGCCCCCGACACCGGGCCTCTTGCGTCGTCCGCTCCGTTGGACGTCATCCTTCGGGTCGACGTCCCGACCAATGCGAGCGGCAATGGCACTGGAGTCCAGACGATCTCCGTCATCGGGACGTCCACTCTGGACCCGACTGTATCCGCCTCCGCACGGGTCCTCGTGGCGGTCGTCCCGGCGTACTTCGCACCGTCGCACTCGGACCACGGGCTGGATACGGACGGGGACGGTCAGTTCAACTACCTCGTCGTGGCCGTGAACGTGACGGTCAGCGTGGCGACGGGCTACCGCATCGATGGCTTCCTGTCGGCGCCGTCCTCAACGAACCTGAGCCTGTATGCTTCCAATACCACGTACCTCGGCACCGGCGTGTCCGAGGTCTGGCTCTTCTTTTCGGGCGCCCAAATCAACAACTCGGGCGCCGATGGGCCGTATCAAGTCTCCTTGAACCTGTTCGACGCGTATACCGGGACCCTCTGGGACTCGACGACCATCTCAACCGGTCCGTACAACCATCTCGAGTTCGAGTCCCCGCCCGCGCACTTCACACCGCCGCACTTCGATTTCGGGTCCGATGGGGATCAAGACGGACAGTTCAATTATCTCGTTGCCGACATCAACATCACCGTGGATGTGCCAAGTTACTACTACGTCGACGCCTACCTGCATGATCCGAACTACACCCTCGCGATTGACGCGTACTCCTACAACTACCTGAACACGGGTTTCTACACGTTGGAGTTCAACTATGATGGCACGCGCATTAACGGCTCCGGGGTCGACGGGCCGTATCAGATCTCACTCGTGCTCTACGACCTGTACTATGGGATTTTCGTCGACAGTGATGTCCACATCACGGCCGCATACAGCCACCTCGACTTCGAGCCCCCGGCGGGTCTCCTCTCCCCACCGCATACCGATGCCGGATTGGACGTCGACGGGGACTCCCTCTTCAACTTCCTGAACGTCAATGTGTCCCTGCAGGTGAACACGGCCGGAACCTTCCAAATCAACGGATACCTCCACGCCGCGAACGGCACGCTGAACCTGTACGACTCCGCGAGTCTGTACTTGGACGTCGGCCTGCAGACCATTACTTTGTCCTTCGACGGCGTGCCGATCAACCAGAGCGGGATCGACGGACCGTATTCAGTGGACCTCGATCTCTACTATGGCTATGGACCTCCCCTGGATCACGACCTGCACATGACCGCGGCATACAGTCACCTCGACTTCGATGGAGATCCGCTTCCGCTCGGTCAGTTCGTGCCTCCGCACTCGGACTCCGGCATCGACACGGATGCCGACGGCCTGTACAACTACCTCGCCGTCGACGTCCGCGTCGCCGTGGGCGGCTTCAGCGCGTTCTATGTCGTCGGCACGCTCCATGATCCCTCGAACACCTTGTACGTGTCCGCGGCGCAATACGCCTACTTTGACCCCGGGCTGTACACGATTCAGTTGCTGTTCGACGGGGTCCCGATCAATCGATCGGACATCGACGGGCCGTACACGGTCGATCTCACGCTGTACAATGCCTGGACCGGGCAGCAGCTGGACACCGACACACACGCCACGGCGGCGTACAGCCATTGGGCCTTCAACGGGCCGCCCGGACGGTTCTACGCACCCCACGCCGATGCCGGCGTGGACTCGGACGGGGATGGCCGGTTCAACCAGTTGGTCGTCAGTGCCCACGTTTCGACGCAATACGCGGGCGTCTTCCTGACCTATGCCGTACTCTCCCTCGGAGGGGGACCGAACGGCTCGTCCTCGAACTTGATCGCCGTGAACGTGACGTACCTGGGCGGAGGACCCGCGACCATCAATTTCGCCTTCAACGGGTACCGGATCAACGCGTCGGGCATCGACGGTCCGTACCGCGTCGACATGTGGATGTATGATGGCGCGACATACCAGTTCCTTGACAACGACACCCATTGGACCGCTGCGTACGCTCATACGGATTTCGAGGAAATCCCGCACATCGACTCGCCCTTCGCGGTCACTCCACCGACGATCGATGGCATCTTCTCGCCCGGCGAATGGGCGAACGCCCACGTCGAAGCCTTGTCCGCGGTTCCGGGCAACTCGATCCCGGCGTACTTGTTCGTCGCCGACGACAACCAGTTCCTGTACGTCGCCTACGACGTCGTGGGCGACACGACGCCCGACTCCTACGACGCCGCATCAATCGGCTTCGACACCGGCAACGACGGGATCGGGACCAACGGGACGGACGACGAAATCGCGGTCGGTGGATTCTGGTCGGGGCTAACCGCCCATTTCGTCTTCCTCAACTGGAACGGAACGTGGGGCTACTGGGTCCTCCAAGACTCACCGATCAACGAGTCGATGCCGAATCACGCCGGCCTGGCCGCGGCTCGCGGTTTCAGCCGAAGCGACTTCAACAATTCGTTCCACCGCGTGTACGAGTTCCGAATTCCGTTCGCCCTCCTCGGAGTGAAGCCCGGAGACACGGTTGGGCTCTTCGGCGGCAGCCACGAAGCGCCCGGGATCTTTGACGCCTCGACGGGTCGGCAGGACCAGTGGCCCGACAACTCCGGCGGTCCGCTGCCCTTGCCTGCGTACGGAGACCTCACCCTCGGACCCGACGTGACCAAGCCGGAGATCGCCATTGGCTCTCCGGCGCCCGGGACGTTGTTCCCGACCGATTCGGCGACCGTGTCGTGGTCCGCGTCCGACGTCGGCTTGGGGCTGGACCACTTCATCCTGAGCGTCGACGGGACCGTGGTCGCGAACCTGCCGGCCACATCGAGGAGCTACAACTTCGCAAGCCTCGCGGACGGCACCCGGACCCTCGGGGTTACCGCCGTGGACGCGGCCGGAAACGAGCGTTCTGCATCCGTCGACGTCCTCGTCGACACGACTCCGCCAATTGTCGAGATGTCGTCGCCCGCGCCGGGGACGTACCTCACGGTGGGCGAGATTACCGCGACATGGACCGCGACGGACGCGACTTCCGGCGTCGACCACTTCGAGGTGACCCTCGACGGAACGTTCCGGGTGAACCTGCCGGCGACCACGTCGACTTTCACGTACACGGGCCTCGCGGACGGCGCCCATACCATCGCGGTCACCGCGTTCGATGTCGCGGGCCATTGGAAGACGGCCTCGGCGCTCGTGACCATCGACACGACAGCCCCCAGCGTGACCCCCCTATCGCCCGCGGCTCACTCGCTCCTGAACACGCCAAGCGCGACCGTGACCTGGACCGCGGGTGACTCCGGGTCCGGCCTGGATCGGATCGAAATTGCCGTGGACGGCAACTCCGCGATCGCCCTCCCAGGGACGGCGGTGTCGTACACCTTCGCAGGGCTCTCGGACGGCTCCCACACTGTTTCCATCACCGCCGTCGATCGCGCCGGGAATTCCCACTCCGCCGCGGTGTCCTTCACGGTCGACGCCACCCCGCCAACGCTTGCGATTACCTCGCCCTCAGATCAGGCGATCCTCTCGACCTCGGCCATCAGCGTGAGCTGGACGTCCGCGGACGGGACTGCGGGCCTCGCCCGGCTTGAGGTGAACCTCGACGGCGGCGCACCTGTCGTCCTGGGACCCGGATCCTTCAGTTACGCGTTCCTCGGCATCGCGGACGGGACGCACACGGTGGGTGTGCGGTCGGTGGACCGGGCCGGGAACGCTCGCATCGCAACGGTGGTCATCGTCGTCGACACGGTGTCGCCCAGCCTCGCGATCACGTCGCCGGCGGCCGACGGCCTCGTTTCGACGGGTTCCGTGCACGTGGCGTGGACCTCGCAGGACGTGACCTCGGGAATCGATCACTTTACGGTGTCGCTCGACGGGTCCGCGGCTGCAGAGGTTCCTGGGTCTGCGAGGGAATACACCTTCGCAAGCGTCCCGGATGGCGTGCGATCCATACGAGTGACCGCCATCGACCGGGCGGGCCATTCCGGGACCGCGTTTGTCACGTTCGTTGTGGACCACACCCCGCCCATCCTCACGCTCATTTCGCCGACGAACGGGGTTGCACTGACGAGCCCGTCCGTCGAACTCCGATTCACCGCCGTCGATGCGACCGGCGGCGTGGCACGAATCGAGATCGTCGTCGATGGCGCAGCGCCGGTCGTCCTCGGTGGGGACGCGTCATCGTACACGATTGCGGGCCTCACGGATGGCACCCACACGATCACGATCCGAGCGGTCGATCGCGCGGGGAACATCCAGCAATCCTCGATTACCGTGCACATCGACACCGCGGTCCTGAGCCCGAGTGGACCGTACGGCGTTGTCCCGTTGGGCGGCGTGAGCATCGTCGTAATCGTCGCGGTTCTCATCGCGATGCTCGGGATTCGGCGTCGGAAGCGTGCACCGCCGCCACCGCCGCACCAGGGAAACGAGTAGCGCGGGAGATAAGGCGCTCAGCCCGAGTCAGCTGTCGACGGGGCGAGTGTGGCCGGTCTTCGACACCGGCAAGGATATGCGAGTCCTTGCCGCTCCTCGTGCTCGTGCCCCTCGACCCCGGGACGGTCCATCGGTTCGCCATGCTCGAACGGGCGGTGAAATCGTTCGCGAGGACCGGCCGCTTCGATGAGTCGCTCAAGCTCGTCGAGGAGATGCTCGAGATCGCCCCGGAAGATGCGGGCCTGTCGAAGTTGAAGGCGCGCGTTGCCGCCGAATTGGTGCATCAAGCCATCCAGGCGCAGAAAATCGCCGCTGCCACACAGATCCTCGGCCTCGTCGAGACGAAGATTCCCGCAGCGCACCTCGGCCCGACCGAGAAAGAACTCCTTGGGAAAGCCAAAGAACACCTGTACTCGATGTGATTCGCGCAGATTTATGGCGGACGATGACGGTCGGAACCGCCATGTCGCCCAAAGGTTCCGCCGAGGACTATGTGAAGGAAATCGAGGCGATGCGTCGCGAGAAGGACTTCTTCTTCAAGGAGGACGCCGAGTCCCCGATTCCTCACGAGCTTCGCCACAAGTTTGAGGGGCTCGCGTATCTTCCTCCGGATCCGAAGTACCGGGTACGCGCCGAGCTGATCAAAGACCCGAATCCCCAACGGGTCGTCCTCGCGACCTCCAAGGGCGTTCCTCGGGAGATGATTCGGTACGGCGTCTTCGAGTTCGAGATTGACGGCACGAAGCAACGGCTCGCCGCGTTCAAGTCGGTCCCTCAGCCGGGCCATCATCACGCGGACGAGAGCCTGTTCGTCCCGTTCCGTGACGCGACGTCCGGCAAAGAGACGTACGGGGCGAGTCGATACCTCGACATCGAGGAACAGCCGGCGGATGGATACGTGATCGACTTCAACCTAGCGTACAATCCGTACTGCGCATACAGCGACGACTACGTGTGCCCATTCCCGCCACGGGAAAATTGGCTGTCCGTGCCGATTCGCGCCGGCGAAAAGAACTTCCCGCTCGCTCACTAGCGTCGTCGGCCCATCACGAGTCGGTCCCATCGAGCCAGTCCAGTCGCCGTTCGCGGTTCGACAGGGTCTCTTCGGGGCTCTTGAAGTCCTGTTCGACGACCGCGAGCCTATCGATGAGGGTCCGGATCGCGACCGTCGTCGGCGCGCGGACGTCGAGGCCGGCGAGACCGAGCTGACGCTTCACGATCGGCATGCCGGTCTCCACGCCGCCCATGTGGTAGCAGAAGTCCGTCATGATCTTGTCCGTCACGCGAATCAGGCGGTCGACGGGTTCCTGCGGTGGCGTCACGAGCGCGATCCGTCGGATCGGATGGCCGGCGGCCTGCAGGATCTGCTCCCCGAGCGCCTTGAAAGACGACTCGACCCGGTCCCCCGTCTTCGCGCTCGTCAGGATCCCGGGACACGAATATTTCTGCGTGAGGAAGTACAAGTACTCCTCGGCCCAGACCCGATCCGGGACGAGGTCGGACTTGTTCCCTGCGAAGACCGTGGGGATTCGCCCCGCGAGCCTCCAGACCGCCGGGATCCAGTAGTCCTCGAGGGCCCGCCGGCTCTCGTCGTTCGTGGCGTCGTATACGAGCAGGACGCCTTGGGCTCCTTTGATCGCCGTCTCCTGCACCCCGCTGTATCCTTTCTGCCCGAGGACGTCCCAGATCTGCATGACCATCTCGACTTCGGCCAGGGGCGATCCGATGTTCAGGCTCCGCTTCGACACTTTCGTGCCGACTGTCGTGATGTAGTCGTCCGAATACTGGTCGACGACGAACCGACGGACGAGCGAGGTCTTCCCCACTCCGCCGTCGCCCAGGAGGACGACCTTCGATCTCATTGGCTCTCGTGGCATCGAAGGACGAGGAGCTATCTCCGAGCCCCCTTCTTGAACCGTTCCCCGTGGTTCTCATCGGGAGCACTTAATGCCAGACCCGCGAGCGTCCGCGCGGGGAGGGGGATTTGAACCCCCGGGCGCAGAGCGCACTGGATTAGCAATCCAGCGCCCTACCAGGCTAGGCGATCCCCGCAGCCGGCGCCTATCAAGGCACAACCTATAAACGCTTTCGGGGCCGCGCCCGCGCTGTCCTTTGGAACATGTAGAAGTCGCTCCAAGATCGTCTTCGCCGCGCCTTCCTTCGCGGTCGGCAGGCCGTTGCGACGCAGCATTATTATGCATGATGGTCTCCTGCTCTCGGCTAGCCCGTATCCCCCGAAGCAGATCCAGACGTGCCGTCAACGAATCGGCCAGCAGCCACTGGATCGATGACGGGCTCTTTGCGGACATGACTCTCATCCTCGTGTCGAACCGCCTCCCGGTCACCATTCGGCGAATCGGAAACCGCCTCGATGTGCAGCCGAATCCCGGCGGCGTCGCGGCGGGCCTCGCGTCGTTTCATCGAGAATTGCAGGCTCGCTGGTTCGGATGGCCCGGCTCCATCGCACCCGGCGAATCCAAGCAAGTCGCCGCGCGCCTCGAGAAAGAGTTCGACTGCGTTCCCGTCGTTCTTCCTTCCGGCCTGGCCCGCCCGTACTACGCCGGTTTCTCGAATGGGACGTTGTGGCCGTTGTTTCACTCCTTCTCCACGTACGCGAAATACTCGGCCTCGGAATGGGAAGCGTATCGCGCCGTCAACGCGAAGTTCGCGGACGCGATCGTGCGGGCCCTCCGCCCAAACGATCAGCTGTGGATCCATGACTATCATCTCCTCCTCCTGCCTCGCTTGATCCGGGAACGGGTTCCCGAGGCCCGGGTCGGATTCTTTCTGCACATCCCGTTCCCGCCGTACGATGTGTTCCGTCTTCTCCCGTGGCACCGGGACATCCTTCAAGGGATGCTCGGCGCCGACCTGATCGGATTCCACACCTACGACTACGCCCGCGCATTCCTGGGAAGCGTCCTTCGGGATCTGGGGCTCGACAACCGGATCGGCACGATCGTCGCGGGCCATCGGGCGGTCCAAGTCGACGTGTTCCCGCTCGGTATCGATGTCGCGAAGTTCAATTCGACCTCGATCGGTCCCTCCGCCGGCCGTTCGATCGCGCGCCTGAGGAAAGGGCTGGAACCGTCGAAGCTCCTGTTCTCGATCTCCCGCCTCGACTACACGAAGGGCATTCCGGAAGCACTCGATGCGTTCGGACGGTTCCTCGAAACGCACCCGGAGTGGCGTCGGAAGATCACCTACCTCCTCGCCGTCGTGCCATCGCGCGAGCGAGTCGCCGAGTATGCGCGGCTCAAGCGGGCGATCGACGAGCGCGTCGGGCGCATCAACAGCCGGTACAGCACGATTGCGTGGTCGCCGATCCGATATGTGTACCGCCAACTCGACTTCGACGAGCTCGTCGCCCTCTACCGCGAGAGCGATGTGGCGATCGTCACGCCGCTTCGAGATGGGATGAACCTGATCGCGAAGGAGTACGTCGCCGCGAAGCAGGAGCCCCGCGGCGTCCTGATCCTCAGCGAGATGGCCGGCGCATCGAAGGAGATGCGCGAGGCCCTCATCGTAAACCCGAACGACGTGGAGGATGTCGTCGGCGCGATCCATCGGGCGCTCACGATGCCGCCGGAGGAGCAGGCCTGGCGAATCCGGGCGATGCAGGAGCGGCTCCGACACTACGATGCGCGGACATGGGCGATGCGGTTCCTCGAGCGCCTCGACGATGCCGTCCGCTTGTCCGAAGATCTGAATTCGAAGAGGCTCTCGGACGCGCATCGGAAGGAGATCCGCCAAGCGTACCGCAAGGCGACTCGACGGCTCCTGCTCTTCGACTATGACGGGACCCTCGTCTCCTTGTCGGCGCATCGGGAGACCGCGCTCCCGGACGACCGCGTCATGGGGATCCTGAAAGGACTCGTCTCCGACTCGACGAGCCACGTCGTGCTCGTGAGCGGCCGGCCACGGCGGGACTTGGAGCCATGGTTCGGAGAGCTCCCCGTGACGCTCATCGCGGAACATGGCGCCTGGGTCCGCGACCGCGAGGACCGGGAGTGGCGGTCCACGCTCCCGCTCGAGGAAGGATGGAAGGTCCGCGTGCGTCCGGTGATGGAGCGATTCCTCGATCAGGTCCCCGGCTCTTTCCTCGAGGAGAAAGATTTCTCGATCGCGTGGCACTATCGTGCGGCGGATGTGGAATCCGGGACTCTCGCGGCGAAGGACCTCGTTGACATGCTGACCACGCTGACCGCGAACTTCGATCTTCAGGTCCTGCCCGGGAACAAGGTCGTCGAGATCCGCCGCGGCGGGGTGAACAAGGGCACCCACTTTGCGACGCATCTGGCCCGCGAACCGTGGGATTTCATCCTGGCGGCCGGCGACGACTGGACGGACGAGGCATTGTTTGCCTCGCTCCCTCCGAGTGCGTTTACGATCCGGGTCGGCGTCACGGCGTCCTCGGCCCGCCTCAACGTGGAGAGCGTGGCCTCGATCCTCGATCTGCTCGAATCGCTTTCTGCCACAACGCGATGACGGGTTACGGTTCCGGTTGCCACGGCTCTGGCTGTTCGCAATGAGACGCGCAACTCGGAGCGAAGTCTCTTTGTACACGGGCACGTGTCGGTGCGGCCCGCATGGTCTCTGCCCCGCCGGCCCCACCACCGTTTCGGGTCTCGCAACGATTCCGGTACCGCGAGTTGCTGGGGCTCGTGGCGGTTCAATCGTTCGGGAACCAGATGACCGGCAGTTTCTGGATCGTCTACCTCGTGAGTCGACCGGTCGACTTTCGGGTCGCGACTCTGCTGTGGGTCACCGCGTTCCTCACCGCGGCGCTCGGGGTGCTCCTCATGGCCCGCGGGCGGCCGATTCCCGCGAGGACGAGCATGACGGTGGGCCTCGCGACGATGGCGGCGGGTCATTTCGCGTTCGCGTTCCTGCCGGCGAACTGGGTCGTGTTGGTCGGCGGGATGGCCTTCGGCGTTTACCTGCCGCTGTTCTGGCTCCCCATGAACTCCTTGCTCGTCCGAGAAACCAGTCCGGCGAACCGTGCGGGCCGGTTGGCGGGCGTGACTGCGACCTTCACGACGGTTGCCGTCGTCGCACCCGTCCTCGGGGGATACCTCGCCGTCACCGTGGGTTTCCCGTTCCTCTTCTCCCTCGGAGGGCTCATCTTGGCCGCCAACCTCCTCCGCGCGCGTCGACTCGTGCCGCGCGAGGAGTCTTTCTCCTACGTCATCGACTTGCGGCGGATGGGCTCGCGGACCGCCCTCGCATTCGCGGGACAGGGAGGCGTTGACGGATTGCTCTCCGTGGCCACGCCGTTGGGATCGTTTCTCCTCACGAGGGATTCGTTCGCCCTCGGCCTCCTGTTCGCGCTCTTCTCGCTTGCGGCCGGCATCGCCGCCTTCGTGCTCGGCCGCGTCTCGG
>WNGG01006623.1_pt1 | contig 12875 bp, 9 predicted proteins | sample 5400661 | NCBI WGS metagenome assembly WNGG01 (sample SAMN13153372, study PRJNA577476) | soil metagenome | isolation source: 100 cm soil or saprolite under Garry oak tree replicate 1 | place: USA:California | collected 2016-06-15 | reverse complement strand
CGACGCGAGCACGACGAGCTTATGGTTTTGGTCAGCAATACTGTTTTGAATCTGGCGCACCCAAATCACATGCGCGAAGCTTTGCTGTCGCGTCGCATCGGTCTCGGTGGGAAGTAGATGTATGAAAGATAAAGCAGTCGGCATCATTCTTGTAATCCTTGGAATCGCAGCGCTCGTTGGCGCTCAACCCCAGAGTTCGCCAGTGGCCGCCGCTTCGCAATCGCCAGAACGTTACCGCATCGGGGCGGGCGACGTGCTCGACATCCGCATCTACAATCGGCCGCAGCTTTCACGCGATGCGGTTCGCGTCGAGGGTAACGGTATGATTCGAATGCCGCTGATCGATGGCGAGATTCAAGCGGCCTGCAAAACCGAAGGCGAGTTGGCGAAAGAAATCTCAACGGGCTATGCCAGATACTATCGCAATCTGCCGGTTGACGTTTTCATCAAGGAATATCACGCGCGCGAAGTCGCGCTCATCGGAGCCGTTACTGAACAGGGGCGTTATCAAATGCAACGTCGCATCCGGCTGCTCGAGCTGCTCACCTTCGCCAAGGGTCCGTCGGATAAAGCGGGCCAGACGATCAATATTGTCCGCGCGCCCCGACAAGATATCTGCGCCGCGGATCCCAAACAGAATGATGATGGCGGTTTCATTACTTTGAAGCTCAACGACACTTTGCGTGGAGATGAGCAGGCGAATCCCTTTGTCGAACCCGGCGACATCGTCACGATTCCCGAAGCCGAGCAGATTTATGTTGTCGGCAACGTCTATAGCCCAAAGTCAGTGCCGTTGAAGGAACCGATCACAGTGTCGCGCGCGATCGCGATGGCCGGTGGGCCATTGCGCGATTCAAAAACTGATCGCGTGCACATCGTGCGGCAACAACCGGGTGGGCAAACTGAGATGTATGTGAACCTGAGCGCGATTGCGCGCAAGAAGGAAACAGACTTGCTGCTGCAACCGAACGACATCGTTGAAGTTCCCGAGTCAACCGGCAAGAGTTTGATCCGCAGCTTACTGGGCGCGGTCGCGCCTTCGGTGGCGCAGATGCCGGTGCGAGTCATTCCGTAAAGTGAGCAAAGGGCATAGAGCAAAGTGCAAAGCGTACTTACGACTCCAGCTTGGCGCTTGACTCTTAGCCCTTTGCCCTTCGCTCTTAGCAAATGAAGATGAACGAAGCAACAAAACTAATTAAGCGCGAAGACGAGCCGCGCCAAATCGATCGTAGCCCGGACGAGGCTTCTTACCGCGCCGCGTACGGCTACAGCATGGACGGCGGCGACAACGAAGTTCACCTGCTCGATTACTGGCGCGCGATCCGCAAGCGTCTTTGGCTGGTGATCGGAGTTGCAGCGTTGTTGACGACGCTGTCGCTGGTTTACGTCGCTCGCAAGCCGGACATTTACGAAGCGAAGTCCCAGGTACAAGTCGATCTCGAAAACAATCCGATGTACGCCGGCAAGAGCGCCCCGATGATTGTCAGTCCGATGAACGACCCTGCTTACTTCAACACTCAACTTCAAATCCTGACGAGCCAAGGCCTGCTGCGTCGCGTCGTGAAGACGCTCGACCTTGAACACAACCAGGCGTTCCTGCGTCCGCAAACTGCGCAACCGCATTCCACTTGGAAAACGATTCTTCAGATGCTCGGCGTTGGCGGTCGAGACAAAAAGGATTCGACCCAACAAAAGAACGTTCTGCCACTGTCAACTTCGGTTGCGCCGGCGACTTCCAGCGAAGATTTGGTTGAAGCAAAGCGGCTGGCGCCATACGTCGGCGCGTTGCTGGGCGGTTTGCGGGTTGAGCCGGTGCGCGAAAATCGCGCGGGTTACTACAAAGAGACGCGCCTGATCGATATCGATTATCAGCACGGCGATCCTGAAGTCGCAGCGAAGATCGTCAACTGCGTAGCCGAAACTTTTGTCCGCTCGAATCTCGAAAAGAAAAACGAAACAAATACCAGCACCAGTGAATTTCTCTCGAAGCGAGTTGCTGAGTTGCAGAGTCAGATTCGTTCGGACGAGGAGAAACTCGTCGGCTATGCGAAGAGCAATCAGATCCTTTCGCTCGATGCCAGCCAGAACACCGTCGTCGAGCGGCTCGCGGGATTGAACAAGCAATTGCTCGAAGCCGAAAACGATCGAAAGATCGCCGAAGCCGAGTTCAATGCCGCGAAAGCGCCGGGGGCCGCGAGTGCCCTCGCTGAAGCCGGCAAGGAGATCGAGTTATCGGAAACGAAATTAGCCGAGCTGAAACAAAAGCGCGCGCAGTTGTTGGTTGATGCGACCGAGGAAGCGCCGGAAGTTAGAGAAGTCGATCAGCAGATCGATGTAGTTCAAAAGCATCTGGCGGAAACACGCTCGCGCAGCACGGCGACGCTGATGACGAATCTTGAGACCAAGTATCGGCAGGCGATTGAGCGCGAGGACTCTTTGCGCAAGTCTTTCAACCAACAGAAGGGCGAGACGCTTTCTCAGAACGAAGCTGCGATCAACTACCGCATTCTGCAACAGCAGATCGAAACAAATCGCGGCCTGCTCGATAACTTGCTTCAGCGTTCCAAGGAAAACGATGTCGTGTTGGCCGGCAGGCCCAACAATATTTCCGTAGTCGATTACGCAATCGTTCCTGATTTTCCAGTTGGCCCAGCCCGCATGAGAACGGTGATGCTCGCGTTCTTCTTGTCACTTGGCCTCGGCATCGCGCTGGCGCTGTTCCTCGAATACCTGGACGACACGGTGCACTCGACTGATGATGTTGAGAAGTTTCTGCGGCTGCCCGCGTTGGCAGTAATTCCGGCGATGGGTTCCGCGTCCGCGCCGCGACGTCTGCTTTCGACGGCGACCGCGCTGCAAAAGCGAAACGGTAACAACGGCGGAAATCCCGAATTGCTGCTGAACGTCAATGGCCGATCGGCGCTCGCTGAAGCATACCGTCAACTGCGGACTTCGGTTTTGCTTTCGACTGCCGGGCGCGCGCCGAAGACTTTGCTGGTTACTTCTAGTTTGCCCGGTGAAGGGAAGACAACCACTGCGGTGAACACGGCGATCAGTCTCGCGCAGACTGGCGCGAATGTTTTGATCATCGATGCCGACATGCGTCGCCCGCGGCTGCGTTCGATCTTCGATCTTTCTGGAAAAGAAGGATTGAGCTCGATACTGTCGAGCGAGATGAAGCCCGACCAGATGTTGGGCACAATCGTTAAAGATCCAACGACGGGGCTGAACGTGTTGACGTCGGGGCCAGTGCCTCCCAACCCGGCGGAGTTACTCGGCTCAGAGCAGATGCGCAAATTAATCGCGGTGCTGAGCATTCCGTTTACGCATATCGTGATCGACTCGCCACCCGTGAGTTCATTTACTGACGGCGTTTTGATCGCATCAATAGTCGATGGCGTGCTGCTGGTCGTGCACGGCGGCAAGAGTTCACGCCGCGTCGTGCGTCGTTCGCGCCAGATGCTTGTTGAGGTCGGCGCCAAAATCGTCGGCGTGGTGCTGAATAACGTCAGCGTCCGTTCGCACGATTACTATTATTACTATCAGCGCTATTACCATCAGAGTTATTACAACGCCGACGAAAGCGAAGAAGCAAAGTCGGTTGCGGCCTCTTAAATTAAGCGCAAGCTTTCCCAATCTTTTGTCGTCGAATAGATCGCTTCACAAATTTCTGTTGTACGGCGGCGCGACTTTAGGAGTCGCTGTTGGCGTCGAGCGTGTCGCCGGATTTCTGTCTGCATCGCTCGCCGCGCGAATCGCCGGGCCGCAAACCTTCGGTGCATATTCAGTCGCGTTGGCAACGGCCGGCACGATTGCGGCGTACGCGGGCGCAGGCATCGGCACAACGGCCAATCGATTTTCAGGGCAATATCCCGTTGGTAGCGCCGGCTATGCGAAATTCTTACGCACGCTAACTCTCGTCGCGGTCGCGTCATCAATCCTCGCGGCTGTGCTTATGTTTGCGGCCGCTGCGCCGCTAACGCGATGGGTGCTCCACAACGATTCGTTAACTTCGCTTTTCAGGATCGCAGCCGTGTCTTCAGGAGCAATGGTGTTGCTCGAATGTTATCGCGGGCTCTTGATCGGACAACGAAAGATACGATCACTTCTGATCCTCGCGTTGATTTCCGGACTCGCGATTGTGTTGCTGCTGCCATTGATGGCCAGAGTCGGCGCCGGCGCGATGATCGCGGCACAGGCGATCGTAGCTCTCGTTGTTCTCGGCTGCTACGCGCTGTTTGGAAGACGGCTCGGCATCGCCTCGGGCGAAATCGAAGCCACAAAAGGTCCGGGAATTCGGCCAATCATCAAGTTTGGCATCGTGCAGTTTGGCGCATTTGCCGGAATCAGTATCGCTACCTGGTCCATTGCGTCTTTGGTTGCGCGATCTGATCCATCTTTAACTCAGATGGGTTTCTATGCGGTGTCGAATCAATTGCGCGGCCTCGCAGTAATCGCTCCGGGCGTGCTAACTCAGATCGTTTACAGCGCGTTGACGAATGAGTCCGGCGCACAATATGGCGGCGCTCAACACGTGCTGCTCTCAAGCACGATCATGACGACATTGCTGGTTATGCTGGTCGCAGGCCTGGCGATGACAGTGCTGCCGTGGATCTTGTTCGCGGCGTACGGACGATCGTATGCGAGCGCAGAGATACCGATTTTGTTGTTGCTCGCAACCGCAATAATTCATATGAGCGGCCAGGCGGCCTCGCAGCGTCTGAGCATCGTCAAACTTAGAGCAACCGCTGCAATCAACATCTTGTGGGCGGCGTTGTTGGTCGTCTTCGGAATCCTGCTGATTCCGAAATACGGCGCTGCGGGAGCCGCGTTTGGATTTCTCGCCGCTCATGCGATCTCGAATGTGCTCGTGACCATCTCGCTTTATCGGCAAAACGATCTGCCATCGGGTTTTCTGTCCAGCACAGCCGTGACGGCTCTCTGCGTGTTCATAATCGCTGGATTGGGATATGAGCGCGCGACAAAAATTCTCTTCACAGGATCGACGACGGTTTTGATGGCGACGACTTGGTTGGCTGCGTTGCTCGCGATCGCTGTCATCGGAATCAAGCACGGCTGCTTTCCACAATTGTTTGTTAGCAGGAAGGCACAGACTCAGGCAGTTCCTTCATTGAGCCAAACATGATCTGGCAGGTGCTCGATGTGCGCGCGGTTTGGATAAAAGAGTTCGCATCGGCGCTCAGCAAACAAGCTCCGACGATTGGTTGGCTGCCAAAATTTAGCTCCGCCAGCATCATTCAGAACCGCGAAGAGGAATTTGACTGCGTCGATCCTCAGTTAACGATTCGCTCGTTTCCGTTGCAGCGCGGCTTTGCTCGATTTCCGCTCACGATGCTCGCGCAGGAAAAGAAACGGATTGCGCGCCGCTTGAGCGAACGCGCTTCACATGAATCGCAAGAGAGTCCGCTGGTTTGTACCGCGCCGCATTACGCTCATGTCGCCGCCGAGTGGCCCGGCCCGGTCATCTACTACGTTACAGACTTTTTCCCGGCTTATCGAAACGAACCTGCATTCATCCGCACGTTGGATAGGAAGATGTGCACGGCTGCCACTCTCGTCTGCCCCAACTCTCAACGCATCGCCGACTACTCGATGCTTGAAGCGCAATGTCCCCGAGAGAAGATCGTCGTAATTCCCAACGCAACGCGCGGCGCGAACGTTTTCGATCAGCCGCCACACGGTCCGGCTGAGTTGCCGAAAGACATCGCCGATATGCGGAGGCCGATCGCCGGCGTCATTGGCAACCTCGCTGAGAACACCGATTGGATTTTGCTCCGCGAAACAATCGAGCGGGCGCCGTGGCTATCATGGGTCTTTGTTGGTCCAACGCAGATGGCAATTCGCGATAAAAAGCAAGACGAAGCGCGGCGATTTTTACTTCAGACCGATGGTCGTGTTCGATTCGTCGGCGAGAAACCGTACGGCGAGTTGAAAGACTATGCACGCAGCATAGATGTCGCGGTTCTGCCGTACAAAAAGCAGGAGCCAACATACTCAGGCAGCTCGACCAGGTTCTACGAACATCTGGCTGCGTGCCGGCCAATGCTCGCGACGCGCGGATTTGAAGAGTTGCTTCACAAAGAACCGCTGCTGCGGCTGATCGACGCCAACGATGAGATGGTGGCGGCGCTGATAGATTTGAGAGAAGCGAACTCCTGTGACGGTTATGAAGAACTGCGTTGCCGAACCAGCCAAAACGAGACGTGGGAAAAGAGAGCCTCGCAAATGATCGCCGCGTTATCTGAACGAATCGCGATCGGTCGCGAAGCCGCTGCTTGACCAGATGACAACTGCACAAAAGGTGACAGCTCCAGTCTCCGCGTTAATGCCCGCCTATAACGCTGAGGCGTTCATCCGTGAAGCGATCGAAAGCGTCTTTGCGCAGACGGTGGCACCGGCGGAATTCATCGTCGTGGATGACGGCTCGACTGATAACAGCGCGCGCATAGCGGAATCGATGGGTGTCCGAGTTCTTAGACAGGCCAACGCGGGATTGGCCGGCGCGCGCAACCGCTGCGTCCGCGAAGCTTCGCAACCGTGGGTTGCGTTCATCGACGATGACGATCTGTGGGAGCCGGAAAAAATCGAGCGGCAAATGGAAATCGCTGTGAAGAATCCCGAAGTCGGTCTCATTACCTGCAATTTCACGATCTTTGATGAAAACGGAACGATCGTTTCCTCGGGCTTGGAAAAGTACCACGACGATTATGAACTTCAACCCAAGCGGATGTGTGAAGGCGGAGCGATTATCGATCGATTGGATGAGAGATTTGCCACCGCTCACTATTTTCTTTTGCCATCGTACGTGATGGGTCGTCGAGATCTTTTGGAAACCGTTGGCTTGTTCGATGAAGCACTTGAAAATGCCGAAGATTTTGATTGCTTCATGCGGGTGATTGCGCGCGCCCCATTTGCAATCGCTGACAAACTTCTCGTGCGGCGGCGCGAGCACGAGAACAATGCTTCCAGCCAGGTAGTCAGAAACACCCTCCACTGTTTAGCGGTTACATACAAGGTGCTTGAGCATCCCGAACTTTATCCGCCGGCAACCGTCGCGCTGTGCAAGCGTTGGCTGCCGTCGAATCTTCGTCACGCGGCGGCGCGTCAATTGTCCGTTGGCAATAGAACCGAAGCGCGAAGGCTCTTGCGCGAAAGCGTGAAGCTCGAGTTGAGTACGCGAACGCTGCTCGCGCTGAGCGCCTCGATCACGCCTGCGATCGTCGGCAGGAATCTGATGTCGGCTCGTTACTACGTTTCGAAGCGATTCGGAATTTAGCTGATTGTTCCCCTCTCCCGCTGGGAGAGGGCAAGGGTGAGGGTGTTAGCGGTTAATCGTCAGGCCCTCACCCCAACCCTCTCCCAAAGGGAGAGGGAGTTTCAAATCAGATTACTCGGCTGAAGCTATGACGAAACCAATTCGCGTAGCGATGGTGCATTACCGTGACGCGGCGATTGCCGGCGGGTCGCTGCGTGTCGGCGAAACAATCGCGAATCATCTCGATCCCGGGCAAGTGGCAGCCGAGTTTGTCTTTGCTTACGGCGAGCCCGGACCAGTTGCGCGGTGCGCGAAAGTGCCTTGCCACTTCGTTCGCGCAAAAGGGCCGAAGGACATACCCGCATGGAAAAGATCACGCGAACTTTTCTCAAAGCTGCAACCTGACATCATTCACTTTCAGGAAGGCGTTATTTGGCTGCGAGCGGCTTTGATGGGAACGCCGAGCAGAAAAGTCGTGCACATTCACGGGCGCTACAGCAGTTTCCATTCGCCAGAGCAAACCGCGCGGCAAAGAGTGCGAACCGCTCTCGACGCGCGTCTGCTGCGGAGCTACTTGAAGTTCACTGATGCGCAAATCTGTATCAACCACGCAACACGCAATTGGCTGCTTGAGCTGGGTTGGATTTCGCAAGACAAATCATGTGTCGTCTATAACGCGGTCGATGTGCCGCGCTTTTCGGCTCTGATGCCGTCGGCGAATGCGCGCGCTCAACTTGGGTTGCCGCGAAACGCGTTGTTGCTCGGAATGATTTGCCGCCTGGTGTGGGAGAAAGGCTGTTCAGATTTTCTCCAGATCGTGGAACGCTTGCCCGAACGTTGGCATGGAGTGATTTGCGGCGACGGCCCGCTGAAGGATGAATTGCGGCGAGAGTGCGAACAGCGCGGCCTCGCGAATCGAATTCATTTCCTGGGAAGCGTCGATGATGTCAGGCCCGTCTATGCGGCGATCGATGCTTACGCATTTGTCTCGCGCTATGACGCGTTCGGCTTGTCAGTCGCCGAAGCGAAGGCTGCGGGCGTTCCCGTGTTTGGAATTGAGCGGGAAGGCGATTACAACGAATCGCGCTATCCATTGTTTGGCCCCGACATGGCGATGATGGTGAAGACCGTGGCGCGCGATGACATCGAAACCACGATCGAGCGCATCGCGAAACGGATTGTTGATTATGGTGAGCATCCGCAGCTCTACAGGAATTCGATCGATAAAGCACAATCGTGGGTCAGCGAGTGTTTTTCCGCTTCGCTTCAAGCTGAGGCTATGACTCGTGTCTATCAGGACATCTCCAACCAAAGCCGTCCATCGCAGGCCGCGCTGACGCAGCTTTATCAATCAAAGCGTGAATCAGCCGAACGGCTCATCAACGCTTTCAACCAATCTGAGGTCATCGCCGCAACGGCATGATTCATCTCGTCATTCGCGAGCCGATCGGTTATCAGAGAACTTTGTGTCACGCGCTCAACTATTATTACCGCGGCGATTTTATTGCGTGGTTTGCGAGCGGATGCGAAAGCGAATTCAGGACGGGCGACGGTTTCAATCGACACTTCCTGGCGGAGATCGGATTCCGAAAATTGTTTGGCGCGCTGCGAACTGATCGCGAAGCAGTTGTCATCCTTGGTGGCTGGTCGTCGCCTTTGGCCTATAAGACGCTGCTCATCACAACGCTGCTGCGCGTGCCGACTTTGATTTGGGCCGATCATCCGCGACCTCGGCAGAGAACTTCAGCGTTTGAGGCGTTGCGGAGAACGTACTTGCGCTTACTCAGTCGCCGCGCCATTTGTTTTCTGGCGTGCGGTACGCCGACCGTAGAACATTTGGCGGCGCTCGGAATCTCGCGCAACAAAATTTTCAATTTCCCATACTGGGTCGACGTTCCGACGGAATGGTCGCCACCGTCGAGAGTTTCCGACGAAGACTCTGCTGCGGGGCCCTTGCGCTTGCTGGCAGTTGGCCGCCTCGCGCCAGAGAAGGGATTTGATAACGCGATCGAAGCGCTAGCGTTAGCGAACGCGAATGCAAGCCGTGCGGTTGCAGAACTCTTGATCATCGGCGATGGGCCCGAATGTGAAAGACTCGAACATCTCGTCAACTCGCTCGATGTTCGCTCGTCAGTTGCGTTTACAGGCCGCCTCGAAAACGCAACGGTCTTCGAACACTTAAGAGATTCAGACGCGCTCGTCGTGCCGAGCGAGTTCGAGCCTTATGGGGTCGTGGTGCTTGAAGCTCTCGCACATGGGCGGCCTGTGCTTGCGTCGGACAAAGTGATCGCCGCGATCGACAGAGACGATTCGTCAGGAGCAATCCGCTTTCACTCTGTCGGAGACGCCGATCAGCTTGCCGAACAGATCAAGCAACTAGCACATGATCCAGTTGCTCTTCGCAACGCTTCGCAAGCTGCTCGCGCGATTGCCGAAGCCTGGAAGCCGCATAGAGCCGCAGAGATTCTGCAAGGCATTCTCAACGATCGATTGCAGCGCGGAACAGATTCGCTCGATCACGATCCGCAAAACATCTATCAGCCGAAGCCGCAGCCGACTTCGGACGCCTCATGATTCACACGGCTTACAGAAAGACTTTAGCGCGCTTGCGTACCAAGAATGTGAACGAGAGTAACCCGCCGCCCGTAACCGTCGTTCAGTGGTTACTAGTCGCGGCGCCTGTCCTGCTCGCGCTGTCGAGCTATGAATTCAATAGCTACGCAATCCTGGCATTGATCACTGAAGCTCTGGTTGCGCTGAATGTCTTGCTGCTGCTCATCGTTACGCGGGAAGTTCTTAAGACGCGAACCATTGGAAAGTTTTGTCTGGTCGGCGGCACGTTCATTTTTTACTGGCTCGATGCGCTGACGCTTTCGTCGATGAAAGATCCGTTCAGCATCGTCGAGGGCTTTCCTATCAACGCGACGCAGTTCGATCAGGAGATGATCCAGCAGGCCCTCGTTTATGTCAGCGTGTTTCAGCTTCTGCTGTTTGTCGGATACTCAATTCGGCCGCGCGTCGATCGGCCGATTCGATTTTTCACATCACGAGTTGATTCGCTGTCGTTGGATCGCACGCTGATTGCGATGCTGCTGGTTGCTTCGTCGATCATGCCGCTGCTGATCTATTACGACTTCGACGGCGCCAAAGTCATTACGGCACTGCTGACCAGTCGGAGCGGATCGGAATTGGAATCACCAGAGCCGGGACTGGCCTCGCATATCGCGGTGTTCGGCATCTATGGCGCGTCGCTATTCTTCGTCTACGCCCTCAAAGCGAAGACCTGGCAGCGCTTTTGGTGGCTGCTGCTAGGAGTGCTGGCCGCGCTGCCGCTGATATCGGGTGGCGCCCGACACATCTGGCTTTACATCTCACTGCCATCATTGCTGATTGTACTGCGCGGTTTCAAGGGTTCGTTTACCACATCGCGATTGCTCGCCCTGGTGTCAGTGGCTTTGCTGATCTTGATTGTCGCACAACTTCAGATTGCTTATCGCGCAGTGGGATGGCAAGAGATCGGCAGCGAGAAGACGCAGGAACTTTCGACGCTTAACACCAACGGCCAATTTGCGGCGTTACTCTTCGCCGAGTACCTGGTGCCAAACGAGCATCCATATTTTCTCGAGCCGGTCGAGCCCTACTTCGTGATTCACTGGATTCCGCGACAGGTTTGGCCCACAAAGCCAATTATGGAAACCTGGACCTACTACAACGATCGGTATGTCGAGGGCGCGGCTTTCAATGTCACGCCGTCTGTAATTGGTCAGTTCCATATGAGTTGGGGGCTGGGCGGTGTGGCCTTTATCGGCCTTTGGCTAGGCCTGCTTACGTTGTTTGCCGATCGACTCTTGTTGCTGGTGAATTCGGATCGGCAACGGGCTATGTTCGTCGTCGTGGGAATGTTCTACGCCTTCATCATCTCGTCGTTTCGCTTCTATTCTCCGATTTATTTTTCGTATTTTCTGTTCGGTGTGATCGCGATGCTGCTGCTGACGCGCCGCCAGCACGCGCGAACTGCTCTACTCCTCAAACCGCAGGAAGTAACGGCCTAGCGTGCAACCAATCAAAGTACTTTTCGTTTCTCCGTCATTCTATCCGGCGATTTATTACGGTGGCCCAACATTCGTGAACCGCGCGTTGTGTGATGCACTCGCCGCTAACGAAAGTATCGAATTGCAAGTGCTAACGACCGATGCGAACGGGCCGGAGGCACGCATAAAAACGGAGAAAGATCAGTCTCTCTATCCGATTATTTACTGTCGCCGCATGATTCAGCCGGATATCGCTCCGGGCCTTTTGTGGCGATTGTTTGGAATGATCCGAAGCTCGGATGTCGTGCACTTGAACGCTGTCTACTCCTTCACCACGATTCCCACGCTGGCGTTGTGCCGACTTCTGCAAAAGCCAGTCGTTTGGTCGCTACACGCCGCGCTACAAAGTTGGCCGGGGAGAACGCCGTCCAAACTGAAACGTACCTGGGAGAAGGTTTGCGATTTCTTTTGCGATCGCCGGCGCGTCTTGCTGCATACAGTCAGCCAGCGCGAAGAAGCCGAGAGTACGCGCGCGATCAGCCGCGCTCGTTCTGTGGTCATTCAATATGGGATCGAGATTCCGCCGATGGAGCGCCGTGCCGACTCGCGGTCCGACTCGAAGCGTCTGCTTTTCATCGGCCGGCTGCATCCGATTAAAGGTGTCGAGAATCTCTTGGGCGCTCTGCCCTTGACCACAGAGAACGTCACGCTGGACGTTTGTGGCGAAGGGGATGGAGCTTATGAAGCGCAGCTTCGTTCGCTGGTTGTCGAAATGGGCCTCGCTGATCGCGTGCGCTTTCGTGGAAGTGTCGCGGGTGAAGCAAAACGGCAATGTTTTGCTCAAGCCGATCTTTGCATTGTTCCGTCGTTCACAGAAGGCTTTGCCACGGTCGTCGCCGAAGCGCTCGCGCACGGCGTTCCCGTAATTGCGAGCCGGGGCACACCGTGGCGAGAAATTGAAGAGAAAGGTTGCGGGCTCTACGTCAGCAACGAGCCGCCAGAGCTTGCGGCGGCGATCGATCGCGCGGCCGCGATGCCGCTAAACGAGATGGGCGAGCGCGGACGCGCATGGATGGAGCGTGACTTTGCCTGGAAGACAGTGGCCGTCCAGATGATCAATCAATATCGGATGCTGCTTCGCCGCGAACCGCGCGAAGAGACAGAGCAAGCGACTTGTCCGAAAGCCGCATGACCATGCTGGATCAAATCACGCCGCTCATCCTCACTTATAACGAGGCCGCAAACATCGCGCGCACGCTCGAACGATTGTCCTGGGCGCGAGAGATCGTGGTCGTCGATAGTTTTAGCGACGACGAAACGTTGGAGATCGTCTCTGGTTTTCGTAATCCGAGAGTCATTCAACGAACGTTCGACAGCCATGCCGCGCAAAGCAACTTCGGTCTCAGCGAAACTGGAATTTCGACTGAGTGGGTCCTGTCGCTGGATGCGGATTTCGTTTTGACTCGCGAATTCGTCGACGAATTAAGTTCGCTGCAACCCGCAGCAGAGACTAAAGGCTTCGGCGCGCAACTGGTTTATTGTGTCGACGGCCGCGAACTCCGCGGTAG
>WNGG01006622.1_pt1 | contig 12876 bp, 15 predicted proteins | sample 5400661 | NCBI WGS metagenome assembly WNGG01 (sample SAMN13153372, study PRJNA577476) | soil metagenome | isolation source: 100 cm soil or saprolite under Garry oak tree replicate 1 | place: USA:California | collected 2016-06-15 | reverse complement strand
CCCAATGGATGAACCCATCTCCGGCAACTTTTTGGGGCCGAATATGAGGAGGGCAATAACAAGGATGATGACCAACTCTGGGATATGAGTTCCAAACATGATGGAATTCCTTTCTTAACTTGTGTGTGCTTCCTGAATATGGAGATTGTCGATACTACTCAACACTACGTTCAATATACTTTGTTGGATGATAGCTGACCTCGCGCTCAAGAAAATGCCACATCTCGCTTTCTTCCGAGTGCCAACCAGTGTAAATTACGGCAAAACTGACTGTGTGGTTTCTTGATTGGCAAGGGCTGTTTCAAGCACCTGCAAACCTTCCAGGCCTAACCACAACATGCCCATTCCTGCCTCGCCTGCACCTTTCACCACCAGCCGGACAGCTTGTCGCCGGTTGAGGCGCTTCTGTTGCAAACGAGTTTCGGCTAGTTGTGCCCTACGCGTCTCTTGAGCCTGCTGACGGACAGAGGCGTATAACCGCTCCTCCATTCCGGCGGGTACAGGGGCTGTATTACCATAGTGGCGTAATAGCAGGGTTTCGATAGGGTTGCTCTCCATAATTTCTCCGAGAAATTGAGGAAGGCGTATCGAGTAGCTCTTCTTCGTCTGCTACACAGCTCTCAACACGCCCCTCATGGTTTTGGCGGGTGCCCACCTGTCCCTGTGTAATGCTCGTACTCGGGGCAGGTGTGCCATTGTCGTTAATCTGTTCTCCATTTTCCAGGACATACAGCCGTTGGAATTGTTTCCGTGCTCGCGTGAGACGTTGCCGCACAGCCGCCTCTTGCAGATCGAGCATGCGTGCAATTTCGCTGGTTGAGAAATTGCCAATAACCGAAAGCAACAGGCACTCTCGTAGCGTTGCCGGGATCTGTGCCATTGTTCGCTGTACGGCGTCGCGCTCCGCGATCAGGTCCGCCGGGTCTTCGCTTTCACCAGCTCCATAGCCTGCTGGCTGCACAGGCGCTGCCCACTCATTCAGCGTTTCTATGCCAGTATCGTAGGCTTTTTCCGTTGTTTGTGTGCCTTTCTGTAGATGTGAGAAAGGAATAAAACGGAAAAGTCCGCGACGCCGGCGCTGCATCCGCACAGTATTGAGCGCGATACTCATCAACCAGGCCTTTTCGCGAAACTGGCTGCCACTCGCGGTACGAGCGGCATCGATAGCTTTTAATGCCTGGTGGAAGGTATCCTGCGTGAGATCCTGACTTTCTTCCCGGTCGCCTGTCATGCCATAAATGGTATGAAAGACCAGTTTCCCATATTTCTGAATAAGCTCTTCTACTGCCTGATCAGCAGGAATCATTTCCACAACAACACTCTTTTTCGCGTCTTAACTAGGCGCTTCAGTAATGAAGATGCATGAGAATGGGGAATTGTGACATCAATTTGCCAGGAATGAAGAAAACTGGATAAGTGGACAAAATAACTCCCACGTAGTACGTGATATGTTGTCCAATTACCCAATTTTTATGATTACCGCAAGTGTTCTTCTATGTAGTCCTCGGCCTCCTGGACCGTCGTGATCTTCTCTGCATCTTCATCTGAAATTTGAAGCTTAAACTCTTCTTCCAGAGACATAATGAGCTCAACTAGATCAAGTGAGTCGGCATTCAGGTCCTCAACAAAAGATGCGTTGGGAACAACCTCACCTTCATCAACACCAAGTTGGTCGACGACGATCTTTTTGAGTCGCTCAGAGACGGTTGCCATTATTTCACCTCGCTTTCCGCTTTTGGGGTGGGCTGTTGCTGTGCCCGATTAAATATTGTGCCGAGAACGCCATTAATAAATCTGCTGGAAGTGTCACTGCCAAATTGTTTGGCGAGTTCCACTGCTTCGTTAATGGCGGCCTTAGCTGGTACCGTATTATTGAACAGAATCTCATAGATTGCAAGTCTAAGGATGTTTTTATCGATTCGGGCCATTTGTTGTAATGGCCATTCGCGAGCCGCACTCTGAATATGCGCATCGATATCAGCAAGATGGTCACAGACACCTAAGACTAATTCGCTGGCGTATTCCGCCACCTTTGGTTGGAGATGGCGATCTTCGACATGACGCTGCAAGACCTCTGCGGGTGTATGTTGGGCGGTGTCGTATTCGTAGAGTGTTTGCAGAGCGATCATTCGTGCTTGTCTGCGTATCCCTATTGGCATGGTATCCTCGCATAGTTGCTAGCTATGTTGGCTGCGCGTGAGTTTAGCTGTGTTAAAACAATGTATTGACTATGGACCCGGTGACGTGTTACATGACATCCTGAATGTAGACATTGACCTCGCGTACGTGCATGCCGACCATGTACTCAAGTGCTGCAGCGACCTCCTCCTGGACGGCGGAACCAGCATGAACGATGTCAACATCGTTTGCTACGACAATGTAGAGATCCGCTGTGACAGTAGTATCTTTAATTGTCAAAGCTACTCCATGTTTGGGAACTTCACGACCAAGAAGACGAGACCACTGATCAGTTGCCTGGGCCATGCGAATAACACCTGGAACTTGTAGTGCTGCATTAATCACGATAGTTGAGAGTACCTGGCGCGCAATTCGTACAACCCCTAGCGGTTCAGTTACCATTGAGCTTTTCTCCTTTTAGAGAGTACGTACGTCTCCACGCTTTTCTCACGCTGAAAAACTGATCGGTGCTGTTTCGTGCTGTACGTCATTGCGTCATGTACGCCACCAATAAGGCTTACTGCAACGATATGCGCTTTTCCGGTCTGTGTCAAGTACACCATCCAAATCGGTTCCCGATAATATCAGTAAGCACGATGGTTGCAGACAATTCATAATCGGGATGAGCATCCAAGTTAACAATATCTTAACAGCATTATACCTCATGTACAAGGCCCATTTCACGCAATGTCATCGTCGCTTTTTCGATATCCGCCGCGCTACTGATACTAACAGTGGTGACGCCCTTTATAATCCGTTTGACCATACCTGTTAACGCCTGGCCAGGACCGATTTCGATAAAGACAGTAACCCCCGCGCCGGCCATGTATTCTATGGTGCGGATCCACTGTACCGGAGATGCTATCTGCTGGGCAAGTTCGTCGCGAATAGCCTGTGCTTCGCTGAGTGGGGTAGCATGAATATTGCTGATGATCGGTATAGGTGCATTCTGTATGGAGGAGGCCTGGATTGCCTGAGCCAGCCCAATGGCGGCTGGCTCCATGACGGGTGAGTGGAATGCTCCACTTACCGTGAGTGGGATGACGCGTTTTGCCCCATTCTTTTTCGCCAACTCCATCGCTGCCTGCAATGCATACTGTTCACCTGAAATAACAATCTGCCCTGGCGCGTTGAAATTTGCTACGATTACTCGTCCCAATCCCGCATGTGCCGGCTTGCCGCTGTCATCTGCCGCGTAGTGAGCCAGCGCCCTGGCCGTCGCTTCCTGACAGACCTCTTGTAGCTGTTCCGCGTCCATACCAATGATTGCTGCCATCCCACCCGGGCAAATCGTTCCTTCGAGATGCATTAATCGGCCGCGTTCCCGTACCAGCCGTACCGCGTTCTTGAGATCAAATGCTCCGGAAACGACCAGGGCGGTAATCTCCCCAACGCTATGACCCGCGGTATAGCTCGGAACAAGAGGGAAGGACCAGGAATAATTGAGTGGGGAGAGGGCTTCTTGAAATGCGGCTAAAAGAGCAAGGCTCACAGTTACAATTGCTGGCTGGGCATTGACCGTATCGCGCAACGTCTCTTCCGGTCCCTGGAAACAGAGTGTGCTGAGGGAGAACCCTGACGCTTCATCCACCATCTCGAAGACCTGGCGCGCCGCGGAAGATGTCGCAAAAACATCAGCACCCATCCCTATGGATTGGCTACCTTGCCCGGGAAAAAGAAAGGCGACTTGTGCCGTCATCATGCTTTACTCTTTATGAAGTATGAGGGGACAGCAGGCAAACGAAACCCTTACTGTCCCTCTACAGGTCTTTTAGCTTTTCTTTGTGCGTGGCAAAAAGACCTGGCGATTGCGGTACATGCCGCAGTTCGGGCAGGCATGATGTGAAAGCCGGGGCCTCTTGCAATTCGGGCAAGCAACCAGTTGAGGCAATTTCAGTGCCTGGTGCGCCCGCCGCTTACCCTTGCGGGCATGTGATGTTCGTTGTTTTGGTAATGCTCCCATTGATTGGTTTCTCCTCTTCCACCAGTAATATGTCCTGACTGGAGATCAGGCAAATCTACGTCTGTTATGGTGACTCTGAGCCGTTTAGTAATAATTTTTCAAGTACGCTAAAGCGTGAATCAACTTCTGGCTTGCAATCGCAAGGTCCAAGATTGAGATCATGTCCACATTGTGAACAGAGTCCTGCGCAATCTTCCCGGCATAGAGTCGCCATCGGAATTGCAATCAGTACATTTTGTCGTATCGCCTCGGTCAAATCAATCAGGTGGTGATCGTCGATGGGGAAGATATCTTCCTCGTCTATTGGAGGCAGTGCTAAACCAGTAACTATGTCGACTGTCGGATAAAATTGCTCCATAAAAGTAACATACATCGGCTGCTCGAATATCTTCAAGCAGCGGGTACATGAAAGCTCGAGTAGCAGATCCACCCAACCATCAACGAGTAAACCCTGATTGGTGCGACGAATACGTACATGTCCATCAAGTGGGCCAACTACTTTGAGGTCTTCATCGAGTTGGACATCTTCTTCATGAATTGCATACTCGAGCGTTGTCCCGACAGAAGCCTTCATAAGCTGCGCCACATTATAAAGCATCGTCTCTATTTCCCTTCTCAATTGAGAATAATGTAAAGTTGGCAGATAAAATAAGCTATGGCGCAACCTTTGATCGTAGATGCTGTGCTTCTTCTCTGTGGTGCTCGTTTATTATAGACAAGCCTCACAAGTGTGTCAAGTCCTGCCTCCGATTGTCTGATAGAACTGATGCTGGAAGATTTCTCCGGTATCTGGTTCTATTTGACTGTCTGGGGACTCAAAAAACACGAAACATGAGGGGAAAAGAAGCTCCGCAGGCTCAACCATTAAGAACCTGTTCTATGCTGACCGTCCCCGCCGAACCATCAACGGTGATCTGCAGGCCCGTCGAGATGCGCTCTGTGGCACCCGGCACACCAACAACCGCCGGGATGCCATACTCGCGGGCGACGACAGAGCCATGTGACATAGCCCCACCCATTTCCATCACCAGGCCAGCCGCCGTGAGAAAAAGGGGCGTCCAGCCAGGATCGGTCGAGGGCGCTACCAGGATTTCTCCTGGTTCCAGGCGAGCGCCAGTCGGGTCAAGTATCACACGAGCCTTCGCGGTCACGACACCTGCTGAAGCTGGCGTTCCGCTCAATGTACTTTCTGCGGAGCCTGTTGCCTGTGTTGCCTGTGTTGCCTGTGTTGCCTGTGGCTCCGCAGATGGCTCGGTGCCATCGGAGAGCAGGAGGCGCGGCACGTGGCGGCGATGCAACTCGTACTGATAGTTGGCGCGGCGCTCACGTACGACAGAACGCATATCTGCTCCGGCCAGGGCTGCTCGCGCCTCAGGGAGAGTGATGAAGAAGATATCCTGCGCTTCCTCCAAATGTCCAGCTTTCGCCAGTTCCTCTCCAACGGGCCACAGCAATTCACGACCGCGCGCCATCAATTTCACCAGATAATACTTGGGTGTCTCCCGCAAACCATACAGGTCGCGCGTTCGTCTCAGGCAGAAACCCACCAGCAGGCCGCGCAGCCGTCCTTTGTGGGCTGCGCGTCGTGTGAGATCAACCACCATCGCTTCGGCCTCTTTCGCCCCGCGACGGAACTGCACATCGGGAGCCAACTCCGGGTTCCTGAGCTGGAGGTAGTTGGCAAGTGCGCCGATGATATGGGTTGGATCCTCTGACCAGCGAGGCAGGCCGAGGTCGATCTCGGCAATACTGCGATGACCATAGATGGCCAAAAAGTTTGCCAGGCCCTGTTGCAATGTTGAGGGAAGAGCACCATTGCGGTAATCCTGTGCCAGCAGCTCAGGTGATGTGTTTTGCAAAACTTCCGCGGCGCCCTGGTCAGCGTATATCTGTTGCGCGAGCGCCCAGAGAGCCAGGTCCATTTCGGTAGTCACATTGTATGGAAGTCCCCGCAGTACTGTCTGTCGTTCGGAATCCTGAGTAAGGCCATCCAGCAGCTTACCTGCTAGCGCAAAGGCTCCTATTCCGGTTAGCATAACTGGCAAGATGCTGGATAGCACACGCGGTGGGTTTCCAAGGAAGAGGCGCTCAAGTTTCGCCAGGCGATCAGCGCTGCTAGCGTTCGTTGGTATTTCACTCTGTGTTAGCAATCGTACTTCCAGTCTCTTGATACGTGCCCGTGCAGCCGCCGGGCGAAAAAGCGCCTGTATAACGTAAAGCGGCGCACGCATACGCATGATTAGGCCGAACATCGTGCTGAAGACAACCCTGCGCGATACTGCAATTGGCGTCAGGCGGGGATCAGCGGCGATCTGTTTGAAGATGGGGACAGAACGTGCCTCCATAAATTGCAACGCTCGTCCCATAAGTTCGCGTCCAAGAGTGCTACGCAGGATAGGTGCCGCGTCAATGAAGAGGCGTTGAGCTGCCTCAGCGAGGAGAACAACCCCCATCAGGGGATCCTCAGGTGGCTTCCCTATAAACGTGCCGACTGACGAAGTCACCAGCCGAAACACCTGGATACCCATCGGGGTGAATGGCTGGAAGACGCCCTGGGCAACGTTGATCGAGAAGTAGACGCGCAGGATATCATCTGTGTCTGGCGCTCCAGCGGGCAAAGGGTAGAGCGTGGTAATCGGTCGCGCCTGCGTTAACCAGAGCTTACCAGAATCATCAATCGCCCACTCGGTGTCCTGGGGTGCGCCATAATAGCCCTCTACTCTTGCTCCCAACGCTGCAAGAGCGCGTACCTGGTCGTCGGAAAGGCAAGCCTCGCTACTTTGCGCTGCCAACTCGACTCGCTCCGTGCCGCCACCTGGAGTGGCTTGAATAGCAATCCGTTTGTCACCAGGACGGCGCTCGACGATTTCGCCCGTAGTAGTGTTCACAACGAAATGGTCCGGGTTGACCGCGCCTGAGACAACCGCCTCACCTAAGCCAGGGCTGGCATCGATCACTGCCTGTCTCCGACGTCCAGTTAGTGGATTGGCGGTGAAGAGAACGCCTGCCACTCTTGCCTCAACCAGACGTTGGACAACGACCGCGAGACGTACGCTGCGTGGATCAATCCCGTTGCTTGCGCGGTAACTCACGGCACGGTCCGTCCAGAGTGAGGACCAGCAGCGCCGCACTGCATCAAGGAGCGCATCAATACCAGCGATATTGAGATAGGTATCCTGTTGTCCGGCAAAGCTGGCAAAAGGCAAATCCTCTGCCGTAGCAGAAGAGCGTACCGCCACAGCGACAGACTCCTCTTTGTTCCCCTTCTCCAATAGCTGGTACGCCCTGGTGATTGCTTCCACAATATTGTTTGGTATGGTGGTCGCCAGGAGACTGGCACGCACAACGGCGGCATAACCTTGTAAGCGGGTGGTGTCGTCGCTACGAGTAACGGCGAGTTCATCAAGTATAGGCTCAAGACCGATCCCATCCGTTATGAAAGCGTAGGCGTTAGTCGTCACACAGAAGCCCTCAGGGACAGGAAATCCGCCGCGAGTCAGTTCGCCCAGGTTTGTCGCTTTTCCACCAACAAGAGCAAGTTTGCTTGCATCAATAGCGGAAAAGGGGAGGATAAGCGGTCCTTCACTCGTCGGATCGTCCATGTGTCGTGTTGAGTCCTGAATATGCATGGGAACGTCTCCTCTTCCCTGCTTCTGCAAGGAGAGCCATTGCTCTTGCAACATCTGCTCGCTCTTCGACCGAAAGGTAATCCATTACCGCCACTTGCGACTCCGCGCGCCGCTGTTCAAGCGTGGCAATGAGCATTCGACCGCGCTCGGTACTCGCCACGCGCTTCGCTCTTCGATCGTGCTCGTCCTCGCGCCTGCTCACCAGGCCGCGCTCAACGAGTTGATCGAGCAGGCGACTGGTCGTTGAAACCGATCGACCTAGAAATTCAGCCACTTGCTTGATTGTTAGCTCGCCCTCCTCCTCAAGCAGGAGGATAGTCGCCAACTGGGGCAGCGAGAAGTCGAAGTCGCTGTATGCTCGCATGATATTGAAAACGAACTCACGTAAGGTGGCACGGCGGATCTGTTTAATATTCTGGACGAGAGCTTCGCGATCTTCGGTAGTAATGTGCTGTAACCTCCGAATAGTTGCATAGTAACAATTATTGCAATATCGAAATAGTAGCGTATTTGCAATCAATTGTCAAGGCTTACGAGAGTAGTATGCAGGAGATTACCTGTTGTTACCCTCCTAGCGTTGTGCGAGCGGCCGCTGCGCTTCCTGTATGTGGTGTGCCATCAACTGGTGAAAATCTTCGTGATGGCTGGCCGGGTCTGTGTGGATGATGGCTTCAGAGATACCGTCGATCTCGTGAAAGAGACGATGACGTACCTCTTCGGCGATAGCGTGTGCCTTAGTGATCGTCAACTCAGGATCGACCTCAATGTTCAGAGAGACGTGCAGCGTATGCCCGACCCAGCGCGCGCGCGGGTCAGTGACAGCCTCGACACCGGGGACCTCACTCACCGTTGTAAGTATGGAAGGGATGAGACGCGGATCGACCGCATCGAGGAGGCGTTGCAAGACGCTACGCGCGGTCGAGTAGACGACGGTGAGTATTACCACGGTGATAACCAGTCCGGCAATCGGGTCGGCAATGGGGAATCCGAGGGCAACGCCAACTAGCCCAACGAATGCCGCCAACGACGTGAGTCCATCAATGCGTGAATGTTGCCCATCGGCGATCAGTGGAACGCTATTGATACGCTTCCCTACCCTGATTTTATACTGCGCAAGGATCTCATTACCTGCCACCCCAATCAAGGCTGCGGCCATACTCAAGTAGATTTGCGTGGGGATCGCGCCACTGGTCAGCTTCTGTATAGACTCGACTGCAGCAGCGACCGCGCTGGCGATAATCACCAGCACAATGAAGATACCGGCCAGGTCCTCCGAACGATAGTAACCATAGGTGTAGCGATGGTTGGCTGCGCGGTTGGAGAGGACAAAGGCTATCCAGAGGGCAACCGTTGTCAACACATCGCCCAGGTTATGGAGGGCATCGGCGAAAAGTCCTGCACTACCGCCGATGCCCGCGATGGCAAACTGGATTGCTGCTACGAGAAACATCCCTGCTGTTGAAATCTGCACGGCGCGCAGCCCCGCTTTGTTGCCGTACAGGTCGGCATCGACGCGGCCATGTTCGTGCCCGTGTTCGTGCCCGTGTTCGTGCCCGTGTCCATGCGCACCATGGTCATGATCGTGCTGGTGTTCATCATGGTCGTGCCCATGGTCCCCGTGGTCCCCATGTCCTGCATGCTCGTCGTGGTCATGTTGGTGTTCATCGTGATCGTGGTGGTGCTCGCTCTCAGGTTCCTGCATCCTGACCCTCCTTGTATGTAGTGTGAGCTTTTTAAGGAGTCTTCTCGCATCTATAATACAACAAACATTCACAGTTGCGAGATAGATGCAACCGCAGTGCAGTTAGATATCAATTGCTGCCAGGTCATGCATACCAAGCGAAAAGGAAATCTCGCCCCCGTGGTGTAGATCATGCTCGATTACATGCCAGATCACCCATTGGCGCGAGAATGAATAGGACTCTCCTCCACGTGTTCCACGGTAGATAAACTCCAGGTCGGCAGGAACCCAGTGCGCCAGCGCCTCCTGTATCACCAGCCAGGTTGCCTCAAACCCATGAACCAATTCAGCTGCACTGCGCACAGGCGCATCTTTTCTGTCCCAAACTTCAATTGCGCTCATGTCTGCTCCGCCCTCACCCATCAAAGAGTGAAACCACCTGGCACGTACTGCAATAATATGCGTGGCGATCTCTCCAATTGAGCGAAGGTGTGGAGCGGCACGCAGGGCAAGCTGATCAGGTGAAAGTGGAGCGATAGCCCCGGTTAGTTGTTGCTGGTAGACATCCCAGCCATCGTAGAAGTGTGCTAGCGAAACGTGATTTTCGGTCATATTCATACCTCCTGCGGCTTGCTAGGTAGGCTGCCCCGGTCTACCCAGACTGACATGGTATTTCTGCGAAAGCACCGGCACGCTGCTCATGTCCAATTCCAGGTTATATTTCTGCGCCAGGTTCATCAGACGGGGGATATAAGGCGGACTATCGGGTGTGACCAGTTCAGCCAGTTCTTCAAAGTAATGCTCAAAGCCCGCCGGTGAGATGATCTCCAGGATGCGGGCCGGAACTGAGCCCTGGTTCCAGAAGGTATGGGGGATCCCCTTGGGCTTGAAGACCAATGTCCCCACAGATGCCTGGATCAGCTGATCGCCGATTTGTGCCATGATTTCCCCCTCCAGCACATAGGAAGCCTCGTCCTCCTGGTGATGAACATGGGAGGGGCCAGCCAGTATTCCTGGCGCGAGGGGATGCTCGACGACCGCGAACCGCCCCCCCGTATCAGTGCCAAAGAGTTTGAATACCACCCCTAGCCCTCCCCCACCGATCTGGACCGCCTTGCCCTCGCCGGGTAAAAGCACGAGTGCTGACATGGGATATCCTCCTTTAAACTGTATATCAAGTGCCGTGGTAGCATCTTGAGCCGTTTTACACCATTATACTATCCTAGCATTTCTTATCAACTGCTGGCAAGAACAGTCTCTTCACGCATTTCATTCCTTGATTGCAGTGACCACTGAGGCTGCCAACTGCGACCTCCACTGTCACCCTGAGCGCAGCGAGGGGTCTGTCCTTGATTGCAGTGACCACTGAGGCTGCCAACTGCGACTGAGACGATGATTTCTGGAAGACGTGCTACATCGCAGATTGTAAGAGAAAAACGGGATGGGTCAGCACCTCGCGCTCAAATTCCTCAAGCGAAGCGTTCGCGGTGACGTTCAGGTAAGGGAGGACAAAGAGAGAGCGGTACACGCGAATGAGCGCAGTGGGAATGCCGGGGGGGCCAGAGCGCACAGCTTCCCGAAAGATGGGTGCAGCTGCCACAGGTTCCAGTTCGATGGCATGAATCTTTTCGGTGCGCCGGCTACGGGTAATGGTGGCCTCTCCTCCCGCCGCGCGGAGGTTGCGCACCCAGTTCACTACCCCATAAGGGGTGATGAGGTAGCGTTTCCCTTCCTGGACAAAAATCGCGATCGGGGTCTCAATCGGCTTGCCACTTTTCCGTCCGCGAACCGTGAGCAGTGCAAAACTCCCTATGTTTACGCCCAGGCGCAATAAAGATGAGATCATTGCGTTGTTGATGCGCTCGACATCGACTCGTATGAGGCTTGACATATATGTGCAGTATCTCCTGGAATAAAACCCTTGCTCAGCTAACAAACATTTCTCATTGAGCCTTTAAGCAGAAGATACGTATTCAGTTCTCTTCGATGAGTCTATTCTCCGAGCAGCGCCGTCATGTCAGGGTCCTGCTTGGAGCATTCGACAAGATCGGGATTGAGAGCGAGAGCCTGGCGCAGCGTTTCTTGGGCAGATGTTTCCTGCTTCGTCATGGCATAAAAGAGCGCGAGCGTGTAGAGTTCAATGCTCTGCATGTCAGGTGGCAGATCTTCCTGCGTCACCTTGTCGGCCCAGGCTTGCTGGAGCTGTGTCGCACGCCACACCTCGCTGCGATCAAGATAGAACTGCGTAAAATGCTCAAGCAGATGCCAGAAGCCGTTGCCGAGAATGATTCCCCACAAGGGCTGGCTCTCTGAAAACACCCCCTGCTCTCCATCTTCAGGAGGAGGCCAGCCCGATCGAACAAAGTCATCCTCTGAAAAGCACTCGACAGTGGCGAGGAGATCAGCATGAGCCTGTTCTGCGTCCAGCAGGACCTCTGCCCATGACCGCTCTCGCTGCTCCTCGAACACCTGAGCGTTGAGGATCTGGGTGTCGAACTTTATCAAGACCTGGGGTACGTATTTTTGCACTCACCCTTTGCGGGTAAAACCTTGAAAACAGGCGCGAAACACGGTACGCTAAGAGTAACCCATCCTGTTTTGTGAGGTGAACGCCATGCCACGAAGCAGGCGTGAACGCCGAGAGCGCACACACGACTGGCAGAAAATTCAGCAGTGAAGTGTATCTCAGAAGTGGCGAATTTATAATATTTCTGACACAGACATCCCTCTTTCACTCCGTTCGTCTGGCGCAATGGTAGACCAGATCAACCTGTATCGGGCTGTAAACCGCTTGATTTTGAGGCTTATATAGACCTTACAGAAGCGTACACCTACGTTAAATTCGGGGCGATACCCTTATTGTTGTCCTTCTAATTCTCGTAACAGTTTACGAACAATCGAGAGTTGGGCAATACCCTGCAAATCCATCATTGTTAACGGTTCATGAGTTAACGATTGATCTCTCCATTTCTGAACGAGATACTGTCTGTGCATCTCTACAACACGACTAAGAGCACCGACTAATCCTTCGCTTCCCTCAAGAAAAACTCTTTTTGTCACTCTTGTCAGAATTGTTGGTCTGTTTATGATTTCAACTGCCATGTCAATCTCCTCGTTCGGTGATGGTGGATGTTAGCCCCAGCGTTGTCTCAATCGGGGCAGGATTTCCTTTGCATACAGGTGGATAAAACGCGACTGGTCATCGCCTGGAGCATGGAAGATCAGATGGGTAAAGCCCAGTTCAATGTAAGGGCGGATCTGCTCGATGTGCTCTTCTGGATCAGAAGATACCAGCCAGCGACGGTGCGCCTGATCTGCTACCTCTTCTGCCCTGCGCTCCATCTCGCGCGCATCGTGAATATTGGCCTTCTCTTCCGCTGACAACGCCAGGGCAGACCAGATGCGTGTGTCACTCAATGCCCGCT
>WNGG01022924.1_pt1 | contig 12879 bp, 6 predicted proteins | sample 5400661 | NCBI WGS metagenome assembly WNGG01 (sample SAMN13153372, study PRJNA577476) | soil metagenome | isolation source: 100 cm soil or saprolite under Garry oak tree replicate 1 | place: USA:California | collected 2016-06-15 | reverse complement strand
TCGTTCATGCTCAGACAGCTGCTGCAACTCCACCGGGGTGAAGTGCACAGGCAGATGGTGAGCAATACGCTGAACGGGTTTCCCATTCACACTGATAAAGGTGGTGCGCAAGGCTTCGTGACGACGCACCAGCTCGTTGAAGCTGCGCTCAAGCGCTTCCACGTCGAGCGGCCCCACAAGGCGGACGGCGGCTGGAATGGTATAGGCGGAAGTGCCCGGTTGCAACTGCTCCAAGAACCAGAGGCGCTCCTGAGCAAAGGATAGCTGATCTAAATTCCTATTTCCTCGTGGCCCGGCTTGTATTTTAGGTATGTCTCTATCTAACTGGCTTTGTTCGATCAGCAAAGCCAGGCCGGCTATCGTAGGTTTCTCAAAGAGGTCGTGTAACGGCAACTCTACGTGGAGTGCCTCACGAACTCGATAAACGACCTGGGTAGCCAATAGAGAATGCCCACCTAACTCGAAGAAGTTATCATGCACACTGATGCGATCGAGTCCCAAGACCTCCGCCCAGATGCCTGCCAGGATCTCCTCTACCGGCGTGCAGGGGGCCACAAAGGGGCCTCCCAACTCCGTCTTCGTTATAGCAGGAGCGGGGAGTGCATGCCGATCTACTTTACCATTGGGGGTCAGGGGAAGATATTCTAGCAGAACAAAGTGGGAGGGCACCATATACTCAGGTAACTTCCTGTGCAGATAGCTGCGCAATTCCCCTGTTGCTGGCCCAGGTTGCTCCTTGGGCACCACATAGGCCACCAGCCGCTTGTCTCCTGGCCTGCCATCCGTAACCATCACGATGCAGTCCCGTACCCCCGTATGCTGCACGAGTGTCGCTTCAATCTCACCTAACTCGATGCGGTAGCCGCGTATCTTCACCTGATGATCGATGCGTCCAAGAAACTCGATAGCTCCAGTGGGCAAGTAGCGCGCAAGATCGCCGGTTTTGTACAACCTCGCTCCAGGTTCACTACTGGAGGGATTCGGTATGAACTTCTCAGCGGTCAGTCCCGCCTGGTTGAAATAGCCTCGTGCTAATCCCACCCCGCCAATATACAGTTCCGCAGGTACGCCAATTGGGACAGGCGAGAGCGAGGCATCTAAGAGATAAATCTGGGTATTGGCGATAGGCCATCCGATGGGAATATTCCATCGCTCACTGTTTCGCTCACACTCCCAATATGTGACATCAACCGCTGCCTCCGTCGGTCCATACAGGTTGTGCAAGCGGGCATCTAATTTCCCAAAGAAACGTTCTTGCACTTCAAATGGCAACGCTTCGCCACTACAGATCACTTGCCTGATCGATTGACAGCGCTGGACATCTGGATCTTCCAGAAACACCTGGAGCATGGATGGGACAAAATGTAATACCGTAATAGCTTGCTCTTGAATGAGCTGGACCAAATAAGCACTCTCTTGATGCCCACCCGGACGAGCAACCACCAATCGTGCTCCCGTGAGCAGCGGCCAGAAAAACTCCCAGACCGAGACGTCAAAACTAAAGGGCGTTTTTTGCAGGACACGGTCGGTCTGATCCAGACGATAGGCTTCCTGCATCCACAGCAAGCGATTGCAGATCCCCTGGTGGGTATTGAGCGCGCCTTTGGGTTTGCCGGTGGAACCGGAAGTGTAGATCATGTAGGCGAGATTCGCACTATGCAAGGGGCAGCAAGGATTGAGCGTACTTTCCTGAGCGATTTGTGGCCAGGCGGAGTCCAGGCAAATAGTAGTAGGGGAATGAGCTGATAACCGCGCCAGTAACCGCTCTTGCGTCAAGAGCACCGAGACCTGGGAGTCGGCAAGCATATAGTCCAGTCGTTCCACCGGGTAAGATGGATCCAAGGGTACATACGCTCCCCCGGCCTTGAGAATACCCAACAGTCCCACGATCATCTCGATGGAGCGTTCCATGCAGATGCCCACCAGGCTCTCAGCGCCTACGCCCAACTGTTGGAGGAAGTGCGCCAGTTGGTTGGCACGCTGGTTCAACTCATGGTAGGTGAGATGCTGGTCCTCATAGACGAGCGCGACCGCCTCGGGGGTTCGCTCCACCTGGGCTTCGAAGAGCTGGTGAAGACCCTGCGCTTGGGGATACTCCCGCTGCGTATTGTTCCAGTCGACGAGCACCTGGTGGCGTTCGGCTGCCGTCAGGAGAGGCAGGTCCGCGAGACGCTGCTCGGCGTCGGTAATTATGCCGGGGAGTAGGGCCTGAAAATGGTCGGCCATGCGGGCGATGGTTGCCGCCTCGAACAGATCCGTGTTGTATTGCAAGGAAGCGGATAGGCACTCATCTGCCTCTTCCATCATCAACGCCAGATCAAACTGGACTGCCTGTTGCGAAAGCGCGATTGGTTCTACTTCAAGCCCGCCAAAATCTAACCTGGCCCCCGTCTGACTTGTTATGAACAATGGTGTTCCTCGCTGCTCAGGCAGGTGCGACTTCTCTAAAGCGAACATCACCTGGAAGGCAGGTGCGACTTCTCTAAAGCGAACATCACCTGGAAAAGTGGTGAGCGGCTGGGATCGCGGACGGGCTGCAGGCGTTCGATCAGGAGCGGGAAGGGGTAATCCTGATGCTCGAGCGCAGACAGGACTGTGTGTCGCACCTGTCCAAGAAACGCTTTGAACGTAGGATTGCCGGAAAGATCTGCTCGTAAGACGACCGGGTTGACCAGGTAGCCCACGAGGTTAGCCAGCTTAGCTCGGCTTCTGCCAGCTATGGGGGTACCTACCAAAAGGTCGTATTGACCAGTATAACGGTACAGCATGACCTGAAAAGCCGCTAAGAGGATCATATAGAGGGTCGCCCCCTCGGCCTTTGCCAGGGCCTTAAGCCGCCGGGTGAGCTCATTGTTGAGAGTGAAGGCATGGAAGTTGCCTCGGTACGTTTGAACTGGTGGCCGTGGTCGATCCGTGGGTAAGTTTAGCACTGGTAACTCACCCGCCAGTTGGGTCTGCCAATGTGCCCAGAGTCGTTCCCCTACCTGGCTCTGTAGCATATTTACCTGAAAGTTCACATAGTCCGAGTACTGCACTGCAAGTGGGGGGAGGAATGCGGGTATCCCCGCCCGTTCCGCTGGGTACAGCACACTCAATTCTTGCAGCAGTATGGAGAGGGACCAGAAATCAATCACGATGTGATGTACGGTTAGCAGTAGGATATGCTCCTGTGGCGACCGTGTGAATAGGTGTACCCGCATCAGGGGACCTTGTGCTAAGTCAAATGTGTGACGAGACTCCTCGACCAGGCGATTGTTTAGGACATCTTCGTTCCAGGTCGAAGCATCCTCCTCATGAAACCAGATCTTTACCTGCTCGTGGACCTGCTGAATGGGTTCTCCATGCGGAGCAGGGAAGGTGGTTCGCAGTGATGGGTGACGATCAACCAGGCTCTGCAACGAGCGATGGAGGGCTGGAGCGTCCAGTTCTCCACGAATCCGCACAGCACTCGCAATATTGTAGGCGGCGCTTTCCGGCGCAAGTTGATGTAGAAACCAGAGGGCGCGCTGACCATAGGAGAGAGGATACTCAGCGAGGTTCTCTTGGGCGCTCTCGAAGGGAATTTCTGATAGACTTCCAAGGGGTTGAGTGAGTACCTCGGTCGCAAGCTGGGTAATGCTGATTTCCTGAAGGAAGCTGGTCATTGGTAGGACTATACCCAGGTTTGTTTCGATAGCATGCTGTAACTCGACGGCCATGAGCGAGTCCAGTCCGAGGGAACTCAGTATCTGTTGTGGATCTAACTGAGAAGGAGCAATGTTCAACACTCGCGCCACCTGCACCTGCAGATACGACATAAGTAATGGCCGACGCGCTTCGGGCGCTACTGCAAGGAGTGCTTCGCGAGTCAGAACCTCTTGGCTCCAGTCAGAAACGGAGGTATCTTCCAGGATGCTGCTGCCGATCATCTCCAGACTGCCTGCCAAAAACCTGTCTCGACATACATGGCGCTGGATCTTACCGCTGGAGGTCTTCGGAATGTGCCCGGTCTTGATCAGCACAACGCAATATACCTGTAGCTCGTGCTGTTCCGAAACCCCCTGGCGGATGGCCGCAATGGCCGCATTAACGTCCAGGTTACGGTACTGGCGCTCGACTTCTTGTACGACCACGAGCCGCTCTGAGTTTTCGACCTCAATCGAAAAGGCTGCGCCACAGCCGGGTCGCAGGGCCGGGTGGCTCTGTTCTACCGTCAATTCGATGTCCTGGGGGTAGTAGTTGCGGCCACGGATGATGATGAGATCCTTGAGCCGACCGGTAATAAATAGCTCGTCATCCAGAATGAATCCCAGGTCGCCGGTGCGTAGAAACGGCCCCTCTCCTGTATCGGCTAGATGTGCCTGGAAGGTTTGTTCGTTCGCTTCAGGTTGGTTCCAGTATCCCTGCGCTATGCTTGAGCCGTACACCCAAATTTCTCCTACCTCGCCCGGTGGCGACTGCGTTAAAGATTTGGGGTCAACAATCACAATCCTTTGGTCCAGCAGCGTTTGCCCGCAGCCCACTAAGGTTCGGACAGCTTCATGCTCTGGGAGAACTTCAATTACCCTGTTGTGTTGTAGTGCTGTTTCTTCAAATGCCCGTACAACCGGTGGAGCGGTTTTTTGACCACCCGAAACAATGAGGGTTGCCTCAGCAAGTCCGTAACAAGGGTAAAATGCTTCTCGGCGGAAGCCACAAGGTGCGAAGGTTTCTGTGAAGCGCTCCAGAGTTTCCGAGCGAATTGGCTCAGCGCCGGTGAATGCTACCTGCCAACTACTCAGGTCGAGAGTTGCTAGCTGCTCAGCAGTAATCTTGCGCACGCATAGATCATAGGCAAAGTTGGGACCGCCGCTCACGGTAGCTTTCAAATGAGAGATAGCCTGGAGCCAGCGCAGAGGACGTTGTAAGAAGGCAATCGGCGACATCAGTATGACTGGGAACCCGCCATACAATGGTTGCAGTATCCCGCCGATAAGCCCCATATCATGGTAAGGCGGTAGCCAGATTACCCCTCGACTACTCGGAGTGTTCTCAAAATAACGATGAATCAGGCGTGAATTGTGTAGGAGGTTACCGTGGGTGAGCATTACACCTTTAGGATCAGCCGTGGAGCCAGAGGTATACTGGAGAAATGCCAGAGTCTCGCCAGATATTGCGGGCTGTTGCCAACCATTCCCCATGAGGCTTTCAATAGTGTCAGTGGTCAGCCAGCGCATTGATTGGAACTCAGGGAGAGGGGAGCGTATGTCGAGCGAAGCCGACATAGCGATGCGGGAGGGGGCGGCCTGCTCAAACAGTCCAGTGACCACAGGCAGGATTTGTGATGTGGTCAGCCCTATCAACGGTTGAGCATCCTTCGTGATCGCCCGCAACCTCCGAGCCATAGCCCGATCAAGCCGAGTTGATTGGGGTGGGTAAGCGGGAACGGCAACGACTCCCGCATATAAGCAGCCAAAAAAAGCAGTAATATAGTCTAAACCTGGTGGGTGCAACAACAGTGCTCGCTCTCCCGTTGCCCCCGAGTTTTGGAGCAAGGTGGCGATAGCTCTGGCCTGCTGGTCCAACTCCCCATAGGTTAGATGGTCTTCTGCTGTTTCTCCATCCAGAAGGAAGGCATAGGCCTGATTGTCAGGCTGGTGAAGTGCTCTCCAGCGAAGGAGATCAACCAACGTGGAGGGGTTATCCGTGAGATCGGAAATGCAATGGCCCATTTCTTCAAATCACTTTCTTTAGGCGCACTAATGAATAGGCCCAACGAGCACCTCGCGCCATCGAATCTGGCACCAAATCGTGTGGTAGACCACCCAGTAGACGCAATGGCTTTCACATTGATAGTTTACCATCTATCAACGGATAAAACAAGCCCTCCGCATTCCCCCATCAGGGCTGTTGCAAAGTCTCTCCGCCCCACCGCACATGAGAAAAAAGGGAACTTGGGGACACCCCAAACCCCGCCTAGGGGCTAGCCGCCCCTAGGAACCCCGCTTGTCTTCCCGATCTTGCAACAGCCCTGATTCCCCCATCCACCTCATAAGAAACGGCGGGAAAGCCCCGGTCATTCATGCCGGGGCTTTCCCGCCGGGAATCTGTAAGTTCCAGTGAGAAGCTCCATAGAGTTTTCTCGTTCCCCCGTTGCTCCCTGGTAAACTCATCTATTCAAGGAGGCTCTTCAGTAAAGAAGACATGTTCCTTATGAAGGATACACGTTGAATGGCTTGTCAGAGTTTCACAGGAATACAGTTCACTATCCTGATAAGTGAACCAGGTTGACAGTGTGAGACGGAGGGTTGCCAAAGGACTCCCTAAAGAGTATGGTAAAGAAAACCCAACCCCATATCAAGCAGGAAGAAACCAATGGTTCAAAGACTAAGAGCATCTCAACGCTCCAACTCGACATCTGTTACAAAATGACAAGTGATTTACCTTCTGATGATGTGTTATCTATTTCACCTTGACACGAAGCAAGCCTGGAACAAGAGCCACAATAACCACTGTAGCAACAATACAGGCGAGGCCGCCACTTATTACGGAGAGTTCAGGGGTGAAAATGCCCGCGACCAGGCCTGATTCGAACTGGCCTAGCATGGGTCCGCTAATTACGAACATGGCGTTTACCCCGCTCGACCGGCCGCGATACTCGTCGGGGGTGATGAGCTGTCTGACCAGGACACGCAGAATCAAGCTGACCACGTCGGCCGCGCCCGCTCCGGCAAGGAAGAGGACCACTAACCACAGCGGGCCGGGGAAGAAACCAAAAGCGGTGATACAGAGTCCCCAGAAAATGATTGCCGTCACGACTCCCAGCCCCTGACGAGAAATGCGCCCGACGAGTCCCGTAAATGGAGCTAGAGCAACTGCGCCAATAGACCCTGCGGCCATGAGTATCCCCAGTCCTTGCGGGCCAATATGCAAAATAGAGCTGGCATAGACGGGCAGCAGAGCGTCTGGCGAGCCAAAGAACATGGCGAAAAAGTCTAATGAGAAAAGCGCCAGAAGCACCGGCTGAGCACGTAGAAACTTCATGCCATCCACGAAAGCGCCGATTCCTACTTGCGCTCGCTTTTCGACGGGAATGCGTGGAACAACCATGAGAAGCAATGAGCCGATGACCACGAAATAGGAGATAACATCGACCCAGTAGGTATTGGCAACACCTACCCATGCGATGGCAAATCCACCAACCGTCGGGCCGACGATCGATGTAAGCTGCACCATGACCGTGCTCATTGACATGGCATCCGGCATTTCTTCACGCTTGACCAGGCCTGGAACAATGGCCTGGCGGGTTGGAAATTCGAAGGCGGAAACAGCGGCTGCTATCAGCACGACAACATAAATGATGGCGATATTGATCACATGGAAAATGGTGCATAACGCCAGCACTGCTGATGTTGCCGCGAGAACCAGTTCGATTACAAGCAGCATTTTGCGGCGATCAAACGCATCAGCGAATACTCCGCCTACTAATGAGAAGATCAAACGAGGTATGGCCTGCGCAAGTCCCAGCACCCCCAAAGCTATGGCTGAATGCGTGAGTAGATAGACCTGCCAGGCGACCGCAACCACCTGCATTTGCGTTCCAGCGGAAGAGATCAACTGGCCCCAGAACAGCAGCGCATAGTTGCGATTGCGCATCACTTTCCACGGTCCCAGGGATCGTTTAGGGGGGATAGCTACACCTTCTAATGAGGAAGTTGCCAGTTGTGCAGGCTGGTCGGTAACAATTTCTTTTTCTGGTTCGGCCTTCATGCAGTATCCTCAAAATAAGTTAATAAGTGCTTGACAGAGTATACCACACTCGACTCAAATAAGTGCAACGATGTCGAGAAAGGGGCATGCAAGTGGATGAGGAGACCCAACAAGCTATTGAGGATTGGCACTATTGGGTGAACCAGGGCTAAGAGTTGTAACCCACCGCGCAGGATCGGCTTTGGAGAGGATGGGAGCTGCTACCCCGTTGTGTATATACTCAGCGAGCAGCTTGCCGGACATGAGACCTTTTCCGAAGCCTGAGGAGCTGAGGCCTGTGAGCAGATAGAGATTTTCGAGGTGGGGAATCTTGCCGATAAGGGGTTGCAGGTCACGGGTGAAGGGCATCCAGCCGGCCCAGCTACGGGCGATGGGAAGGTGTTGGAGGAAAGGGAAGAGTTCGAGGGTGTGGGCGCGGTTGGTCTCGATGCCGACCTGGTCGGGGGTTTTGGGGGCATCCACTTGCCTGTCGCCGCCGATGATGATCTCGCCATCGCGGGTCTGGCGCCCGTAGAGGTGGCGGGTGAGCCGCTGGCCCTGGCGATGGGTGAGCTCGAGCGGAGTCTGCTCGTCGCTGTAGGAGTGGGTGTCCCAGTAGAGGTGCGATTCGAGCGCGCCGATAGTGTGAAATATCCTGGGCGGCACAGGAGCCGTGGCCCAAATCTGGCCTCGTACGGCGTAGACGGGGATGTTGAGGCCAAGCATGGCACCAAGGGAGCGGCACCACGGACCGGCGGCTAAGACGAGCGTTCTGGTGCTGAACGTTGCTGGTGGCGTGACGACCTGATAGGTGCCGTCATCAAGGTGCGTGATAGCGGTCACTTCGTGGTGCGTGAGCATGCTCGCGCCATGTCGTTGCGCGAGCGAGGCGATGGCCTGCACGGTCTTCAGGGCTCAGTTCGGGTTCGATGCTGCGGGCATCTTGTGCTGCCAGCAGCTCCACCCGGCATCCTCTGGCTAGCAGTTCCCGCAGTTCTTGCTGGGCGTAAGCATATTGTTCTTCTGTCTGGATGGCCTGGAGCGTGCCACTCTGCCGGAATTCGATGTCATAGCCGAGGTCAAGTTGCAAGGTTTTGAAGATATCCAAACTGCTCATGCAGAGCGTTGAGGAGAGGCCGGGCGTGTGATCCCAACCGGCGGCCCAGATGGTGCCAGAATTGAGCCCAGAAGCTTCCATGGCAAGCTCGCGCTGCTCCAGCAGGATCGCTTCATGGCCGTATTGAGCGAGATAGCAGGCCGTCGCGACGCCCGCAATCCCGCCCCCGATCACGATGATGTCGGTCTGGTGCATGTTCTTCCTCGCTGTGTATGAAGACGTATTCGATAGCTCATTATCGTACATCTGGAAGGAACATGTCAAGTACGCTATCTGGTGGTGACAGGGCTGTTGCAAAGTCCCTTCACTCCACCCCCAACGGGGAAAAAAGGAGCTTGGGGACACCCCAAACACCGCCTAGGGGCTGGCTGCCCCTAGGAACTCTGCTTTTATTCCCGATCTTGCAACAGCCCTGGGGAGTGAATCGAATGCTTGACTTCTCTTTCAAAATGTCGCAAAATATCAATGTGATTGATAATAATCAAACTTCGTATCGAGTAGACAATCATGTAACTTCCATGGTTCTTGCTGTTCGGAGTGCTCGCTCCGTCTTGGCCCCATACTACGTAAGCTGTCTTTATGGCAAAATGCTGCATGGCAAAGTGCAGCAACCTGGGGTACGACTTTACGAGACTCGACACGGGATTGAAAGAGATCATTATGAACGAAACATCAAGTAGTCCTGGGGCATCGCTATCAACACCTACTCCAACCGACAATGGGCTTGCATCGACACATACAGCACCATCGAGTCATCGCTTAGCTCTGAGCGATGATCAGAGTGATTGGTTTGTATGGCGCAGCGTCGCGCTGCGCAGCGCTGGATTTCCGGCCGATTCGGTGCTGAAGCTCTCTACTCCGGCGGCAGCAGAAGCCGCTGATCATGTTCTACGCAACCAGGAGTTGGCTCAGCAAGCGCGTGCTTCCGCATTCATTGCTCTGCAGAGGGCTATTGATGCGAACGGCAGCCACCAGGAACAACGACAGCGCCTGGTGAAGGTGCTGCGCCAACTGAAGCAGGGAAGAGCCCCGCAACCATGGCAAGATTCCGGTATCGCTGCGCTTGATCACTATATTACAGTCAGCCAACAAGCAGAAGCAGCGTGGGAGGCGTATCGTGCAATCTTCAATACCGAAGTACAGTGTACAGCACAGGCACTGGCAGAGATCGCACGTACAGATCGTTTTCGCGAGGCGGTTCTTTGGCAGAATCGGCGGGCTTTTCACACTGGAGTAGAGGATGTGCTCCGGCACCGTCCAGAAGACGCTCGCGATTCTCAGTACCGCCAGCACGAAGTGTTAGTCGCCAGTTACATACAACGCTATAGTGTCAAGAACGACACTATCGGTTTCTTTGGCCCTGTCGGTTGGGCCAGCTTAGCAGAGCAGGGGCCTGCTATCAGGATGAAACCGGGTGAACGTCTGTTAGCATCACGCACCGTCTACTTCGAAGCCTGGTGCATTCAGGCTTTGGCGACGACGCTCATGCAGAATCCCGCCGTGCTGCCGTGGCTAGCCCCCCGCCTTCAGCCATATCTTGCACTTGAGGGCACCACTCTCCACATACCAGGAAAAGCCCCGATCGAGCTTGCACCTGAGCAAGCGGGCCTCTTATGGGCCTGCGACGGCATACGGCGTGCAAAGGATATTGCCCAGGCTATTTTGTGCATGCCGGGGAGCACCTTCACCGACGAACAAGCAGTGTACCAATTGTTCACACAACTACAGCAGATGGGTCTGTTGCTGTGGCAGTTCGATATTCCGGTGGAACCCGGTGCTGATGCAGCACTGCGAGAACAGTTGGCTCGTATCGAGGACGAGCCACTACGAGAGGCGGCGCAGTCGGCACTGGAGGAGCTAGAGCAGGGTCGCCGGGCTATCGCTCAGGCGGCTGGAAATCCGGAACGCCTCGATGAGCAGATTCAGGCTCTCGAAATGACCTTCACCCGGTTGACCAATCAGGCTTCAACACGTGCGGAGGGGCGAACCTATGCAGCGCGTACACTTGTCTACGAAGATTGTCGCCGCGATATCGAACTGACACTCGGGCCAGGTCTGCTCTCTGCACTGGGAGCACCTCTCGAACTGCTACTGACAAGCGCTCGCTGGTTTACCTACCATGCTGCGGCGATCTATCGTCAGGAGCTAACGAAGTTGTATCACACCATTGTCCAGGCCACCGGTTCACCTGTAGTAAATGCAGCAGTTTTCTGGCAGCAGGCTCGTCCCCTGCTCTTTGGTGAAGGACCACACCCCATCGATGGGCTGCTCGCTAATTTCCAGGAGCGCTGGGCCAGCATCCTGGCACTACCAGAGGAGGTGCAGGCAGTACACTATGCGAGCGGGCAGCTCCGCGAGAAAGTGCATGAACTCTTTGCAGCGCCCGAACCGGGGTGGTACACAGCCCGCCATCACAGTCCCGATATCATGCTTGCTGCGACAAGCGCTGAGGCCATCGCGCGTGGTGATTACCAGCTTGTGCTGGGTGAGATACATATGGGCGCGAACACCTTAAACCCCGCCCTGTTTATGGCTCAGCATCCCTTGCCAAAGGATGTGCTGCAAATGATGGAAGTAGATATCCCCGAAACTCTCATTGTTCCTATTCCACCAAGCGACTGGCCTGGCTTGACCACTCGTACCTCGCTGGCATTAGTCGCACCAAAGGATATTCGCGTGAATTTGTCCCCCGATGTTTCACGCACGCCAGCCTTACGGAGCATTCCCATCGGCGAGTTAGTTCTCGAGGATACTGGAAACAGCTTGCACGTGCGCACACGCGACGGACAATTGCATCTGGCCCTGATCGAAGTCTTCGCAAGAGCACTCTCGTCGCTCACTGCTGACCTCTTCAAAATGCTGCGTCCAGCTCCTCATACCCCTCGCGTGACGATCGACCAGCTCACAATAAGCCGTGAGACCTGGACCTGTAGCGCAACGGATCTGACTTTTGCCTTCGAGAAAACCGAAGCGCAGCGGTTTGTAGCTGCTCGTTACTGGATGCGGACACACTCTATGCCACGCTTTGTCTTTGTTAAAGCACCCGTCGAAAGCAAGCCATTCTATGTGGATTTCGCCAGCCCGGTGTACGTAGAACTATTCGCGAAGGCAGCACGACGTACCGTGAATGCTGGCAGCGCCACTCCCATGACCGTTACGGAAATGCTGCCTGAGCCACACCAGGCATGGTTAACTGATGCCGAGGGGCAACGCTACACCTCTGAGTTACGCTGTGTTACTTTCGATGCGCGCTCGTAATGAGCCTATCCAGATTGGGAAGAGCTACAAGCATAACTACCTCCATATCTGAAAGACCGATGCAGGAGGAGCTTAGTGCTGATTACTTGAAATTCCGGGCGCGGCAGACCATTTCCAACCTGGACAGCTCCCTCAGTACATATGGGCAGAAATGGCTGTGTGATAGAATAGGAGAAAAAAGCAGGGGGTGATACTGAGTGAAGAAGAACGAGCAGCGTTAGAGCAGGTCACGAAACGGCACAAGCGAGGAGAGGTGGTACGTGTGCGTTCCACCTCTCCTCGCTTGTGCCCTCGATAGCCGGGAGCGCAGACTGCTAGAAGAGCGTGCGAAAGGCTCCCAAGGACAGCGTGGTCACTCTACACAAAGAGAGCCTGGCTCGCCCATGGTTAGGCAAAAAAAAGAAAAGAGGAAAATCATGATTCTTGATCGTGCTCGGGCAAAGAACCGATTGATCCATCCGTCATTACGTCAATGGGGAGACCATCTCATGCAAGAGGTACGTGCCCAACGTCTGCGGGAGGATGTAGTCAAACTTCCTGCACCTCGCAATCGATACAGTGCGCCAGAGGCGATGGCACAGGCGGAAGCGTTGCTCATACAGGAATTTCACCAGCCCTCCTGGGAAGTGGAACGGCACCCGTTCTCCTTGACCAACACTGTAGGCTTTAGCGATCAAGATTATTTCAGCCCCCAAATGTATGCACAGATGGATGGGGTAAATATTGTTGCTTGCAAGCCAGGGGAAGCCTCCCAAGATGTCATCATCGTGCTCGCTCACTTCGATACCATCCGCACG
>WNGG01006616.1_pt1 | contig 12880 bp, 11 predicted proteins | sample 5400661 | NCBI WGS metagenome assembly WNGG01 (sample SAMN13153372, study PRJNA577476) | soil metagenome | isolation source: 100 cm soil or saprolite under Garry oak tree replicate 1 | place: USA:California | collected 2016-06-15 | reverse complement strand
AACGACAAGGCTGGCACCAGCAGTTGTACCGGCGAGTGCATCGCCAGCTGGCCGGCGCTGGTCAGCCACCAGGCCGTGACGGCCGGGCCGGGCGCCGACAAGGCGCTGCTGTCGCAGACCACCCGAGCGGAGGGAACGGCCCAGGCGACGTACGGCGACTGGCCGCTCTACTACTACGTCGGCGATGTGGGCCCGGGTGACGTTGATGGGCAAGGCGTTGACGACAAGTGGTTCGTCATCGGCGCTGACGGCAAGCTCATCAAGGGGAACGCCTGACAGGTGAAACTGCCCATGCGGCCGTCAGCCACCATGCTGACGGCCGCCTGGCGTTGCTGCGGATGCGCGTACCGGAGGCCTCAGATCGCCGCCCGGATCGTCGGCTTGCTGTTCATCTGGGCTGGCTTGTCCGCGCCACGTTGGTCGGCCCGACCTGGCGGGGGGCCACGTCCATGAAGGCCAACTGGTCCACCACCGCCTGGCGCATCTGCGCCGGCCCGGCAGCGGGACCGCGCCTGTCGCGGGTGAGGTCGCCGACGCCCCGGAGTGGCTGCGAGTCGCTAACTAAACGGACATGGAGCCGACCGTGACACCCGCCTCGGTGGGCTGGTGGCTGTGAATCGTCAACTCGGCACCGCGCCGGCGGGCAAGACCGGGACCGCCTCGCCGCAAGGCGAGACATCCACTCACATGCTTACCAAAGCGTCATGAGAGAAACGGAAGACTGCCGATCATCTTGCACCGAAATCGGCCCGGTCCGGGTCGACGGCTGCGGGGTCGGGACGCAATATCGAGCCGAAGATCGTGCGGAAGCGGCTGCGTCGCCTGTCCCAGGTGGACGACACGGTGGTCTTGCTGGGTGGTTCAGGGGCTGACCGCTCGCCCGCTCCTGATGCTTGCCCTTGCCGTTGATTGGCCAAGCGCGCTGGTCGCAGGGGGCGACCGGGAAGTAGCCGCGCGCAAGCCGAGAACAGCCGGCATGGATCGGTAGGGCATGGCTATCGTCACGTTCGCGTGGTGAACTCTGCACCCGCGGTGCACGTTGAAGTCCGTGTGCCGATCGAAACAGAGGATGGCAGGTACGCCTCGCGTGACCGCTCGGTGAGGACGCGACGCTTGCTCCGCAGCAGGTTCATCCGGTGGACCGCCGGTGTCCTTGGATGTCGGCTCCCGCTCGTCGCGCTGACAATGACGGCCGTGTATATGTGGCCCCAGGCAGTGACAGGTTGCAGCACGCCGAGTCGACTTCTCTTGACTTCGCGGGAGCCAATGCAGAGGCGTGGGAGGTGGCAAAGACAGACAATGATGGTCCGGCCGTGCTTCCGGAGTGCCGCAGCGAGCTACTGACCCGTGGCGCAGCAGTCTGGCAATGGTCTTCTGTCAACCGCGGAGGGCCGGCGTCGATACTTTGCCGTCCCTGCAACGGAAAGGTGTACGATGAACGCTCACCTCAACCGCCGTTCTCTCTCGGTCCGCCGCGTGCTGCTCGCCGTGGCGCTGCTCGTCCCCCTGGCTGGAATCGCCGTGGCCGCCCCGTCCTGGGCAGGCACGACGATCGTCTATGCCGCACTCGGCGACTCGTACGCCGCCGGTGTCGGGGCAGACGTGTACGATCCGGCAAGCGGTAGCTGCGCACGCAGTCCCCAGTCGGCCGCCGCGCTCTGGGCGGCCGGCCATCCCGGTACGTCGTTCACGTTCGTCGCCTGCAGCGGCGCGACAACGACCGACGTGCGCAACAACCAGCTCAGCGCGCTGAGCGGGGCCACCACCCAGGTCACGGTTACCGTCGGCGGTAACGACGTCGGGTTCGAATCCGTGCTCACAACATGCGTGACGGGTACCGACACGGCGTGCCTGCTAGCGATCGTGCAAGCCGAGCGGTACACGACCACGGTCCTGTCCGGCCAGCTCGACGCGACGTACGCCGCCATCCGGACGCGGGCGCCGCACGCCCGCCTGATCGTGCTCGGGTATCCGCGACTGTTCGAGCTGACCGCTTCTTGTGATCAGTCCGGGTTGGACTACCACAAGCGCGGGATGCTGAACCACGCGGCGGACGTCCTGGACCAGGTGACCAGCATTCGCACCGCCATAGCCGGGGCCACCTTCGTGGACGTACGGCCGGTCTTCTCCGGACACGGGATCTGCTCAACCATACCGTGGATCCAGGGGATCGCGTCGCCGTTCGCCTTCCACCCCAACACGACCGGATACAGTTCGGGCTACCTCGCCGCGCTGCTCAAGGTCACCGGCTGAACCCCGGGTGGCCTAGATCGAAGCGGAGTTGCTGCGGGTGTACGCCGACCCGGCGCTGGACGAGCCGGGTCGGCGTACACCCGGGTTCGAGAAGCTCTACCTCGAAAACCTCCAGAAGCTTTGTCCGAGAGGACTTTGGTGAGTTGTATCGTCGAATGGGCGGGTTGCAGACGTGGCACGCGCCGGCCATGACCACGAGCAGGCGTTGCAGCAGCCGCAAGACGGCGTAGACGGTCAGGCCGGAGCATCCGCTTTTGGGTCCAGGCGCAGCATGGTACAGAATGCCTGGGCGAGCACACGGTGAGGGTGACGTGGCGGTGCCAGCCGACGAACGAGCGGCCTTCGAGGTGGTCGATGCCCAGGCCGGTTTTGAGTTCGCGGTAGTCGTGTTCGATCCGCCAGCGGATCTTCGCCAGCCGGACCAGGGTCTTCAGAGACGTTCGTTTGTCCATGTTGGACAGCCAGTACTTGACCGGTCCGGGTTGGCTCGGTGGCCATTCGACGATCAACCATTCCTCAGGCAGGCTGCCGTCGTCGGCCCGGAGGATGTCTCGGTTGGCCAGGCGTACCCGCAGCGCCAGGAAATGCGAGCGCATCGCCGCTTGTCGGTTCGTGGTGGTCTTTCGGGTACCGCGCCGCCAGATCACCTGTCGGGCTGTTGCCCGCCCGGTACACAGCACGAGCTGTTTGATGCTGACCGGCGGATCGGGTCGGCCGGCTTGGGTGGGCGTCCGCGCCCGGTGTGGCCGAGGGCGACCGGCACCGCCTCGGCCGGCTGCGCGACGGCGCTTGGGTCGACCTCCACCACGTACGACAGGCCTCGCTCGGTCAGGCCCAACCGAAACAGCGTGCAGTCGCCGTAGCCGGAATCGGCGACCAACGGCCGCCGCGGCAACCGCCATTCGTGCCCGGGATCATCTGGGCCTGGCCCCTTGCCACGAGCGTAGGTGTGGCAGGACAACCGATCCGGTGACGTCGCAGCGTCCGGGCGCAGCCATGCACTGACATCCACGGCGAGCATGATCCGCCCGTACGTGTCGCGGGGCAGCGGTACCCGATCCACTGCTTGGCATAACCGGTCCCACTGCGACCTTCCCGCTGGCCAGCGTGTCGTACAGAGAGCCGTGCCCGCGCCGGTGCTCCGGCGCCAGCGACAACCCCCACCAGGATGGCCGCGAAGAAGAACTCGTGGGGCCTTGCCGAGCGTCTGGGGTTGGCGATCGCGCAGTCGTTGGAGCACCTGCTGGGCGGGGCCCGGTGGGACCGGACGTGCTGCATCACCAGGTGCGCCGCTACCTGCTGCAGGGTTTGGCGGGTCCCGCTGGTGCGTTCCGCAGCCGCCACACCGACCGCGGGTACTCCACATCCCGGCCGCGGTCGCGGGCGAATGCCAGGGTGTGCTCGGCCAACAACCGGTGACGCGGTCGACGTTGCATTGCTCGGCGGCGGCGGCCCGTTCGACCATGACCTCGACGAGCTCGCCGTGGCACCGGGTAGCCGCGATGTCGAGCGTCATACTCGAGGCGTCCGGTTCGTTGGCGATGAGGCAGTCCCACTCCGCCACGTGCGTTACGCCAGCCCTTCGGAGAAAAACTCGCCCAGCAGGTGTCCCATTCTGTCCCGCTTCGCGCGCAGATAGCGGACGTTTTCGGGGTTGGAAGGTATGAGCAGCGGGACACGGCCGAGCACCCTCAGGCCGTACTCCTCCAGACCGGTCCTTTTAGCCGGATTGTTGGTCAGCAGACGCATCGTCCTGATGCCGAGGTCGGCGAGGATCTGCGCGCCGGTGCCGTAGTCGCGGCCGTCAGCTGGCAGGCCGAGGTCGAGATTGGCGTCGACGGTGTCGCGACCACGGTCCTGCAACTCGTACGCGCGCAGCTTCTGCATCAGGCCGATACCCCGGCCCTCGTGGCCACGGATGTAGAGCACGACACCGCGACCCTCCTCGGCGACCCGCTTGAGCGCGGCCTGCAGCTGGGGGCCGCAGTCGCAGCGCAGCGAGCCGAATACGTCGCCGGTGAGGCACTCGGAGTGCACGCGGGTGAGCACGTCCTCGCCGTCGCCGATCTCGCCGTAGACCAGGGCGACGTTTTCGGCACCGTCGAAAGCCGCCTTGTAGCCGATGGCGGTGAACAGGCCGTACTCGGTGGGCATGCGCACCTCGGCGACGCGCATGACACGCGTCTCGGTGCGCCGACGGTAGTCGATCAGGTCGGCGATGCTCACCAGCGCCAGCCCGTGCGCGTCGGCGAAGCGGCGCAGCGCGGGCAGCCGCATCATGGTGCCGTCGTCGTTGACCAGCTCGCACAGCACGCCGGCAGGGCGCAGGCCAGCGAGCAGGGCCAGGTCGATGGCGGCTTCGGTGTGCCCGGCCCGGCACAGGACGCCGCCGGCACGCGCGCGCAGCGGCACGATGTGGCCCGGGCGCGACAGGTCGGCCGAGGTGGTCTCGGCGCAGGCGAGCAGGCGCAGTGTGCGCGCGCGGTCCATCGCGGAGATGCCGGTGGAGACGCCTTCGCGGGCGTCGACAGTGACCGTGTACGCGGTGCCGCGGCGGTCCTGGTTGACCCGGCACATGGGCGGCAGTTCGAGGCGCTCGGCTTCTGCTTCGGTGAGCGGTGCGCAGATGTAGCCGGACGTGTAGCGCACCATGAATGCCACCAGCTCTGGCGTTGCGTGCTCGGCGGCGAAGATTAGGTCACCCTCGTTCTCGCGATCCTCGTCGTCGATGACCACGACCGGGTGGCCCGCGGCGATTTCCTTGATCGCTCGTTCGATCGAATCCAACATCTCGCTCATCGCGCCACACCGTTCTCCAGTAGCTTTTCTACGTACTTCGCAATCACATCGACCTCCAGGTTGACTGTGTCGCCGAGATCCTTGACGCCCAGCGTCGTCACCGCGAGCGTGGTCGGGATCAGCCCGACCGCAAAGTCCTTGCCGGTCACGTCGACGACGGTGAGCGACACGCCGTCGATGGTGATCGAGCCTTTCTCCGCCACGTAGCCGGCCAGCTGCTCGGGCAGCGTAAAGCGCATCAGCTCCCAGGCCGCGCCGGGCTCGCGGCTGACCAGCGCGCCGACCCCGTCAACGTGGCCCTGCACCAGGTGCCCGCCCATCCGGCTGCCCAGAGTCGCGGCGCGTTCCAGGTTGACCGCATCGCCGGGACGCAACGCGCCCAGCGTCGAGCGGTCGAGCGACTCGCGCATGACGTCGCACGTGAACACGCCGTCGGTGGTGTCGACGACGGTCAGGCATACACCGTCGACACTGATCGAGTCCCCGTGCGCCGCGTCGGTCGTGACGAGTGGTCCGTGGATGGCCAGCCGGGCGGAGCCGCCCACGGGCACGACTTCGGCGACGGTGCCGATCTCCTCGATGATTCCGGTGAACACTGGGTGCTCCGCTTTGGATCGCGGCGACGCGACGAGCCCGACGTCCGGACCAACCATGGTCACGTCGGCCAGGTCGAAGCGCAGCGCGTCGCCGATGGTGGAAATTGCTACGTCGTCCAGGGCCGCTGGGCCGGCGCCGAGTGGCGCCGGCGCGCGGTAGGCGATGACCCGGTCGACCAGTCCGGCGCCCAGGAGGGCGCCAGCGAGCGTGGGGTCGCCCTCGACCAGCGCGTAGCGCACACCCCGGTCGTAGAGGCCTTTCATCAGCTCGTGCAGGTCGACGCGGCCGGTCGGCCCCGCCTCCACGATCCACGTCGGGGCGGCGCTGTCCGTCACTTTCGCATTTCTTGGTGTACCCCCGGCGCCTGCCAGCACCACGCGCAGGGGCTGCCGCGGCCGGAGTGACCCGTCAGGGTAGCGTGCTGTGAGCTGCTGGTCGTCGGCGCGCACCGTGCCGGCGCTGGCGATGACGGCGTCGACCTCGGCGAGCAGGTCGGGTACCTCGGCCCGGGCCGCCGCTGAGGTGATCCACTTGCTGGTGCCGTCGCGCGCCGCGATGCGGCCGTCGAGCGTCGTGGCAAATCTCCACACCACGAACGGCCGGCCCCGCGAGACTGAGGTCAACCAGGGCAGCATCGCCGCCCGGGCGTCGGGCTCGAGTACACCGGAAACCACCTCGACCCCGGCGGCGCGCAGCGTAGTGGCCCCGCCTGCGGCCACGGGATTCGGATCGGCCACGGCGTACACGACGCGCCGCACCCCGGACGCTAGCAGGGCGCCGGTACACGGCCCTGTGCGCCCAGTGTGGTCGCAGGGCTCGAGCGTGACGACGGCGGTCCCGCCTCTTGCCCGCTGTCCCGCCTGCGCGAGGGCGTTGACCTCGGCATGCGGCCCACCAACGGGTGCCGTGCGCCCTTGCCCGACGACCTCGCCCCGCTCGTCGAGGAGGACGCACCCGACGTTGGGGTTGGGGCTGGTCTCGCCGAGAGACAGCCGGGACAGCGCGACGGCCTGCCGCATGGCGCTGAGTTCGCCGTCGGATACCGATCCCAGCGCGGTGGGCGAGGTGGCGGGGTCTTCGGTTGACAACGCGACGCCGCCAGGCGCGATCGCGGTCGGCTCAGTGTTGTACATCAGACCTCCCCGTGGCGCGGTGGGGACGGCGACAGGGAGGACGTACATGTGCGGGCAGGCGCCGCGTCGGTGGGCAACGCGCGCAAGGTCTGCGCCGCCTCGCCGAGCCGCAACTCGACCCGATCGGCGACGCCCGCGGCGCGCCACGCGTCCTGCGCGATCGCCGTCCACTCCTCGGACACGTCGCAGGTGATCACGCGGCCGGTCGGTGGAAGCCCGAGCGCCATCGCCAGCGTCGAGTATACCGTATAGGTACCCACCTCCACGATGCGTTCGGCGGTGCTGAGGCGTACCAGCATCGTGAGCAGCACGGCTTGTTCGTGTGGGATCTGCATCTGCGCCGACTCGCCGAGCGCACGGGTGCGCGCGATCAGCTCCGCCTGGATCGCGTTGGGTGGCTGCGCCTGCGCCAACATGTAGCCGTAGAGACGCTCGTTCATCACGACGTTCTTGAAGTCGGTCATCCGCAAGGCCTTTCGAGTGACAGGTGCAGGAAGTCACGCAGCACCGCATTGGCGGTGCGCTGCAGCTTGCTGATCAGGCCAGCGTGTACCGCCGGCAGATCCCAGGTCGTGGCGGATCCGTGCAGCGGTCGTTGGGCTACATCGCTGGCCACGAGGCTGGTCAGTGCGCGAAGCTGGGCGACGAACGCCGCCCGGGGGACGTGCACGCGTTTCACCAGGAAGAACTCGTCGAAGAGGTCCCGTTCCCGGTCGGTGACCGGCTGGTCGGCGCCGCGGTCGCTTTGGCGCAGCAAGGGACGGACCGTCGTGGACCAGGCGCTTGCCCACTGCCATGTGCACGACCTGGTTCGTGCGAGCCGCCGCGAGCAACCCCGCCACAAGCTCGGCGGGGCGGGTACGCCGGATGGTGCGCAGGAGTCCGGGGATGGCTTCGTAGTCCCGCGCCCAGCGGCCGCTGAAGGCCGGATCGGCGGCCACCATCGCCGGTCGGATCGTGCGTAGGTACACCTCGGGCGAACAACTGCCCGCGTAGAGCAGCAGCACCGAGTACACGTCATACATGGCGATGCTCGCGGCGACGCTCGGCGGCTGGGTCTGCTGATCATTCGCGATCGAGGCCAGGCGCTCAGACAACAACCGCCACACGCAGAAGGCGAGGTGGTGGCCGATCCACCAGCGGTACCGTGCGAGTTCGTCGGGATCATCGGGGGCGTTCCGCCATCCGATCGCGGGCATCGGGCCCTTGGTGTGAACGCGGAACGGGTCGTGAGGCTGGGGTATGCGCAGCTGCGCGCCGGCCAGGATGTGGCAACAGTCCTGCACCGGCGTCATGGCATCGCTCCGGGTTCGCTGGCGATCTCGTCGAGCAGGTCGGCCGCGCGTCGCACGTCGGCCTGCAACGGCCGGTCCGGGTCGACCGCCGCGACGGCATCGACCAGCCGGTCGAGTACCACCGCGCACGCGGGCGCTGTCGGTCGGCGCCCACCGACATGCACGGCCTGCCGAATCGCCACCGCAAGCGCCCCATGCAGCCAGTGCAGCGACCTGGCCTGCTCGAGCGCATTCAGCGCGGCCTGCGTACCGAACGGCACCACGTCTTGGTTGTGGAGGTTGGTCGGAAGGCTCTGCACCGATGCCGGAGCCGCAGCGCGGCGCATGGCCGCGACCGTCGCCGTGGCCACGAGTTGCGCGCCTTGCACGCCGTGCTGCTGGCCCGGTTTCGTTGCCAGCATCGGTGGCAGGCCACCGTTGCGGTGCGGGTCGATGATCAGATCGAGCTGACGCTCGGCGAGGTTGCCCAGCTGGACCGTCACCGCGGTGAGCTGGTCGGCCGCGAACGCGACGGGCTGGCCGAAGAAGTTCCCGCCGTGGACCACCTCGCCGAACCCGGGGAAGAACAGCGGGTTGTCACTGACCCCGTTGAGGTCTGCAGTCACCACCGCCGACACATGGTCGATCGCACCGGCGGCAGCGCCGAGCAGTTGCGGCACGCAGCGGATGCTGTAGGGCTCCTGCATACCGCGGTTACCCGACGGGGTCGCACCGCCCAGTGACGCCCGCATGCGCTCGGCCACGCTGGCCGCGTGCCGATGCCCGTACACGGTAAGCAGGTCGGCCGAGAGGTAACCCAGCTCACACCCGAGCACGTCAGCCATCACCGCCGAGAGCACCTGCGCCACGACGAGCGACCGGCGAATCGAGGCAAGCGCGAGCCCGGCCACCGCCGCAGTCAGCGGCGTACCGTTGACCACCGCGAGCGCGTCACGGCCGTCCAGTTCCAGCCGAACCAGTCCAGCCCGGCGCAGCGCTTCACCCGCCGACATGCGCGTCTGGCCGACATATGCGAACCCGATACCCCGCAACGCCTGCGCGGCGTGGGCGAGGGGAACGAGGTCACCACTGGCGCCGACCGAGCCAACCGCCGGCACCGCAGGGGCGAACTCGGTCCGGAACATTGCGGCAAGCCCCTCGACGACCGGCACCGACACGCCGGAACGACCCCGCGCCAGGGACCACAACCGGGCCAGCAGCGCGGCGCGCACGATCGCCGGCTCCAACTCGACACCGTGGCCCGTGGTCAGATGCGCGAGCGTGTTGTCGCACTGATTAGCGGTCTGCTCCCGACCGGCGAACGAGACCAGCGGCCCGAAACCGGTAGTGGCACCGTAGATCGACCGCCCCGAAGCAATCGCCTCGAGCATTGGCGTCGGGTGACCGACCGGTACAGTGTCCTCGCGCAGCATAAATAACCTCCATAGATGCAGTTGATTTCAGCCCAGACACCTTCCGACGCAGGCGGAGGTACGGGCCTGTCGCAGGCGCGCCAAGACTCACCGTCCATATTGGACGCTCGCCACCAGGCAGGCCGCTCGGTGGCCACGGCTGCAAGCAATTCGATCGGGTCCTGTCCTGTAGCACAGTGAGATCAGCAACCGGGCCCTGCCGTGTGGCTCGACTTTGGCCGAAGGTCGTCCGGTCGATGTCCGGTGCGTTGTTACGGCGTACCGCTGCCCGCCCCAAGACGTCCCCGCGGTTGGTGTTGTCCCGTGCGGCGTGGAATCGATGCCCGGGATCGGCGTTCGCCACCCCGTACGCCGTGGGCTGCACGGCTTGCACGGGGTCCAACGGGGACCCCGGCGCGGAGAGACTAAAGGAATCGGTACACAGCAAGCCTCCTTCGTCAATCGTCGTATCGCCGGACCATCGGAATCCGCGGCTATGGCACCACCACAACCTTGCCGATTTGGTCACGCGAGAGCATGGTGGAATAGGCGACTGGGAGTTCGGCAAGCGGATACGCCGAGCCTCGAACAACACGTAGACCATGGCCAACGAAGGCGCCCAACACGGCACGGAAATCGGTGCGGCAATAGGCGCCCGCCCCAAGAATCCGAATGCCGCGGTGGTACAGTCTTGCCAGACTGAGCGTTACCCTGTCCCCGCCGACGTTTCCAAATGTGACTATGCGTCCACCGAGTCTCAAACAGTCCGAACCTATGTCCCAGGTTGTCGCGCCGGTACAGTCGAGGACGAGATCTGCGCCCCGCCCATTCGTCTGATCGCGAACCAGATCTGCGGCACTAGCGATTGCGCATGCCTTTTCCGCGCCGAGCGTCGTCGCGAGCGCCCGCTTACGCGGTGAACTAGCCAAGGCGATCACTCGAGCACCCGCATGGCTGGCCAGCTGGACCACCGCACTGCCCACCGCGCCGGCCGCGCCGGTGACAACTGTAAACTCTCCAGGCTGCACCGCGGCGACGCAACGGGTTACATGCCATGCGATGCTCCACGCAGTTGGCAAAGCGACAGCATCATCAAGGCTGAGGCCTTCAGGCGCCTTGTGCACTGCACTGGCCGGTACCGAAGTCAGCTGCGCAAAGCCGCCTGGCGCGTTTCCGCCGATAACCCGCAGGCGAACACAGTAGCCATCCATGCCATTGCGGCAATTCATGCAGGTACCGCAGCAGACGGCCGGGTCAACCACTACGCGATCACCCAACCTGACATGCGTTACGTTGCTGCCAACGGCAACGATCTCGCCGCCGATGTCCATACCCCCGATATGCGGCAAAGCAAAGCCGGGAATGATAGCCGGGCCAGCGAGTTGTAGCGCGTCGAGACGGTTGAGCGCGCAGGCAGTCACCTGGATGACGACATCATCACTAGCGGGTACAGGGTCGGGCAGTCGCGTCAGCGCGAGTGCTTCGGGACCACCGTATCCGGACTGAATCATGGCAAGCACCTTGACTGTCCTCTCCTTCCGGGCCACAGATGAATCACCCCGGCCAAAGCCGTCTCTCCAGATCGGCCTACTGATGTCGCCGCGTTGGCCGCAGACCTAAGCCAGATTGTTCGGAATTGCGCGACAGCAGGACGAACGCGCTCAAATAGTCAAGCCGCCCAGAGCCTGTTCGATAGTCGTCGGGCAACTCATGCGGCCACCGGATTGCTCGCGTGGCTGCTCCGTAGGATCTCAAAATTGATCCGGCACCAAGGACTCCGCCTGCCCGGCAGTAGTCTCATAATTCTTGCACTCCATGGTCATCGAGTTACTTGTCGAGGCAACGCTCTCGTTCGCACTAGGTCGAACGCATATGATCGAGACGATCGCGACAATGAGCCGCGGCCAACCTCACCATCACCCTTCCTCGCTTGATGAGAGGATGGGATGGCGACGTCATGGTCGATGCAGCGCCTTGGCAGCGGCGCATGCTGCGGTAGCCTAGGCGGCCGTGTCCACGGACCCGGCCGATCAAACCAAGGTCTCGCCGAAGATGACGCAAACCATGTAGCAGACGCGTCGCATGGCGGCACCGAGGTCGGGTGCGGTGGCCGCGAGCCGGTCGAAGGCTTCCTTAATGTAGCCTGGGCGGTGTAGGCCCGAGGGCGAGCCGGGCGGGCAGCCGAGTGTAGGTCGCTTCCATAGCACCACCCCTTTTCCGCTCCGGCACGACATGTGCGCGAACCCGGACCCAGCGATGGTAGGCATCCCACACTCGCGAAGGCGAACAACCGTTCCACGTGGTGGACCGCTGGTTGTGACCAGTGCCCCGGTCATGCGGCCTCGATCGGGTATTCGGGGCGGCGGATCTTGGAGTTCGGGGCGACGTTCGTCTTGGGTTGGGCGCGACGGTTGCGCCGGCGGATGTAGGCGCGCCCATCCCGGTAGCCTGCTCGGCGTCGGCTGCCGGCGGCAGGCCGTCTCGGTGTGCAGCCGCACCCGAAGAGTGTCGAGGCCGGGATCGGTGCCGGTAGTGCCGCCTTGATCGCCTCGATGAGCGGGATCGCCGGGCTTCGGCTGGCGGCGCGACCGGCGTGCAGCCGGACCGTGGCCAGCAGCATGAGCGTCGCCTCCGGCGCGGCGATTGTCACGGCCGGCGGCGGTCGTCGTGCGTGCGGCCGGTCAGCCGTTGCCCCACAGTTCGCGGATGGTGTCGTACACGCGTTGGTTGTGTGAGATCTCGACGACGTTGCCATCTGGATCATTGAGCGCGCAGATGTAGCCAACTGGGTCAGGCATATCCATTGGCTCCCAGTGAAGGCAACCTGCTTGGCGTGCCCGCTCGGCCACCCGGTCCACATCGGCTCGATCGGGTACCTCGATACCGAGATGAGCGAACGGCTGCAGCAGTCCCAGTTGCCGGCCGTGGTCCTTGTGGAACGCTACGAGGACGAGCACGAACGGCGAATGAAATTGTTTGTCGTTGGATAGCCATGCACTCTCGCCCTGGGCGTCTGAGAAACGCTTCGCCACCACGAGTGGGGTGAACGAGGTGTAGAACTCAATCGCCCGACCAAGGTCGCCTGTAGGTAGCGCAACGTGGGTCCATCGAGCCTCTCGTAGTCGGTCCACGTTTGGTCTCCTCTTCCGTGTGCCGACCCCTCCAGCGACCCGAGCATACGGCGTCCGTCAATTACGACACAAGGTACAACGGACCTGTTGGAACCCAGATGGGTCGCTGCGATCTGCTGTTGGTTGGCCCCGCGCCTGAGCGCAATGCCACTAACTTAAGGACTTCGAGGTGCTAGCGGCCAGAAGGTGATCTTTGTTCGGGGTGGCAGGGGCTGTTTGTACTCGGTTTTCTGGCGGGGGAAGCGTCGTCCGCGCTGTTTCTGCTCGCGGGCGAAGGTGCG
>WNGG01024846.1_pt1 | contig 12881 bp, 8 predicted proteins | sample 5400661 | NCBI WGS metagenome assembly WNGG01 (sample SAMN13153372, study PRJNA577476) | soil metagenome | isolation source: 100 cm soil or saprolite under Garry oak tree replicate 1 | place: USA:California | collected 2016-06-15 | reverse complement strand
TGGCCAATTGATTGTGACGCTGGAGGGCCCGAGCAAGTCGGGCGGGCTGAGCGCAACGAGCGCCGCGATTCCCTGCCAGGCGAGCATCAGCCCTAATGCGCCACCCAGCCCTGCCAACAGCAGACTCTCGGTTAAAAGTTGCCGGATGATGCGACTGCGACCGGCGCCGAGCGCAGCGCGCACGGCCATTTCCTTCTGCCGTGCAACTCCCCGTGCGAGCAACAAATTTGCCACGTTCGCGCAGGCAATCAACAACACGAAGCCAACCGCGCCGAGCAGGATCAGCAGGGCCTTGCGAATCTCGCCGCTGAATTGCGTGCGCAGCGGAACCAGATTCACGCCCCAGTTAGTGTTGAAATCCGGATACTGCTTTGCCAGCCTTGAGCCAATCGTATCCATCTCGCTTTGCGCTTGTGCGAGTGTGACGGCGGGTTTGAGGCGCGCGACGGCGCGGGCGAAACGACCGCGGCGTTGACGCAACTCGTCGGAAACCTGCCAGGGCAGCCACAACTGCGCCGCCTTATCGCTCATGGAACCTTTTCTTACGTACCAACCAAAATCTGCCGGCAACACACCGATGACTGTCACGTCACGATTGCTCAGGGTCAGGTGACGACCAATCACCTGCTTGTCACCACCAAAGCGCCGCTGCCACAGTCCATAGCTAAGCACCGTCACGCCTGGCTGGTTGGGTTTTCCATCGTCGGGTGTGAAAGTGCGTCCCAGGATTGCGTCCACGCGAAGCACTGAAAACAAATTGGGAGTAGCAATCTGTGACGGAATCTCTTCCGGCTCACCTTCGCTGGTCAACTTGCTGCTGTTGTCAAAAAACGCGGCCATGTCTTCGAAGACACGGTTCTGCTCTTTCCAGTCAAAGAAGTTGCCGAGGTTGATGGTATTCTGTGACCTGTCAGCGCTACGTGTATCTCTCTCCCACACCATCACCAGCCGGTCGGCATCGCGGTACGGCAACGAACGCAGCAACACTGCGTACACGACGGTAAATATGGCTGTGCTTGCGCCGATACCTAAGGCGAGCGTGATAACGGCGACGGCTGTAAAGCTACGTCGGTTCAGCAGACTTCTGATTCCATAGCGGATGTCTTTGAGCAATGTTTCCATGATGTCATTTCCTATTTCCAATTTCCGATTGCCGATTTGCGTGTGCCGATCGTTTTGAACGGGCGATATCCAAGAGTCAGTTGCGACGCCGCTCGAATCGGCAATTGGCAATCGGCAATCGCAAATGTCTTCACTCGTATCGAAGCGCCACCAATGGATCGACTTTCGTCGCGCGTCGCGCCGGGATGTAACACGCCAGTACAGCCACCAGCGCGAGCAGCGCGGAGACTCCGGCAAATGTCAGCGGATCAACCGGGCTGACTCCGAACAGCAGTTTCGCCAAAAGTTGCGCCACGCCGAATGCGATCAAGAACCCGATTCCCAGGCCAATAACTGCGAGCGTCATTCCCTGCCTGATTATCAAAAGCAGCACGTCACGCCGCGCGGCGCCCAGTGCGATACGCACCCCGATCTCGCGCGTGCGTCCGGCGACGACGTAAGACATCACGCCATAAATACCGATGCCTGCCAGCACGATTGCCAGCACGCCAAAGCTTCCGAGCACCGTCGCCGCCATGCGAAAAGGGAATAACGGTACGCTCATGTGATCAGACAGCGTCTGAACGTTATAGAGCGGCAGAGTGGGATCCAGACGTTGCAGTTCGCCGCGAAGCGAGGCGAGCACCGCCTTCGAATCACCGACCGTTCGAGCCACGAGCGTCGCATTGGTGTTGTAGTCACGCAGCAAGGGCCGATAGAAAGCCGCCTTGGCTTCTTCGCCCAGGCTGTTGTATTTGCCGTCAGCAGCCACGCCGATGACTTCCCAGTACGGCTTGTCGGGACCGCTGAAGTTAAAGCGGCGGCCGATTGCGTCTCGACCCGGCAACAGGCGCCGCGCAAAAGTTTCATTGATTATCACCACACGCGACTCATCTTTATTGTCGCGCTCGGTAAAATCGCGACCACGCAAGGGAATCTCCATAGTGCGAAAATAGTTGGGACTAATTTCATTGGGAACGGCCAAGGGCAAATTGCTGGTGACTGTTGTTGACTGCCCTTCTATGTAAATTGAGGTGGAGCTGTGATCGAGCGAAAGCGGGACCGTCGAGGTCAGAGCGACCGAACGCACTCCCGCGACTGACTGTGTTCGCTCGATGAGCTGCCGCTGAAACGCCCGGCCCCGGGGCGCGTTCGTTGCGCTACCTGCAAGCTCCGCACGACCAGACCCGCGCAAACCAGCAGCACGAGTGAGAGAGCGACTTGCACCACCACCAGAGCGTTGCGCAAACGAGAGCGGCGAAAGCCAGCCATCGACGCTTCATCTTTTAACGCCGGCACAAGGTCCGGCTTTGAGGATTGGAGCGCCGGTAACAAACTGAAAAAGATGCCGGTTGCCAGCGACACCGCGAGTGCAAATGCCAACACTCGCCAGTCCAAACGCAGATCGAATACCAGCGCAATATCAGTTGGTAACTTGATCGAAGCGACGAGGTTATTGATCCACGCCGCCAACAACAGGCCGCCCAAACCACCACCGAGCGACAGCAGCACACTCTCGGTCACCAACTGCCGTACGATGCGGGCGCGGCTGGCGCCCACCGCCAGACGGATAGCCAGTTCTTTGCGCCGTTCGGTAGCGCGCGCCAGCAACAGGTTCGCCAGATTGACGCAAGCGAGCAGCAACACCAGTCCGACAACACCCATCAGTACGCCACTGAAGCTGATAACCGAGTTGCGTATGTCGGGAATAAATAGACCGGGTGTCAAAAGTCGAACCCCGCGTCCTTCATTTTCCTTTGGGTACTCTTTGCCGAGCTGAAGGGTAATGGTCTTGAGCGCGCTTTCAGCCTGGGCCGGCGTGACGCCCGGCTTAAGGCGGCCCACGACAAAGAGGTCGTCGTCGTCGCGCGATTCGAGCCAACCGCTACTCGGCTCAATCTCGTGCGCCATCATCATGGGGACGAACAGCTCGGGCGCGTAGGCCACTTCCGTTCCGAAAAAACCTTTGGGAGCAATACCAATTACAGTGAACGCGTGACCATTGAGCGTGAGAGCCTGGCCGACGATGCCGCGGTCAGAAGCAAAGCGCTTTTGCCAGCAGGCATAGCTGATCACCGCGACCGGATGCGAGCCAGGCGTCTTGTCTTCCTCAGGGGCGAAATAACGTCCCAGGAATGGCTGGACGCCGAGCACCTCAAAGTAATTGCCGGAAACGACGTATCCCCAAACGCGTTCGTTGCGACTTTCGTGACTGACACTCATGGGGGCAAACCGATAGGCCATCAAACCCGCGAACACGTCATTGCGGTCGCGATAATCTTTGTAGTTGAGATAAGACTGAATGGTGTAGTCCGCGCCATTGTGAAAGGTACCGTAAACTTCGACCAGTTGTTCGGGATGTGGGACCGGCAAGGGCCGCAGCAGCACCGTGTTCACCAGACTGAAGATCGCCGTGTTGGCGCCGATGCCGAGCGCGAGCGTGACGACCGCGATGGCCGTGAAGCCCGGTCGCTTCAAAAAACTTCTAAAACCGTAACGGATGTCTTTTATTAAGGAGCGCATTGAAACCTCATTCGTATCGCAGAGCGATCAATGAATCGACCCTTTCTCTATCTTCACCTCCGCAGAACCTCGGTGCTTGCGTAGATCAATCACCGAACCGCAAATCCGTGTTACTCGTATCGCAGCGCCACTAAGGGATCGACTTTGGTCGCGCGGCGCGCGGGTATGAAACAGGCCAGCAAAGCCACCATGATCAAGATCGCTGAAACTGCGACGAAAGTAGGGAGATCAGTAGGGGCGACCTCGAACAACAGGTTGGACATGACGCGGGTGACGGCGTAAGCACCTGCCAGTCCGATGGCCGCGCCGATGAAAGCCAACGACATCCCATTTCCCAGCACCAGCTTCAGCACGTCGCTCATTTGCGCTCCCAGCGCCATGCGGATTCCGATCTCCTGTGTGCGTTGCGCCACTGCATAGGTGGTGACGCCGTAAATGCCCATGGCAGCCAGCAACAGCGCCGTCGTCCCAAAGACGCCGAAAATCACCAGACTAAAGCGGCGCTGATCCAGAGACGAGGAAAAGACCCGATCCAACGTGCGAAAGTTGAGAGGCAGTTGCGGATCGAGCGATCGGACCGCTTCACGCATCGCCGGTACCAAGGCGGAAGCCCCAACCTGAGCACGAACCACCAGCGTCAAGCTCGATGACGGCAACCGCTGAAGAGCATTGCCATAGATTGTCGGGTTAATCGCCACATCGACCCCGCGATCGTGCACGTCACCCACCACCCCGACGACGTGCAACAGGCGCAAGTCCCCATCCATGTTTCCGAACTGAATTGTTTGACCAATCGGATCTTCGTTCGGCCAATACTTTCGCCCGAGTGACTGGCTGACAACTGCCGCATTAGGGGAGTCAGGCTGGTCGCTCCGATCGAACGTCCGACCGCGCAGCAATGGGATGCTCATCGCGGCAAAATAACCCGAGCTGGCCAGGCGGTATTCCGCGTGTCCCTTCCTCGTCGGGTTGTTGTTGATGAGGAAAGTTCCGTCGGCCCCGCCACCAGTTAATGGCAGGCTATCGATACTCCCGGCCGCGACGACTCCGGGAGTCGCGCTCAGACGCTCGAGCAGTTGTTTTTGAAAGAGTCTCTGTCGTGCTTCTTCCGCGCTGAGGTGAACGCTCGCTTCAGGAGCGACGCCCTGTTCCATCAAGCGCTTGTACGACTGCATGAACTGTTTATAGCGCTGCTCGTCCATGCGGGGGTTGGGCAGCGATAACTCCATTGCCACGGCGCTCTCCGTGCGAAAGCCTGGATCAATTCGCAGCAGGTGATAGAAGCTCTTTCCCAGCAGTCCCGCGGCCACCAGTAAGATCAGCGTCAACGCCATCTGCGCCACCACCAACAAACTTCGCAAATGCCGACCCGCGTATCCGCGTGCGCCGCTCCCAGCTTCTCTGAGACTTGTTTCCAGACGCTCGGTTGAAAAACGAAGCAGCGGCACAACTCCGAGCACTGCGGCAATCAACAATGAAAGACCCAGGGTGAAAGCGACTGCTCTCGCATTTACTCCGATCTCACTCATGCGCGGCAGGCTCTGCTGATTCAAGCCGAGTAGTAGATCAACTCCCCAAAACGAAAGGAGGACGCCGAGTGCGCCGGCAGTGAGAGCCAACAGCAGGTTCTCCGTGATGAACTGTCGCGCCAGGCGCCAGCGAGTTGCTCCCAGCGCCGAGCGCACGGCAAACTCTCGCTGGCGCGCTGTCATCTGGGCCAACAGCAAGTTCGCGACATTTGCGCAGGCCACCGCTAACAAGAATCCGACCGCCACGAAGATCATTACCAGAGCGCGGCGAACTTTCCCCACCATATATTCCTGTTGTGGAATCACAGTGAAATCCGCCGCATCCACATCCTTGCCGTATTCTTGTTTGAGTTGTTTGCCGATCGCGCTCACTTCCGCGGACGCTGTTTCGGTCTTGATGGTGGGACGCAGCCGGGCAACGACGCTCCAGTTGTGGGCCGATCGCGAGATTTCCAGCGGAAATAATTCTCGCGGGATCCAAACTTCCGCGCTTCGAGGGAAGGCAAAACCGGGTGGCATTACACCGACAACGGTGACGTTCTGGTCCATCAACCGTAGCGTTGTTCCGGCCACGTCTGATTTTCCGCCTAATAGTCGTTGCCAGAAGCCATAACTGATCACGGCCACCGGCGCACCGCCTGGTTTGCTTTCGTCTGCGAGAAAGGTGCGACCAACGACCGGCTTAGTGCCGAGCACCCGAAAGAAATCAGCAGAGACTACAAAGACGGGAGCGCGAACCGGCTCACTCCCTCCGGTGACGGTCGTTAACGCACCGTTGTACTGGGCAATGGCCTCGAAGGTGCGGCTGCGGTCGCGAACGTCGAGATAATTCGGCTCGGCAAACGCTATTTGCACGCCCGCCGAATTGACCTCACGGAGTTGCACGATCCGTTCAGCGTCAGGGTAAGGCAAAGACCGCAACAGGACCCCGTCTACGACGCTGAAGATCGCGGTACAAGCTCCGATGCCAAGCGCCAGGGTGAACAAGGCAAGGGCCGTGAAGCCAGGACGCGCTAACAAGCTCCTGACACCGTAGCGAATGTCTTTAATTAATGTCTCCATGTGATCATTGCCCATTTCCAATTGCCAATTTCCGATTGCTCACTTCGCTTTCACTCACTTTGCAACAACAGGTGACTAATCGCCGCTCGCCAATCGGCAATTGAAAATTGGCAATCGGCAATACCCTTACTCGTAACGCAGCGCCACCAGCGGATCCACTTTCGTCGCGCGCCGCGCGGGGATGCAGCAAGCCAGCAGCGCTACCAGCAGCAAGCCCAGCGTGACGATTGAAAACGTGCCGACGTCCGTTGGCGTGACCCCCACCAAGAGACTCGCCAGTAAACGCGTTAACGCGAACGCCCCGGCCAAACCCACAACCACTCCAATCAAGGCCAGCGACATTCCGTTTCTGACTACCAGCTTTAAAACGTCTATGGCGCGCGCGCCCAGCGCCATGCGAATACCAATCTCCTGCGTTCGTTGCGTCACCGCATAGAACATCACGCCGTAGATGCCAATCAAAGATGCTCAGCGTGACGGAAGAAAAGCTGTAAAGAGCTAACGAAAGTGCCCGCACTTCACGCATCGTATAAACGCCAAAAACCGGCTGGTCCTTATCGATGGCCCACACCTGCTGCCTGATCTGAGGTGCTAATGACCCTGGTTCTACTTTCGTCCGGGCTACCAGCACCATCGCGTTCCAGGAATCCTGAGCGTGAGGCAGGTAGTATTCGGGCGTTACAGGCAAGTTCAATTCATGCTTCACGTCCTGCACCACTCCGACGATTTCCATCCACGGCGCCTTCTCCAAAGGACCATAGAAGCGGATGCGTTTGCCTATCGCATCGCCACCCGGCCAATGTTTTCGCGCCAGTGTTTCATTGACAATGACCACTGGTGGCGCGCCGGCTTTGTCTTGTTCCGTAAAGCCGCGGCCTTTAATGATCGGAATTTCCATCGTCTGAAAATAGTTGGGCGAACAGACGCGGTAACGCCCGTCGTTCTCCTTACCGGGCGGCGGTTCAGCGGCTCCCTCGACCAAATAGTCGTCCGATGAATTCGAGCCGCCGAGCGGAAGATAGTTAACGACTGCCGCTGATTCCACGCCGGGCAAGGCTTTCACACGGTGAACAAGATCTCCGAAGAACATGCCACGTTGCGGTTCCTCTTTGTACCTGGCTGAGGGCAGCACGAGATTCATTGTCAGAACGTTGTCAGGATTGAACCCGGGATTCGTTTTGAGTAGCGCAAGGAAACTGCGGAGAAGGAGACCTGCTCCTACGAGCAACACAAGCGAGAGTGCAACTTCAAAAACGACTAAAGAACTTCGTAGTCGATGCGAGCCGCCAGTCGCTTGCCGGCCCCCTTCCTTGAGCGCTTTGTTGAGATCGGGTTTCGAGACCTGCCAGGCAGGGACGAGACCAAACACCAGTCCACTGAGAACGGAAAGCCCGAGCGTAAAGGCCAACACCGGAACGTCTATTCCCAATTGATACCAACCGGGAGCAAACTTTGCTGCCTCGCCGGGGTTGGCGGCCCTCAACGCATCGATACCCCAAAAGCCAACGAGTACGCCCAGAGCACCGCCCATCAAGGCGACTATCAAGCTTTCGCTGAGCAACTGGCGAATTATCCGCCAGCGACTGGCACCCAGAGCCGCTCGCAGCGCAATCTCTTTTTGGCGACCGCTGGCACGCGCCAGCATCAGGTTGGCGACATTTGCGCACGCAATTAACAAAACAAACCCAACCGCGCCCATCATTACCCAAAGCGCTCTATCGTAATACCGCACTGTGTCTGCGACGATTGGATAGACGGTGGCTCCCAATCCGGTGTTTGTCTCCGGATATTGCTTCTCCAGGCGTGCGGTTATGGTGTCGGTATCTGCTTGCGCGCTTTGCAGGGACACGCCTGGTTTGAGTCGTCCGATAACGTAATAGCTATGGCTGCCGCGACTGCGAACCAGTTCCGGCGTCATCGGTAACGGGGCATAAACCTCGGCGCCCTTTGGAAAGTTGAAACGCTCCGGCATAACACCGATTACTGTGCGCGTAATACTGTTGAGCGTAATCGTTTTATTGATTATGTTTGGATCTCCGCCGAAACGCCGTTGCCATAAACTGTAAGTGATAATTGCCACGGCATCCTTGCCCGGCTGGTTTTCTTCCTCAGCAAAGTTGCGGCCCATGATCGGCTTGATACCTATAGCGTCGAGGAAATTTGCCGTTACTAGGAAACCCTGGATGCGTTCAGGAGGTTCGACTCCAGTGAGATTTGTACTCCACCAGCGGTAGAGTGCGAGCTGTTCGAACGATTGGTTCTGTGCGCGCCAATCCAGATAGTTCGCCATCGCCACTTCGTTGTGCACGACTCCGCGGCTGGGAATTTTGTCCCATAGCGCCACCACTCGATCGAGTCCCGGAAAAGGCAGGGGCTTGAGCAGCAGCGCATTGATGGCACTGAAGATCGCGCTATTCGCGCCGATGCCGAGAGCAAGTGTGATGACTGCTATCAGCGTAAAGCCGGGCCGTTTTACGAGATTCCTGATTGCATAGCGAACATCCTTTAAGAGAGTGTCCATCGAGTCGCCTCCGCAATTCGCACTTTTCTGCTCATATCGTCGAGCAATCAGCGCTTCAATCGTCCGCCTCGCGCGGGCACAATTGTGATGTCGACGTCACCCGGATGAAGTGGTGGCGCCCGCGAGTCTTGCTATTTCAATCAGAGCAACAGCAGGGAAGAACTAATCTTTTGCGATCCAACCATCTTCCAGTCGCACGATCCGATTGCCATAAGCGGCATTGGTTTCGGAGTGCGTGACTTGCACGATAGTGGTGCCTTCGTCGTTCAGGCGCTTGAACATGTCCATAATTTCTTTGCCCTGGCTCGAATGAAGATTTCCGGTCGGCTCGTCAGCAAGGATGATGCGCGGATTCGCGACGACCGCGCGCGCAATGCCGACGAGTTGTTGCTGTCCGCCGGAGAGCTGGCTGGGGAAGAGATCCTTTTTGCCGACGATCTGAAATCGGTCCAGCGTGTCGCAGACGATTGATTGCCGATCCTTCTTGCTGACGTCGCGATAGGAGAGCGGCAGCTCGAGATTCTCAAAGACGGTCTGGTCGTCGAGCAGGTGATAACTCTGAAAGACAAAGCCGATGTTGCGATTGCGCAGGCCGGCCCGCTTTCGTGTGTCCAGCGCGTGGACCGCTACTTCGTCGAAATAATATTCGCCGCCCCAGGACTGGTCGTGCATGCCAATGATGTGCAGCAAGGTCGATTTGCCTGCGCCTGATGGCCCCATGATCGAGACAAACTCGCCCGGCTGTATGTCGAGATCGACGCGGCGCAGCACGTAGGTCTTCGTCACGCCGTGCGAGAAAAACTTTTCGACATTGCGCAGGCTGATCATGCAATGTCTCCGAAGCCGCTTTCTTTCAGCTCGCGCTTTGCTTCTTCGATTTCGCGCCGGTTGGCTCCGGCTTCTTCTTCCACGATGAGGCCGTCAAACAGATGCACAATGCGATCGGCATGCTGCGCGTAACGCGGGTCGTGCGTCACCATGCAGATCGTCGCGCCGCCGCGATGCAGCTCGCGCAGAAGTTCCATCACCGCCTCGCCGTTGGTTGAATCCAGATTGCCCGTAGGCTCGTCCGCGAGCAGAATGCTTGGCTGACCGCCGACCGCGCGCGCCACCGCGACGCGCTGTTGCTGGCCGCCCGAAAGCTGGCTGGGTAGATGCTTGGCGCGATGGCCCATGCCCACGCGCTCCAGCGCATCAGTCACCCGTTGCTTCCTTTCGCTCGAGTTCATGCCGCGATACGTCAGCGGCAGCTCGACGTTTTCATAGACCGTGAGATCGCCGATTAGATTGAAGCTTTGAAAGATAAAGCCAACCTCGCGGTTGCGAATGCGCGCGCGCTGCGACAACGAAAGATTCTCAACCGGGTTGTCATTGAGTACGTATTCGCCATCAGTCGGCGTATCGAGCAAACCCAGAATCGACAACAGAGTCGATTTGCCGCAACCCGACGGGCCGGCAATCGAGAGATATTCACCCTTCTTGATGTCCAGATGAATGCCGGAGAGCGCATGCGTCTCGACTTCGTCTGTATAGAAAACTTTCTTGACGTCAGAGAGGTGAATAAGGGGGTCGGATGAGCTCATCATAGTCTCCTTCGCATTTTGTAAACACTATCGCTTTATTGAACACCGCGGACTCGACTTGTATGGCAACTTCGCATTTGGCTTAGCCCCAACGTGGGGGTTGTCCTTCAATCACTAGCTTTCCCAGAGTAGCCGCTTTCGCGGCAACTCTGGGCTGTGATTCGCAACCGCGTTGCGGTTGGCAAGCGCGAAAAATCAGCGCACGCGGATCCGCTTGGCATCGCCCAGCGCTGCGGTGTCAGACAGAATGACTTGATCGCCCTCGCGCAGGCCGCTGACTATTTCGATCGTGCTGACCGAGCTCCGGCCCAGCACCACCGGCACCAGCATCGCCTCTTGCCCGTCAGGGCTCAGCCGAAACATGCCCACAGTTTGCTGTGCCTGCCCAACTGCCGGTCGGCCCACGGACAAAACATTGTCGAGACGTTCAAGCTCAATCGTGCCATCAACGCTCAAGTCAGGACGCGCACTCGCCGGCAGCGGCCCGGTAAGCTCAGCGTCAACGACAAAGGTGCCCTCGCGCGCGGCCGGGTCGATGCGCGAGACTCGTCCTTGAATGATTCCGTTGCGCGTGTCTACGTCGACGGGCTGGCCTACACGCACGTCTTTGATCTGCGTCTCGGCGATCTTCAACTCCGCTTTGAGCGATGCGGGATCGGCAACGCGCGCCATATTGAAGCCCGGCGTTACTTGTTGGCCTATCTGGACCGAAACCTGCTGCAACACGCCGCTGGTGCCCGCGCGCACCTTTAGGGCATCAACCTGGTCTTTTTTCAGTTTGGCCAGAGCGCGCAACTGCTGGACACGCGACTCCTGGGCATTGATCTGGGCTTTGGTTGACTTGGCGCTGATCGCCAGCCTTTCTCGCTCGACCTTGAGCCGGTTGGCAATGTCCTGCACGCGCACGCGCGCGACCTTCAGCAAAATCTCCGGCACGAGACCTTGCTTGCCCAGCACTTCATCCGTATCAAGTTGCAGTTTCGCCTGGCTGTATTCGGCGTTGATGCTCGCGATGGCGGACTGCTGCGTCAGGCTCTCGCTTTCCAGACGCACTTTCAGATTCTCGGCGTCGGCCTGCGCGGCTTTCATTTGAAAGTCCGCGTCAATAGCCTGCTGTTCCATCTGCGGATTTGAAAGATCGAAAATCACTGTACTGGCGCTGACTTCGACTCCAGGCTGAACCAGGATTGTTTCCACCCGGCCATCGGCTGGGGCCGGCACCCAGCGAGTCAACTGCGGCACCAACGTTCCATTGCCGTGCACCTGGCGCACAAACAGCCCGCGCTTGACCGTGTCAATGACGGCGGTAGAACGATCGAGCGTCGGCGCCGCGGGCTTTAGCTTGGTGAGACCGTACGTGATACCGCCAACGGCAGCCAAACCGATGACGACCAGGATGGCGGCGCGAATGCGCTTCTTTAGTTTAGATTTTCCAGGCCGCTTAATATCCATGAACTAAACCGCGAACTGCCGGAACGGGCGAGCATGACAACCTCGCCACTCGCAAAAACTTTGTTGGAGAGCTGCACAAGCCATTTGAGAGAGCGGCGAAGTGCGCGGGAAGTGTGCTCCGTTCCAGCGAATTACAGACTTCTCCCGCAACTGTACAGTTCTCCGGGAAAAGACAGAATCAAAGGCTGTGCCAACATGCCTCGTCCACTCTCACTCGTAAGCAAGTCTTTCCTGTTTGTTTCATTAATTGGCTGGTTTTGCTGACTGGTAAGTCTGAACAAACCGCGAAAACATCACCGCGCCGAAGTGGGAGAAAGTCCAAAGGTTAGTCGACGAGTTTCACTTTTGGGACAACCTGATCCCAATCTCAGCAAATGTTCGGGTTGACGAGCACGGGTTTTGATGGCTTTGAGATGTCAGGCTATGCGATGGCGTTCGCGATCCGATGGGATTCCATAGCCCCAATCTGCTGGAGGATGGCTATGACATCCGTACGATTCAGGAATTGCTGGGTCACAAAGACGTGGCGACGACGATGACCTATACCACGTGCTGAACCGTGGCGGCAAAGGCGTCAGGAGTCCGGCGGACGCACTCCGAAACCGCGTCGATTCGGGTTGATACGGATCCGCATAAAACCGAGAGGCCGAGTCCGGCATTCGACAATTTGTTGATAACCAGAGACTTGACAGAACGTAGCGCACGGTTTTATACGGAAGAGAACTTAGGTCGCCCTGCAGATCCCATGAGCGAATACTCTATCGGCATCGAAGACCATTACGCGTGGGCCAATCTGGTGAGCGTCACGACGTCTGGCCCCAACGAAATTCTCCTGGATAAGCGACGTGTCGAGTTGCTTGATCAGCAACTTACGGCTTCCCCTTATCACCATGACACACTCCAAATGCCGCTTTCAGGAGCCGAGAAGCTCGTTCGAGATGTGAAGACATCTGCCAACAAGCGCGCCAAATCGGCCCTCTCGTCGCTAATCGGAGAACTCGCACCGGCAAAGTGTCGCAGCATCGCGATCCGAGTACCTCCGCTTCCCGACTTGCCTGCGACTGTTGCAGAGGTTCACGCGAATACTTGGATCATGAATCGCGCTGACGG
>WNGG01007012.1_pt1 | contig 12881 bp, 12 predicted proteins | sample 5400661 | NCBI WGS metagenome assembly WNGG01 (sample SAMN13153372, study PRJNA577476) | soil metagenome | isolation source: 100 cm soil or saprolite under Garry oak tree replicate 1 | place: USA:California | collected 2016-06-15 | reverse complement strand
GCAGAATGCAGGTAATATCGAGAGCGGATTTCCACCTAGGCCTCAGAATGCTTCCCTTTGTGGTGCGGATCGACATGGTTACCGACATGAACCCGCCCTGCGCCGCGACGTTGCCGAGAATTCGCTCGCAGCGTGAGGAACTCTCTTGCCGAAAAAGGGTAACCCCCGCACTCGAAAAGCTTTAATGCGCAGCGTGCGGTGCATGGCCCAATTCAGGCTGCTGCGTGTTCTGCGAGCCTTCATCGAGTCGGGAACGCCGTATTTCACCGCACCGTTGCGGACAGTGTGGAAGCCGTGTTCATCCTCGTAGACTTCCGGCGCTTTGCGCAGTTCTCGGATAATCAGCGCGAGAGAACAACCCACTCCTGCAACGAAAAAGCCTGCGGCTATGATCATGACTAAGATCGGACCGTAAGGGAACCTATCATTTTCATGCAAGAACAAATTTGCACATTTGAAACAACAAATTTGAGCGTTCGCATACGGGCTGAACCCCGGCGCTCTCGTACACTTCCCAGCCGTTTCTAAATGGTCTGATTTCGATGATTGTCACGACAACTAACGCTTTGCGTTTTCCTCCAGATAAGCGTAAATGTTCAGGCGAACATGAGCCACTCTCGAAACGGTCATCCGCTGCCATTCGGTCGGCTCTGGTACGTCAAACCCGATGACGCTATCGACTACGCCAAGTTTCGCAGCCGGTCACATGATGCCGTGATTCGCGTTTACAATGAAGCGGGCGACGTGATCGAAACGCACGAGCACGCGGTCCCATGATATCGTGGTTCGCTGTACGATGCGGGTGGCAAGGTCATCGAGACACACGAACAGGCAGGCGAGTTCAAATAGTGGTGAACTCTGGTCAGACTAAACTGTCGGGATTCCTAACATTTCGGGCGCGTTTTTACAGTTTTTCTAGTTTTTACATTGCAGCCGATTTTTTGTAAGATTAACGGGACGGCGGACATGTAGTATGTTGCCAGACAGTGGCATGTTCGATGCTGCCTGATCGGGCATGAAGATCTTTACCCAAAGATCACCGCCGCAAAATCTTTCGTTAGCTCATTGTCCGCCGTTGCCCTGGTCGCGTGTAGCCCCCGAGTCCGTAGTACCTTCTATGCAAAAAGTTGCCGATTAGCAGAAGGAACTACGCAAAAAGATGACGCGCATTGTTCTAATCTCGGCAGAATGTTATGCGGTATAAAAACCTTGCGGTATTCATCGCATTGGCCCTTCCTGCGCTCACTCATTTGAGCGCCCTCGCTCAAACGTGTCCCACCAACGTCCCACATATCACTGGGACATGGACCGTGCTCCCCTATCAAATACCGATCAATCCAATCTCGGCCAATTTGCTTCCTAATGGAAAGGTGCTGATTGTGGCCGGATCGGAGAATGACGCAAGCAACAACTCAAGAGGTGCGGAGAGCTATCGCGCGGCAGTGTGGGATCCAAGCGGCACTAATGAGAGCAGCATTAGCGTTCAGAATCTTACCTACGACGTCTTTTGCAGCGGGACAGCCGCTCTGTTCGATGGGCGATCGTTGATTGTGGGTGGAACGTCGGACTACTCGTTCACGGGCGAAAACCGGGCTTCGATCTTCAATCCAGCAACTAGCCAGTATGTGCAGTCTCAGAATATGGTGGATGGGCGTTGGTATGCGACAGCGACCGCGCTTGCGGATGGTCGCATTATGGCCATGTCCGGGCTCACGCAAACCGGAGGTACAAGTCGAACGATCGAAATTTACGATCTCCAACGAGCTGGAGCGGGTTGGAATCCACCTACCAGCGTCCCCTTCAGCCCCCCGCTTTATCCAAGGCTTGAGCTGCTACCCGATGGGAGAGTATTTTATACCGGTCACGGCAGTGGTACGTCGAGTGCAAATGCGTGGATCTTCGACCCGCCTACGGGAGGCTGGACGCAATCAGCCAGAACCAATGTCAACCGCAGCTACGGCTCATCAGTTCTGCTTCCTCTTCTGCCGCCCAGCTACGTTCCCCGCGTGATGAATTTCGGGGGAGGAAGTCCAGCGACCTCTTCTACCGACATCATCGACCTCTCCGTTTCAATCCCGAGCTACACCGCCGGCCCGAATATGTCCACCGGCCGCATCCAGATGAACGCCATTATCCTGCCCAACGGCAAGGTCTTGGCGGAGGGTGGTTCCCGCAACAACGAGGCTCCCGACACGCCGGGTAAGACGGCGGACCTCTACGATCCGGGAAGTAATACCATGGGCTCTGCAGGCACAGCGGCTTATTCGCGCCTGTATCATTCCACTGCGCTGCTATTGCCGGATGCAACTGTTTTGAGCACTGGCAGCAATCCGGGCAATCGGGGCAGCTATGAGCCGGCAATCGAGATTTACACGCCGTCATACTTATACGATAGCAACGATCATTTAATCATCACCAACCGTCCGCAAATCACTGCCCTTTCATTTTCCGGACCTATCCACTATGGCATGCCGTTTTCCGTGAGCTATACCAGCACCTCGCCAATCAGCTCAGCGGTGCTGATACGTCCAGGCTCTGCCACCCATGCTTCGGACATGGAGCAACGTCTGATTGGCCTTTGCGGCGCTACATCACCTTGCACCGCTTCTAACAACACACTGAGTCTCACCACGCCGCCGAATGGTAGCATCGCACCTCCGGGCTATTACATGCTGTTCTTACTGGATAGCGCCGGCGTGCCATCTAAGGCTTGGTTCGTCCAGCTCATCCCCAATTCCTATTCTCTCGTTCCGCCAATAGGGGTGATTACAACACCGTCCGGCGATATGACGATTACCGCAGGAAGCGTGATCAACTTCGGCACAAGCACCACTGCTTCGAGGTACTCCTGGGTGTTCCCCGGCGGGACCCCGGCAACATCGACAGCGCAAAACCCGGGGAACGTCACATTCGGCGTGCCCGGCACGTACACAATCTCGCTCACGGTGATCGATGCTACGGGCAACTCTGATCCAAACCCACCTACGCGGACAGTCACCGTACTTCCCACCAGCCCTGACTTTTCCATCACGGTTGGCCCGGCTGCACAGGAAGTAGTCCCCGGTGGACTTGCTAGATACACCGTTACCGTCACGCCTCTGAGTGGCTTTACGGGTACGGTAAATTTGAGCGTCGGCAGCGAATCCGGTTTTCCTACCGGTATTACGAGCGGTGGTTTCAATCCTGCATCAATTAGTACCGGGGGCTCTTCCACGCTCACAATGCAAACGTCGACTTCCACCGTGCCCTACGCGCTTTCGCTAACTATTACAGGTACCAGCGGAACGATCAGCCACACGGCATCAACGACCCTACTTGTCAATTTGGCGCCCCCTGCGGGCCTGACTGCCATTGCCGGCGATGCACAAGTCTCGCTCTCTTGGCCGGCGTCAGTTGGAGCAAACGGCTACCACGTGAAGCGAGCGAGGGTCGACGGCGGTCCGTATGAGACGTTTGCCTGCCCTAGCGGGACCAGCGTTGTGGATAGCGGACTGGTCAACGGAACCACTTATTACTACACGGTGTCGGCCGCCTACACCGGCGGCCCCGACGCAGGTGGGGAAAGTGCCAATTCGGTTCAAGTGAGTGCAACGCCGCAAGGCGGTACGCCTACTCCAACCCCATCCCCGACCCCGACTGCAACTGCGACGCCGACCGCAACACCAACGCCGACTCCGACAGCGACCCCAACTCCAACCGTTCAGGTCACCATTCAAACAACTCCTGCCGGTCTCGCGTTCATTGTGGACGGAACTACTTACAGTTCCACACAGACATTCTCCTGGGCGTCCGGTTCGAGTCACACCATAGCCACAACTTCTCCGCAGAGCGGTGGCACAGGCGTTCGTTACGTATGGACAAATTGGAGCGGTGGCGGAGCGATCTCTCACACTGTCGCTCCTACCACGAACACGACTTACACAGCCACATTCAGGAGGCAATATTACCTGACAATGACCCACGGAACGGGTGGCGCTGTCAGTCCCACTAGCGGGTGGAGAAACAGTGGAGCGACTGTCTCGATTAGTGCGACACCAACCAACAACAATCAGGTGAGTTACAGTTTCGCCGATTGGACTGGCAGCGGCGCCGGTTCTTACTCTGGCACGAACAATCCAGCTTCAATCACAATGAACGGGCCTATTACGGAGAGCGCTGCCTTCACTCAGAATCCCGTTCAGGTAACTGTCCAAACGAATTCGGCTGGCCGTACGTTCACAGTGGATGGCAGTCCCTATACTGCGGCCCAAAGCTTTTCGTGGCAGCCGGGTTCAAGCCACACCACTGCCACAACTTCCCCGCAGAATGGCGACACAGGGGTTCGGTACGTCTGGACAAATTGGAGTGATGGCGGAGCGATCTCTCACACCGTTGCTCCCACCACTAACAAGACTTACACAGCGAATTTCGGGACGCAATATTACCTGACGATGACCCACGGGACCGGTGGCACGGTAAGTCCCACCAGTGGGTGGAGAGGCAGCGGATCAACTGTTTCAATCAGTGCCATGCCAGCTAGCGGTTACCATTTCAATAATTGGACTGGGAGCGGCACCGGTTCTTACTCTGGGACGAACAATCCGGCTTCAATTACAATGGACGGACCCATCACGGAGGCGGCAACTTTCATTCATAATTAGTGTCGGCCAACTCGCCGCGTGCAGACACCGCTCGCGCGAGTCAATACGGATCACGTTCATCGATTCCCCACGGTTCCCAAAAAGGCACAGACTCGCCTGGCTGTGACCAGCTTTACTGATTCATTCAGCCTCTATGTCATTAACGACTTCTCCACCCGTTTATCAAGTTCGACCGCGCAAAGATAAACGCGGAGTCGATCTAATTTCCGATGCGCTGTCCATTTGGTCGCCTGTGGTATGGCGAGCCGGATGCAGTCAGCAACGCAGTCGGCTACGCCAAGTTTTTCAGCCGAGCCGGGCAACCCGGCTGGGCCGCCATTATCCCAATCGTGAACACTACTTCGTGTGCAATGTCGCGGGCCGGCCGGGTTGGTGGGTAATCCTGATGTTCATCCCGTTCGTCAACTTCATCATCGCGATCATTCTGTTCATCGATATAGCCAAGAGTTTCGGCAAAGGCGTCGGCTTCGGGATTGGGCTGATTTTGCTGCCGGTTATTTTCTTCCCGATTCTCGGCTTCGGCAGCGCGCAATATCAAGGCGGCGCTACTCCGACTATGACCGGCGCTCCGCTGCCACCGCCACGACCCGTGCCGCCAGGCGCGCCGCTTTGATCATTGGGCCCAGGTTGGCTTCCGTTTTTCGTTGAAGGCAGCAATGCCTTCGCGCGCTTCCATCGATTCACGAGCTTGCATGTGACACTTCAGCGCGAGATCGACATCTTCTTTTACCGAGCGCCACCAGAGTTCTTCGATCAACCGCTTCGTTTGCGCAAGCGCGCCTGGCGCGCCTTGCAAAACTGAATCGGCAAACTTTTGCGCTTCACTCATCAAATCAGCCTCCGCGACGACGCGATTAACCAGACCGATCTCTTTCGCTCGTTCCGCATCAATCAACTCGGCGCCGAGCAATAACTCGCGCATGTTTCGTTCGCCTGCTTGGCGGCGTAGAAAAGTCATGACCAGGCCAGCCACCAAACCGCGACGCACCTCCGGATATCCAATCTTCGTTCCTTCGGCCGCGACAACAAAATCACACGCCGACATAATTCCCGCTCCACCGGCAACGGCGGCGCCATGAACCGCCGCGATTGTAATCAAACGTGTTTGACTGAGGGTCAGCAAGGTCTTCGCGACCATCTCCGCCATAGCGTGCGCGTTTTGTGGCGTGGCGACTTTCAGGTCCATACCGGTGCAAAAGGCGGCCCCCGCGCCGCGCAAAATCAGGATGCGTTCGTGGGGCTGGTCTGAAGCGACCTTAATTGCAGCCGTAAGCTCGGTCAGTAATTCGATCGTAAGCGCGTTGCGCCGCTCGGGACGATTGAGCGTCACAATCGTGATTTGCGGCGTTTGTTTTTCAATCAGGACAACAGGCATGAGATTTACGGAATCGTTAAATCCTTAAGTCGATTTAAACTTGGATGACACCTGTGTGAAAATGCGCTTTCGGCATTGGACGCGAGACATATTGCAATAAACGGACGAGAACATCCCGTGTCTCGTGCGGCTGAATAATCGCATCCACCCAGCCGCGCGCGGCGCCGTAGCGAATATCGGTTTGCTCTTCGTAGTTCTTTTTGACGGTCGCCCGAAGTTCTTCCAGTTCTTGCGGCGAAGATGTTTTGTCGCGCTCTCTCGCGCGAGCAAGAACTGCGAAGACGGTGTCGGATGCCTGGGCGGCGCCCATCACGGCATAGCGAGCAGTTGGCCAAGCGACAATAAAACGCGGATCATAAGCCTTGCCGCACATCGCGTAGTTCCCGGCACCGAATGATCCGCCGACAACGACTGTAATCTTTGGAACCACGGAATTGCTGACCGCATTCACCAACTTTGCGCCACTACGGATGATCCCACTCTCTTCCGCGTCGCGTCCGACCATAAAACCGGTGACGTCCTGGAAAAAGATAATCGGCAAGCTCGTTTGATTGCAGTCCATCACGAAACGCGCCGCTTTATCCGCGCTATCGGAATAAATGACGCCGCCCATTTGAATTCCTTCCTTTTTCGTCCGGACCTGCAAGCGCTGATTTGCGACAATACCGACTGCCTGCCCGGCTATGCGCGCATACGTAGTCACAATTGTTTTGCCGTAGTCGGCTTTGTATTCATCGATTGAGTTTGCATCGACAACCGACGCAAGCAGATCGCGCACATCGTACTGCTTCTGCCCATCAAAGCTGATCAAGTCGTAGACCGAATCGGGGCTCTTCGCTGGCTTCGCCGTTTCGTTCGGCGTCTCGGATGTTTTAGATTCCTTTGCTTCCGGCAGCAACGCGATCAGCGAACGAAGGCGCTTAAGACATGACAGATCGTCTTTTTCGTAAAAGTCGACCGTTCCGCTTATCTCCGCGTGCATCTGCGCGCCACCCAGCTCCTCCGCATCCACAATTTGTCCGATGGCCGCTTTAACGAGCGAAGGGCCGGCGAGATATAAACCGCTTCCTTTCGTCATTAGGATTTTGTCGCACAAGACCGGCAGATAAGCTCCGCCTGCGACGCAATTGCCCATGATAGCAGCAAATTGAGGAATGCCGGCCGCGGAAATGACGGAGTTATTGCGAAAGATGCGGCCGAAATCATCTTCGTCCGGAAAAATTTCATCCTGCATCGGCAGAAACACGCCGGCCGAATCGACAAGGTAAACGATCGGCAACGCGCACTCAAAGGCGATGCGCTGAGCACGAATCAGTTTTTTGGTCGTCTGCGGAAAGAAGGCACCAGCCTTCACCGTCGCGTCATTGGCAATTATTATGCACGGAATGCCCGCGACATTTCCGATGCCGGCGACAACGCCCGCCGCAGGGATCTTCCCCCATTCTTCGTACATTTTGTAAGCGGCCCAGAGGCCGACCTCGAAAAATGCCGAATTTTTGTCGAGCAAATGACCGATGCGCTCACGCGCCGGCAGGCGACCCATCTTGCGTTGACGTTCGTGGCCGGCCTTGCCCCCGCCCTCGCGCAGGACGGCTTCCTCCTTGGAAATTGCTGCGCAGTGAGCGCGCAACAATTCACTGCTAGAAGATGTCGCTGGACGAGACATGGCGCGAAGCACGCTTAATCTGCAGAGCAGATTGAATCAAGCTGTAGTGGCGGGCGTGCCCGTCGCGCCGAAGTCTCGCGAGGCAGCTCACCCCCATTATTCCTGATTGCGGCCGACATGGCCGCCTCTGCAGCTAATAGATATCCGTCTCGGACCGGTAACCAGAGTCGCCGCGAATGGAACGCAGCCGCGCACGACTCCCCCACTCCGATTCCGGTCGATTAATCTGCCCTAGCGCGATTCTGACGAGCCATGGCGCTGCAGCCAGCGCGCCGATTGAAACAAGCGCAATTGCAGCCGCCTGTCGGATCGACGGCTTGATTTTATCCGCCATCAAGATGCCCAAGCCAAGACCAATAGCGGTGCGCGTCAAGACAAGCAATGTGTCGAGCGGAAGCTGCTCGGAGGTTTTTGAAATGGATATTGGGAGAGACATCGCCTACCATATACGTCGCGTTTTGGAAAAAGAAACGGGAAAATCTTGCGACTTGGAAGATCCCGTCAGCGCTGATTTTTTGCATCGACATGGTCAATCCGATTTACGCGCTCATTCTCGCCGGTGGCAGCGGTGAGCGCTTTTGGCCGTTGAGTCGTCGGGCCCGACCGAAACAACTGCTTCATCTCGTTTCCAAGAAGACTCTCCTCGAGGAAACCGTCTCGCGACTTGAGGGTTTGGTCCCGCCCGAACGTATCCTGATTCTCACAAACGCGGAGCAAGAAAAGCCGGTTCGGAAATTGCTCACCGATTTTCCCAAGGAGAATATCGTGGCAGAACCCGCCAAACGCGATACCGCTGCGGCGGTTGCGCTCGGCGCAGGTTGGGTGGCCGCTCGCGATCATGCCGCAACCATGCTTGTCCTTCCAGCCGATCATGTGATTGCGAACCACGTAGCCTTTCAAGAAATCCTGACGTTGGCGGCGGAGACCGCGGAGGAGACCGGAGAGCTCGTAACCATCGGGATCAAACCGACCTGGGCTTGTCCCGGTTACGGTTACATCGAGCACGGCAAGCCTGTCCATTTACGGAATCGCCCCGACAACAATGCAATTCATCGAGTGCTGCGTTTTCGCGAGAAACCTAACCCCGATCTGGCCGAATCGTTTTTGCGAAAAGGAAATTTTCGGTGGAACGCAGGAATGTTCGTCTGGTCTGTGCCCACGGTGCTCGGCGAATTCAACCGTCATGCGCCCGAACTGGCGGACTTCATTTCCCAGCTTCGCGCTCCTGGAAATTTCGAGAGAGTCTTGCGGGAACACTTCAGCAAATTGCCGCGGATCTCATTCGATTATGCAATCATGGAGAAAGCGGACCGCGTCCTCGTGGTGGAAGCCAGCTTCGATTGGGATGACATCGGGAGCTGGAGAGCAGTAGCCAATTATTTCAAGAACGACGACCAGGGTAACGCCGCGAACTGCGGCATCACGGCTGTCGATTCCACCAATAACATTGTTTTTGATGAGAACGGGACGACGATCGCTTTGCTCGGAGTCCACAACCTGATCGTTGTGCGAACCGGTGACGCAGTCTTGGTCTGTCACCGTCACCAAGCGGAAAAAATCAAGAATTTGATCGGTAAGCTTCCGCCCGAACTGCAATGAGCTGAACGCCGATGAGTCCAATTTTGGCCGTCGATTTCGGTCACGCGCGCGTCGGCGTAGCTATCTCTGATGAGTTACAGTTGCTCGCGCATCCGCTGGAAACAATTTCTGCGAACGAGCACGCTGCGGCGCGATTAGCGGAGATCGTTCGCGAAAAGAAAATCGATCATGTCGTGATGGGAATTCCGCGTCGCATGACCGGCGAGGTCGGCTCCGCCGCAACCGAAGTTCTGAAATTCGTGGACAAACTGCGAGCGATCCTCCCATGCGCGGTCGTTACTTGGGACGAACGGCTAACAACTGTCGCGGCGCACCGGGCATTACGCGAAGCGGGCAAAAAGACGCGCGCCACCCGTGGGTATGTGGATCAAGTAGCCGCTCAAATGATTTTGCAGGGATACCTCGATCGCCGGCAACACATGGCGCATGCTGAAGAAACGCCACGATAGCTGGGATGTCCCGACGGCTGAAATTGATTGTCGCCTACGACGGGGCGCAGTTTGCAGGTTGGCAAAGCCAAACACATCACAACACGATTCAGGATCATCTCGAGCGCGCGTTCGAGCGCATCGGCGGTAAGTCTGTGCGCGTTCACGGAGCTGGACGAACGGATGCTGGAGTCCACGCCCTTGCACAGTGCGCACATGTCGATCTCCCTGATGAGCGTTTTTCAGTCGGGCGTTGGGCGGAAGCGCTCAACGCATTGCTGCCCCCAGCGATCCGCGTACTTCGCTGCCGATATGTGTCAAACCAATTTCACGCGCGTCTTTCCGCAAAAGGAAAAATTTATCGTTACAGAATTTGGTCTGCCCCCGTCCTGCCGCCGTTGGAATATGGGCGGGCCTGGCATATTGCACGCCCGCTCGATTTTGAAGTTCTGAAAACGTCGGCCAAACGCTTCGTTGGCACCCATGACTTTGCCGGTTTCGCGGCCAACCGCGGCAAACGCGAGAAGAGCACGATTCGGACGATTTATTCTGTCCGCGTCGGCCACAACGGTCCTTGTGTAACGATCGACTTCGACGGCGAGGGCTTCCTCTACAAAATGGTTCGATTAATCGTCGGTTCGCTTGTGCAGTGCGCGCTTGGCAAATTGTGTATCGAGGATGTGACTGCCCGACTTGCTTCCGGTCCGTTGGGTCCAGCACGTTTTGCTGCTCCCGCCGAGGGACTATTGCTTGTTCGCGTGCGCTACTAAAACAAACCAGCCATTATTCTAGCTGGAAATGGCCGTGAGATCTTTTGCAAACCGGAAGCCGGTTCGCGAATAACCCAGCTTCTCATAAAACTGATGCGCAACTTCGCGTTCGAATCGCGTCGTTAACGTCACTCGCGTAACATTCCTCTTAGCGAAATCCTTCTCGGCTGCGGAAATCAAAGCGCGGCCGACACCGCTTCGTCGCTGTTTGTTTGAAACTACCAGCGCAATAACTTTTCCGGAACGATCGTTATGTTCGTGGCTGACGTGCGTCAGTGTGCCAATCATTCCGCAAAGTTTATCGTCAATCTCGGCAACAATCGTGCTATAGCGCGGATCGCTTAAGATCGATTTTAGACGCTGACTCATTTCGGCGGTGGTGGTTTCGTAGCCGAGCTCGCACATCAGTTGCGCCAGCACTGCGGCATCGCCAGGCTGCGCGTGACGAATTGTCAGATCGACATCTCCTTCTAGCGGCATTGGTGGATCGGCCTCTCCTGCCCGCAATGCTTAGCATAGTGATGCAGGCGGGCCCAAGACGATGTTAAAATAATGCGGCTCCGCCGCCATTCTTTACCAACGCGCCGAGGACAGCGCCTTCCACCACCCCGCCGGCGGCTATGTGGACATTGAATTAGCCGGTGGCGCCGTTAATTCCGACGAAGCCTTCCCGTTCCAAATGCAAAATGATCTCTTGGGCAGCTTCCTCGGGTGACAGCTCCCCTGTGTCCACCGTCACTTCGGCGTCAGTCGGCTCTTCGTAGGGATCCGATATTCCGGTAAATTCCTTCAAGATCCCGGCACGGGCTTTCGCGTAGAGGCCTTTTCGGTCGCGCTGCTCGCAAACTTCTACCGGCGTGGAAAGGTGCACTAGGATGAAGCCGCCAAATGGATCGATCATTGCCCGCACGTCCTTGCGCGTGGAATCGTAGGGCGCAATCGGCGCGCAGATGGCAATACCGCCGTTTTTCGTGATTTCGGAGGCAACGTAGCCGATGCGGCGAATGTTGATATCGCGGTGTTCTTTCGAAAAACCGAGCTCTGAAGAGAGATGTTTGCGCACGAGATCGCCGTCGAGCAATGTCACCGGCCGGCCGCCCATTTCGAGGAACTTAATCATGAGCACGTTGGCGATCGTCGACTTACCTGCACCGGACAAACCGGTAAAAAACACAGTCAACCCTTGTTTGTGCCGCGGCGGGAAGGTACGCCGCAGTTCGCGCGCGATTTCGGGAAGGGTGAACCAGGCCGGGATCTCGCGGCCGTCGTTCAGCCGTCTCCGCAATTGTGTGCCTGAGAGATTGAGCACCCGCGAGTCCGGCGGCACTTCGTTTTCGGGGAAATATTTATCCCGGTCTTCTACATAGACCATCATCTGGAAGGGCACCATCTCGACACCGATCTCGGCTTCGTGTCTGCGGAACAACTCCTGCGCCTCATACGGTCCGTAGAATGGCTTGCCATTGGCATCGTTGCCTGGCCCCGCGTGATCGCGGCCGACAATAAAATGCGAGCAGCCGTGATTTTTTCGAATGATCGCGTGCCAGATCGCTTCCCGCGGTCCGCCCATGCGCATGGCTAGCGGCAATAAGGCCAGCTTGACCGTGCCGCGCGGATACTTGGAGGCAAGCAGCTGGTAGCAACGGACACGCGTGAAGTAGTCCACATCGCCGGGCCGGGTCATGCCGACGGACGGATGAATCAGAAGGCTGGCTTCGACCTGGCTCGCGGCGCGAAACGTCAATTCCACGTGCGCGCGATGCATCGGGTTGCGCGTCTGGAACCCGACGATCCGGCGCCAGCCCAGGCGGCCGAACTCCGCGCGCAGATCCGACGGTGTGAGCCGAAGGGTCCGGAAATCGTAATGGGTGGGCAGTTGCAAACCCTCCACGCGTCCACCCACGTACCAGCCATGTCCCCTGTTCAGAAGATAATCGACACCGCCCTGTTCAGAAGATAATCGACACCGGGATGCACTGTGCTGGTGCTTCCCAGAACAGCTTGCGCTTCGGCCTTGCGATCAGGCTGCCAGACATCCTCCACATACAATACCGCGAGCATCACGCCCTCGGAATCCCGCAGCGCGACCTTGCTGCTCCCAGGTTTGAGCGATTTCGCAAACGCCTCCGGCACATCGAGCGTAATCGGGATCGGCCAAACGAGGTCGTTGCTCAATTTCATCTCATGGCAGACGCGCTCGTAATCGTCGCGATTCATGAAACCGCGCAGCGGTGAGAACCCGCCGCTCAGCAGAAGCTCGAGATCGCGAATCTGCCGACTGGTCAGGTCCCAGGAGGGAAAATCTCTGGAGCGCGCTTTGAGTTCGGCGGCGTTTTCCGGGTCGAGCTTAAGGTCGACCAGTTCGCCGCCGTGCGGGGCGATAAGGTGGCCGTGAGATTGTGC
>WNGG01007203.1_pt1 | contig 12882 bp, 11 predicted proteins | sample 5400661 | NCBI WGS metagenome assembly WNGG01 (sample SAMN13153372, study PRJNA577476) | soil metagenome | isolation source: 100 cm soil or saprolite under Garry oak tree replicate 1 | place: USA:California | collected 2016-06-15 | reverse complement strand
TCCGCTGGACCAAGCGCGCGCTCAACAACTGGCTGCGGCTCGCGGGACCGATCTTCGACCAGTCGGCCGCGCTCGAGATGCTGTCCTTCACGGACCCCGACGTGCTGGAGGGCGCCCGGGCGATCCGTGAGAAGCGCGCGCCGAAGTTTCCGTCCGCGAGCTAGGCTGGTCTATCGAGTTATGGGGGGCCATGTCGGGGCCCCCCATGACCAGGGGTGCGCCGCCTCCAGCTGCGCCGCCAGCCGGAAGAGCGTCGCCTCGTCGCCGAAGCGGGCGACGAGCTGCACCGCGAGCGGGAGTCCCGACGCCGTCCGACCGAGCGGCAGCACCATCGCGGGCTGGCCGGTGAGATTGAACCATACCGTGAACGGCGAGAAGGCGAAGACGCGCCGCCAGTACTCGTCGAAGTCGTCCAGCATCATGTCGAGCCAGCCGAGCCGGGGCGGCGGGGTCGCGAGCCCCGGCGTGAGCAGCACGTCCCACGACGCGTGGAACGCCGCCATCTGGCGGCCGAGCCGGTGCGCCGTCTGCGTCGCGCGAGGCGGACGCCCCGCGGTCGGATGGCCCGCGAGGTTGACGACCGTGTTCGCGGCGGCGAGCGTCAGGAACGCCGGCACGATCGCGCCGCCGTCCACCTGCGGCTCCGCCCCGTCCACCGTGTGGCCGAGGTCGGCGCAGAGGCGCGCCGCGGCCCGCACCGCGTCGAGGGCCTCGCGGTCCACCGGCGCGCCGTTCGGCGCCTGGACGGCGACCGCCACGCGCAGCCGGCCCGGGTCGGCGCCGACCTCCGTCGCCCAGGCGCGCGTCGGCGGCGGCGCGACGTACGGGTCGCCCCCGCCGGGGCCGGCGGTCGCGTCGAGCAGCGTCGCCGAGTCGCGGACCGAGAGCGTGACCGCGTGCTCCGCGGAGAGGCCGCCGAGCCCCTCGCCCAGATACGGCGCCATCGTGTTGCGGCCGCGCGTCGGCTTGAGACCGACGACACCACAGCACGCCGCCGGCGCACGGATCGAGCCGAAGCCGTCCGTCCCGTGCGCCATCGGCAGGATGCGCGCGGCGACCGCCGCCGCCGCGCCGCCCGAGGAGCCGCCGGAGATGCGCGCGCGGTCCCACGGGTTGCGCGTCGGGCCGTGGAGCTGGGGTTCGCACGTGAGCGACAGCCCGAGCTCGCAGGTGTTCGTGCGGCCGAAGATCACCAGTCCCGCGCCTCTGAGTCGGCGGACGTGCTCGCCGTCGGCGGTGGCCGGCGGCGTCTCGGCGAAGAAGCGCGATGAGCGCGTCATGGGGACGCCCGCGATCGACGCGGTGAGGTCCTTCATGAGGAAGGGCACGCCGCGGAACGGTCCGTCGAGGAGGCCGTCGGCGATCGCCCGATGCGCGTAGTCGTCGAGGCGCATCGTCACGGCGTTGATCGCCGGATTGCGCGACTCGACGCGCTCGACGGCCGCCCGCAGCAGCTCCTCCGGCTTCATCTCGCCGCGACGCACGAGCTCCGCCAGCCCCACCGCGTCATACCGCTCGTACTCCGGGAACGCGGTCATCGCGACAGCGCCTTCCTCTTCCAGAGTTCCCACGGGCGGGGGATCGTGCCGTCGATCGACGCCTGCGCCTTCCGCGCCTCCTCGGGATCGAGGTACGTGACCGGTCCGCCGAGCGCCATTGCCTGCCCCTGTAGTCGCGCGTTCACCTCCGTGTAGACCGAGCGGAAGACCGCGTGCGGCAGCGACGGGCCGACCACGACCGCGCCGTGGCCGCGCATCAGCGCCACCGGCCGGTCGCCGAGGGTCTGGGCGAGCGCGCGTCCGAGCGCCGGATCGCGCACGAGCATGTCCGTCATCTGACCGGTCGCCGCGCGGATGTCGAAGACGGGCACGCCACCGCTCAGGAACGCGCTCATGTGGTAGAGCGGCCGGAGCGGCGCGCCCGTGGCGCCGAACGGGATCACCGAGGGCGAGTGGTTATGGACCACGGCCTTCACGTCGGGTCGGACTTTGTAGATCGCGCCGTGGATGAACCGCTCGAGGTAGGTCGTCCGGCCGCGCGGATCGACCGGTGTCGAGTCGAGATCGTACTCCATCACGTCGGCGACGGTCACGAGCTCGGGGGCGATCGAGCGCGACATCAGGTAACGGTTCGGGTCGCGATCGTGGCGCACGCTCACGTGGCCGTAACCGTCCAGCACGCCCTGGTCCACGAGGATGCGGTTCGCGGCGACCAGGTCCTCGATCAGCTTCGGGTCGGCGGGCCCGGCGGAGGGTGGCTGCGCACGGGCGGATACCGGTCGCACGGCGAGGGCGGCGAGCGCGAGCCCGCCGGCGTGAAGCAGGTGGCGTCGGGTCAGTGCGTGCGCTGGCGTCATCGTCGCTCCTCCAGGGCCGGGGCGGGGCGAGGGTAGCACACGCTAGACTGGCCGGGTGAGCGAGCCGCCCTCCCACTTGCCGCCTGCGCTGCGTGCGTTCGCCCACCGCGACTTCCGCCTCTTCTGGTCGGGCCAGTTCTTCTCGCTCATCGGCACGTGGATGCAGTCGGTGGCGCAGGCCTGGCTCGTGCTCGAGCTGACGGACTCGCCCTTTCGCCTCGGCCTCGTCAGCACGCTCCAGTTCACGCCCATCCTATTGTTCGCCGTCTTCACCGGCGCGCTCGCCGATCGCCTCCCCAAGCGTCGGCTGCTGCTCGTGAGCCAGTCGGTCCTGTGCCTCCAGGCGTCGCTGCTCGCGGCGCTCGTCTGGCTCGGTCACGTCCAGTACTGGCACGTCGCCGCGCTCGCGACGCTCTACGGGCTCGCCAACAGCGTGGACATGCCGGCGCGCCAGTCGTTCATCGTGGAGATGGTGGGCAAGGCCGATCTCCAGAACGCGGTCGCGATCAACTCGGCGATGTTCAACGGCGCGCGTGTCATCGGTCCCGCCCTCGCCGGACTCGTCATCGCCCGCTGGGGCGAGGGGCCCGCCTTCATCCTGAACGCGCTGTCGTTCGTGCCCGTATTCGTCGCGCTCCTGGCGATGCGCGCGCCGGGCGCGCCACCCGCCGCGGTCCGGCGCCGGCTCAGCGTCGAGCTCTTCGAGGGGCTCGCCTACGCGTGGCGGACTCCCCGGATCTCGATCGTGCTCGGCCTCGTCGTCGTCGTCAGCGCTTTCTTGATGAACAACAACGTGCTGGTCCCGCTGGTCGCCAGGAAGCTCCTGCACGAGGACGCGCACGTCCTCGGCCTCATGATGGCGGCGCTCGGCGTGGGCGCGGTGGGCGGCGCCGTGACGCTCGCGGCGCTCTCGGGCAGCCGCCCGCGTCTGTCCCGACTGGCGGCCGCCGCGCTGACCCTCGGCGGGGCCATCGCCGCGCTCGCGACCGTGCACGGCCCGCGGTCGGCGGCGGCGTTGCTGCTCGTCACGGGTTTCTGTGGGGTCTTCTTCATGGCGAGCGCCAACACCACGCTCCAGCTCGCCGTGCCCGACGAGCTGCGCGGCCGCATGATGAGCCTCTACGCGCTCGCCTTCACCGGCGTCACGCCCTTCGGCGCGATCCTGCTCGGCTCCGTCATCGAGGCCTTCGGCGTCCGCATCGGCCTGGTCATCGCGGGCGGCGTCGGGGTCGTGGCGGTGGCGGGGATCCTCGCCTGGCGGGCGCGGGCGGCGTCGGCGTGAGCCGGCTAGCGTTCCGAGGAGCGCCACGGCTTCGCCGGGGCGCTTCCGAACGTTGGGGGTATGGGGGCCATTTCGGGGCCCCCATCTCACGCGACGGCGCCGGGCTCGACGGCCTCGAGCTCGAACGCCGCCGCCATCAGCGCGCGGGTGTACCCCGTCCGCGGCGCGTCGAACACCGCCGCCGTCGGCCCCTGCTCGACGACCTGCCCGTCCTTCATCACGAGGACCTCGTCGCTGAGAGCGCGGATCACCTTGAGGTCGTGGCTGATGAAGAGGTAGGCCAGGTCGTACTTCACCTGCAATGCCCGCAGCAGGTCCACGATCTGAGCCTGCACCGACATGTCCAGCGCGGAGGTGGGCTCGTCGAGCACGACGAAGCGCGGGCGGAGCACCATGGCCCGCGCGATCGCGATGCGCTGGCGCTGGCCGCCGGAGAACTCATGCGGGTAGCGCTCGCACGCCGCCGGGTCGAGGCCGACCTCGACGAGCACCTCTTCCACCAGCGCCCGCCGGGCCCCGGGCGTCGCCCCGACGCCGTGAACGAGCAGTCCCTCCTCGACGATCTGGAGCACCGACAACCGCGGCGAGAGCGAGCCGTAGGGATCCTGGAAGACGACCTGCATCTCGCGTCGCAGCGGCCGCAGCGCCGCGCCGCGCAGCGGCTGGATCGGACGTCCGTCGAACTCGATCGCGCCGTCGCAGCGCTGGAGACGCAGCAGCGCCAGGCCGAGCGTCGTTTTTCCCGAGCCACTCTCGCCGACGACGCCGACGGTGCGCCCCGCGCGCACCTCGACGGACACGCCGTCGACCGCCTTGACGTGAGCGACCGTCCGCCGGAAGAGCCCCGCCTTGATGGGGAACCAGACGCGGACGTCGCGCGCGCGCACGAAGACCGGCGGTGGGTCCCCCGTCCGCGCGGGCGTGCCGCGCGGCTCGGCCGCGAGGAGCCGGCGGGTGTACTCGTGGCGCGGGTGCTCGAAGATCTCGCGCATCGGCCCCGCCTCGACGATGAGGCCCTGCGTCATCACGTTCACGCGCCCCGCCATCTTCCGCACGATGTTGAGGTCGTGCGTGATCATCAACAGCGCCATCCCGAGCCGCTTCTGGAGGTCGCGCAGGAGAGCGAGGATCTGGGCCTGGATCGTGACGTCGAGCGACGTCGTCGGCTCGTCGGCGATCAGGAGGTCCGGCTCGTTGGCGAGCGCCATCGCGATCATGACGCGCTGGCGCTGGCCGCCGGAGAGCTGGTGGGGGTAGGCGTCGAGCCGCTGCTCGGCCTCGGCGAGGCCGACGAGGCGGAGCAGCTCGAGCGTGCGCGCCCGGGCCGCGCCCCGGGCGAGATGCTTGTGCACCAGCAAGACCTCGCTGACCTGGCGCTCGATCGTGTGCAGCGGGTTCAGCGACGTCGTCGGCTCCTGCGGCACGAGCGCGATTCGGTTCCCGCGGACCTCGCGCAGCTCCGCCTCGGACGCTCCGATCAGCTCACGCCCGCGGAAGGTGATCGAGCCCGACGGGTGGCGCGCGAGCGGGTACGGCAGGAGCTGGAGGATCGAGAGCGCCGTGACGGACTTGCCCGAGCCGCTCTCGCCGACGAGCGCGACCGTCTCACCCTCCCCGATGTCGAAGGAGACCCCGCGCACCGCCTCGACGGCGCCCGTGGGGGCGTCGAAGGTCACCGCGAGGTCGCGCACCGCCACGAGGGACGCGCTCACAGCACCTTCCTCGGATCGAAGGCGTCGCGGACGGCCTCACCGATGAAGACGAGCAGGCTCAGCATCACCGCGAGCACGAAGAAGCCGGTCAGGCCGAGCCAGGGCGCCTGGAGGTTGGCTTTGCCCTGCGCCAGGATCTCGCCGAGCGACGGCGAGCCCGGCGGCAGGCCGAAGCCGAGGAAGTCGAGCGAGGTCAGCGTCGTGATCGACCCGTTCAGCACGAAGGGTAGAAAGGTCAGCGTCGCCACCATCGCGTTCGGCAGGACGTGACGGCGCATGATCACGAGATTGGTGACGCCCAGGGCCCGCGCGGCGCGCACGTAGTCGAAGTTGCGCGCGCGCAGGAACTCCGCGCGGACGACGCCGACGAGCGACATCCAGGAGAAGAGGAGCATGAGGCCCAGCAGCCACCAGAAGGTCGGCTCGACCACCGAGGCGAGGATGATCAACAGGTAGAGGACGGGCAGCCCCGACCAGATCTCCATCATCCGCTGGAACACGAGATCCACCCAGCCCCCGAAGTAGCCCTGCACCGCCCCGGCCACGACGCCGACCACCGACGAGAGCACGGTGAGGACCAGACCGAAGAGCACGGAGATGCGGAAGCCGTAGATCAGCCGCGCGGCGAGGTCGCGTCCCTGGTCGTCGGTGCCGAGCCAGTTCACGCGCGAGGGGGGCGCCGGCGCCGGCACGGGCAGATCGTAGTTGATCGTGTCGTAGCGGAAGGGGATCGGCGCCCATACCATCCAGCCCTTCGCCTCGATCAGCCGGCGCACCGCGCGGTCCCGGTACACGGCCTCCGTGGGGAAGGCGCCGCCGAAGATCGTCTCCGGATACGCCTTGAGGAACGGCAGGTAGAATCCGCCGTCGTACCGGACGAGGAGCGGTCGGTCGTTGGCGATCGCCTCGGCGAGGAGGCTCGTGCCGAAGAGCACGACGAAGACCCAGAGCGACCAGAAGCCGCGGCGGTTCGCGCGGAAGTTGTGGAAGCGGCGCCGCGTCAGCGGGCTCAGCGTCATGCGTCGCGCCGGGCGAAGTCGATTCGCGGGTCCACGAGGACGTACGTCAGGTCGCTCACCAGATTCAGGAGGAGTCCGATCAGCGTGTAGATGTAGAGCGTGCCGAACATGATCGGGTAGTCGCGGTTGATGGCGGCCTCGAAGCCGAGGAGGCCGAGGCCGTCGAGCGAGAAAATGACCTCGATCAGAAGCGCCCCGGTGAAGAGGATTCCGACGAACGCCGCGGGGAAGCCCGCGATCACGATGAGCATCGCGTTGCGGAAGACGTGGCCGTAGAGCACCCGCTGGCGCGTGAGCCCCTTCGCCCGGGCCGTGACGACGTACTGCTTGTTGATCTCCTCCATGAAGGAGTTCTTGGTCAGCATCGTGAGCCCCGCGAAGCCGCCGATGACGAGCGCGACGATGGGAAGCGTCATGTGCCAGAAATAGTCGGCGATGCGGGCGGGCCAGGCGAGCGCCTGCCAGTTGTCGGAGACGAGTCCGCGGAGCGGGAAGACCGACCAGAAGGAGCCGCCCGCGAAGAGCACGATGAGGAGGATCGCGAAGAGGAACCCCGGGATCGCGTAGCCGATGATGACGACGCCGCTCGTCCACACGTCGAAGGCCGACCCGTCACGCACGGCCTTGGCGACGCCGAGCGGGATCGAGACGAGGTAGATCAGCAGCGTCGTCCAGAGCCCGAGCGAGATGGAGACGGGGAACTTCTGGACGATGAGATCGATCACCCGCTGATCCCGGAAGAACGACGTCCCGAAGTCGAGGAGGGCGTAATTCCGGATCATGAGCCCGAGCCGCTGCCACGCGGGCTTGTCGAAGCCGTACTGGCGCTCGAGCTGCTTGATCAGGTCGGGGTCGATGCCCCGCGCGCCGCGGTACTTCCCGGTCGCCTCCCCGGCCGGGCCCGCCCCCTGCCCCTCGCGTGACTGGCCCGAGCCCGGCGTCTCGCCGCCGCCGGTGCCGCCGAGCCGCGCCGTCGCATCCTGCGCCGTGCCCTTGATCCGGGCGATCATCAGCTCGACGGGGCCGCCGGGCGCCGCCTGCACGATGATGAAGTTGACCACCATGATGCCGAGCAGCGTGGGGACGATCAGCAGGAGGCGGCGGGCGATGTAGGCGAGCATCGGCGGCCTCCCGTTACGGCTTGACGACCTCTCCCTTGCGCGCGCCGACCGCGGCGTCCTTCTTCGCGTCCACCCACCACGTCTCGAAGCCGAGCCCGTACTTGGGCGCGACGGCGGGGCGGCCGAACCTGTCCCAGTACGCGACGCGGTACGCGCGGATGTGCCAGTGCGGGATGCAGTAGTGGCCCCAGAGGAGGACGCGGTCGAGCGCGCGCGTGCGCGCGACCAGGCTCTTCCGGTCCGGCGCCTGGATGACGAGCTCGATGAGGCGGTCGACGACCGGGTCGCGGACGCCCGCGACGTTGCGGGTCCCCTTCGTCTCGGCGGCGCGTGTGGACCAGAAGTCGAGCTGCTCGTTGCCCGGCGAGAGCGACTGCCCCCACAGCTCGACCGTCATGTCGAAGTCGAAGTCCTCGAGCCGCTTCTGGTACTGGGCGGTGTCGACCGTGCGCACGCGCGCCGTCACGCCGACCCGCTGGAGGTTCTTCGCGTAGGGCAAGGCGATCCGCTCCCACGTCGAATCCGACAGGAGGATCTCGAACTGCATCGGCTCGCCCTTCGCGTTGACGAGCCGCTCGTTCTTCACCGTCCAGCCCGCCGTCGCGAGCAGCCGCAGCGCCTCGCGCGCGTTGTCGCGGATGCCGTCGTTGCCGTCGGTGGCCGGCGGCTGATACTCCTTGGTGAAGACCTCCTCGGGGACCTTGCCGCGGAAGGGCTCGAGCACCTTCAGCTCGTCGGTGGACGGCAGGCCGGACGAGGCCAGCTCGGAGTTCGAGAAGTAGCTCTTCGTCCGGGTGTACGAGCCGAAGAAGAGGTTCTTGTTCGCCCACTCGAAGTCGAAGAGGTACGCGAGTGCCTGACGCACGCGCCGGTCGGCGAAGACGGACCGCCGCGTGTTGTAGGCGAAGCCCTGCATGCCGGTCGGGATCTCGTTGGGGATCTCTTCCTTGCGGATGAGCCCCGCCTTGACGGCGGGCGTGTCGTAGGCGGTCGCCCAGTTCTTCGCGACGTTTTCCTGGCGGAAGTCGAACTGGCCTCCCTTGAACGCCTCCAGGACGACGTTGAAGTCCCGGTAGTAGTCGACCCGGATCACGTCGAAATTCTCCTGGCCGACGTTGACCGGGTGCTTCGCCGCCCAGTAATCCTTCACGCGCCGGTACGTGATCGAGCGCCCGGCCTCGAACGACTCGATCTTGTAGGCCCCGTTCCCGAGCGGCGGCTCGAGGGTCGTCTTCTCGAAGTCGCGCTTCTCCCAGTACGCCTTCGGCAGCACGGGGAGCTGTCCCACGATGAGGGGCAGCTCGCGGTTGTCGCCCGGGCCGAAGCTGAACTTCACCTTGCGCTCGCCCACCTTCTCCGCCTTCACGACCTGGGCGTAGTAATTGCGATAGAACGGCGCGCCCTTCGTCTTGAGCGTGTCGAAGGTCCAGATCGCGTCCTCGGCGGTCACGTGGCTTCCGTCGTGGAAGCGCGCGTCCGCGCGGAGCGTGAAGGCGACCCACGAGCGGTCCGCCGGCGACTCGATCGTCTCGGCGATGAGGCCGTACTGCGAGAATGCCTCGTCGAGCGAGTGGACAGTGAGCGTGTCGTAGATCCGACCGAGTCCGGCCGCCGGGACGCCCTTGAGCGTGAACCCGTTGAGCGTGTCGAAGGTCCCGATCGCGGCGAGCCGGACCGAGCCGCCCTTGGGCGCTTGTGGATTCACGTACCCGAAGTGCTTGAAGTCCGCCGGATACTTGAGGTCGCCGTACATGGACATCGCGGGACCCGACGTGACGCCCGGCGACTGGGCGATGGCGGCGGCGACGCCCCCCAGGACCAGGAGCAGGGTGGCGGCGAGATGCCTCATACGACCGCATCATATATGATGCGCGGGTGACCGAGCGGCGCGACCTCGTCGTGCGCGACACACCGATCCACCTGCTGACCGGGGGACGCGGCGCGCCGCTCCTGTTCCTGCACGGCGCCGGCGGCGCGGGACGCTGGCTGCCCTTCCAGGAGCGACTCGCCGAGCGCTTCAGCGTGTCGTTCCCGAGCCACCCGGGTCACGGGGGCGCGCCGCCCGCCGAGTGGATCGAGCACGTCTCGGACCTCGCCTTCCACTACCTCGACCTGCTCGACGCGCTTGGGCTCGAGCGCGTGCACCTCGTCGGCGCCTCCTTCGGTGGCTGGATCGGCGCCGAGATCGCGACGATGGCCTCGCGCCGCCTCGCCTCGCTCGTCCTGATCGACCCGGTCGGCATCAAGGTGGAGGATTGGATCTATCCGTTCCTCTTCGGCATGGACCTGCCGCAGATCGTGGCCACGGTGTTCCACGACCCGATGAACGCGATCCCGCTGGCGCCGAAGGACGGCTCGATCGACACGCTCGCCGAGCTCTATCGCCAGCAGGCCGCCCTCGCGCGCGTCGCGTGGAACCCCTATCTCTACAATCCGCTGCTCCGCCGGCGTCTCGCGCGCATCACGGCGCCGACGCTTCTGTGCTGGGGCCGCCACGACCGACTGGCGCCGCTCCAGTGCGCGGAGGCGTGGCGCAAGGAGATTCCCGGCGCCGAGCTCCGGATCTTCGAGCAGAGCGGGCACGTCCCGCATCTCGAGGAGCCGGACGGAGTCGCCGCGGCCGTGATCGAGTTCTGCGGGCGGGAGGCCGTGCGATGAAGTTCTATTACTTCCATCTGATGCCGTACCTGATGAACCACGACGAGCCCTCGTCGTGGGTGACGCTGTCGAACCGTCACTACGATCCCGAGGTCGGCCACACGCTCTACCACGAGTACCTGGACCAGCTCGAGTACGCCGAGCGGCTCGGCTGGGACGGGCTCTGCGTCAACGAGCACCACCAGAACTGCTACGGCACCATGCCGAGTCCGAACGTCATGGCGGCGATGCTCGTGCGGCGCACCTCCAGGGCGAAGATCGCGATCCTCGGCAACGGGCTGCCGCTCCGCGAGAACCCGCTGCGGATCGCCGAGGAGATCGCGATGCTCGACGTCGTCTCCGGCGGTCGCGTGATCTCCGGCTTCGTCCGGGGCATCGGGCCGGAGTACTACTCGCTCGGCGTCAACCCGACGCACTCGCGCGAGCGCTTCTACGAGGCGGCCGAGCTCATCCTCCGCGCGTGGACCGAGCCCGGGCCCTTCGCGTTCGACGGCAAGTTCTACCGCTACCACTTCGTGAATCCCTGGCCGCGCCCCCTGCAGAAGCCGCACCCGCCGGTGTGGTGCCCGTCACAGGGCTCGACCGAGACGGTGGAGTGGGCGGCCAAGCGCCGGTTCCCGTACCTCATGGTCTTCACGCCGATCAAGCGCATCGCGCAGATCTACGGCGAGTATCGCGAGGCGTGCGAGCTGAACGGCTACACCGCCAGCCCCTATCAGCTGACCGTCAATCTCCCGATCGTCGTCGCCGAAAACGACGCCAAGGCGTACGCGATCGCGAAGCAGCACGCGCTCTGGGTCTACAACGTCGGGCTCCGGATGCTGCCGCCCTTTTATCTGCCCCCCGGCTATCTCACCGAGACGTCGCTCCGGCGCACGCTCACGAACCGGCCGAAGCTGCCGACGGACCTTTCCTTCGAGGACCTCGAGGCGGGCGGATACATCATCGTCGGCTCGCCCGCCACGGTCCGCGACAAGCTGCGCGTCTTTGCCGACGAGCTCAAGGCCGGTGTCGTCTGCTCGGGTATGAACGGCGGCCCGCCGGAGGCGACGCGCGAGATGATGCAGCTCTTCGCCGAGGAGGTCATGCCGCACTTCCGCGAGGACGCCGCCGTGGACGAGACGGCAGGCGTCGGGAGGTAGGAGCGAGATGAAACTTCAAGACCGCGTGGCGCTCATCACCGGAGGCGGCTCGGGAATCGGCCGCGCCATCGCGCTGCGCTTCGCGCAGGAGGGCGCCCGCGTCGTCGTCAACGATCTCAAGAAGGACGCCGCCGAGAAGACCGCCTCCGAGATCGGCGGCGGGCGCGCTCACCCCATCGCCGCGGACGTCGCCGACAGCGGACGGGTGCGCGCGATGTTCGAGGAGGTCGGGCGACTCTTCGGCGGGCGGCTCGACATCCTCGTCAACAACGCGGGGATCGCCGAGACCGTGGACACCAACCGGGGCGCGATCGGCGAGAAGGGCGCCGCGCGGATGGCGGAGATGTTCGCCGGCGAAGGGATCAAGACCCACTGGGACGTCATCCAGAACATGAGCGACGCGGCGTGGCGGCAGATGCTGTCGGTTCATCTCGACGGCACCTTCTACTGCACGCGCGAGGCGCTGAAGCTCATGAGCGCGCAGAACGCCGGCGGCGCCATCGTCAACATCTCGTCGGTCGCCGCGCTCATGGGTCTCGAGACCGCGGCCCACTACAGCGCCGCCAAGGGCGGGATCCTCTCCTTCACCCGCGCCGTCGCGCGCGAGGTGGGCTCGCGCGGGATCCGGGTGAACGCGATCTGCCCGGGCTTCATCGACACGCCGATGACACGGCCCATCCCGGAGGCCGCCAAGATGTCGACGCTCCACCGCACGCCCCTCGGGCGGTGGGGCTTGCCCGAGGAGGTCGCGGCCACGGCGCTCTTCCTCGTCTCCGACGAGTCGTCGTTCTTCACCGGGCAGTGGCTGTCGCCCAACGGCGGCCTCTTCACCGGCTAGGCCGTCCGTGACCGTCCGCGTGGGCACCTCCGGGTACAACTACCCGGAGTGGCGCGGCACCTTCTACCCGCGCGACATGAAGCCGGCGGGCATGCTCCCGTACTACGCCGGGCGCTTCACGACGGTCGAGATCAACAACACCTTCTACCGGATGCCAACGCCGAAGACCGTCGCGTCCTGGGCGGCGCAGGTGCCCGAGACCTTCGTGTTCGTGCTCAAGGCGCCGCAGCGGATCACCCATTTCGCCCGGCTGCGCAACGCCGACGACCACGTCCGCTTCTTCTGCGAGACCGCGCTCACGCTGGGCGCCCGCCTCGGCCCGCTCCTCTTCCAGCTCCCGCCGAACTTCAAGCTGGACGCGGAGCGTCTCGGCAACACCCTCGCGCTCCTGCCGCCGACCGTGCGCGCCGCGTTCGAGTTCCGCCACGCCTCCTGGTTCACCGACGAGGTGTACGCGCTTCTTCGCGCCGGGAACGCGGCGCTCGCGATCGTGGAGGACGAGGACGGCGCGACGCCCGCGGTCGCGACCGCGGACTGGGGCTACTTCCGACTCCGCGCCATCGAGTACACGGACGCGCAGCTGAGCCACTGGGTCGAGACGATCCGGACCGTCGGCGCCGCGTGGCGCGACGCCTTCGTCTTCTTCAAGCACGAGGAGGGCGCGACGGGCCCGGCGCTCGCCAAGCGCTTCGAGGCGCTCACGCCGGGCGGCGCGCGATGAGCGCCTCCACGCTGTGCCGGTGCGCGGTGCCGT
>WNGG01006613.1_pt1 | contig 12882 bp, 15 predicted proteins | sample 5400661 | NCBI WGS metagenome assembly WNGG01 (sample SAMN13153372, study PRJNA577476) | soil metagenome | isolation source: 100 cm soil or saprolite under Garry oak tree replicate 1 | place: USA:California | collected 2016-06-15 | reverse complement strand
TGGTGCCTACTCACGGTATCGACCTCCCGTGAGAGCCTTCCTGTGGTTATCCCGTTCCGAGTATCCGTTTGTCGCTGTTTTAGGCCGGTACTCTACGCCGAGCTACTTTCGCGTGAGGCCGAGTCGCTTTCCTAACGCTCGTCTTTGTGACTCCCTGGCCTGAGGGTCACCGTTCACTTGTCCCATGTTGGGCAGGCTGCAAAACCCGCGTGAGCCTGTTCTTCTTAACGACGCTTCAGACGTACCTTCGATTTGCTCCCTTGTTAGAGAGTATCTAGCCATGACAGCCAGCTAGCGGAATCGCTACAGCGGGTTTGCAGTTTATCCGCATTCCAGCCCGCTTTCCTGATTGATGACCAGTCGCTACAGGAGGGCTAGTGCTATCAAACGCTCACTTCGTTGGTGAGGAATTGCACCTCACATCGAATACTCAGTTATCCAGGGATGACTCCTGGACCTTCCATCCCCGAACTTACGTTCGTTTCGGAAGAACGGTTCGCACCGGCCAGCAGAAGTTGTAGGTACATCCCAACAGCCACATGCCGTTTTCCAGCGCCGCCAGCCGTCTGGCTGCATGCCGACATTTGCGTGTCAAACTGGCGAGTCGCTGGCGCATGGTTCCGTTCAAGCGCTCGATAAAGGCGGTGTTGAACGCCGTTCCTCCGTGTGCAGCCGCAAGCAGTGCCTGCGCTTGTTCCAGCGTGCCCTGAACCAGCTTGCGCGTGATTGCTACCACGCGTTTCTTTTCGGTCCGTTTGATCACCACGGCGATACACACCTGCGGCCACACCCGCAAACAAGCTCGTCCGCGTCCGACCGTCTCTTTGACGCGTCTTTCGAGCGTATCGCCCGTCGGATACTGCCCGGGTAGGCGTTCCAGCCATCGGTACACACCAACAGCGCGCGCAGGGGTTGGCAACAGGCGCGCACCTGCGAGAGTAGCTGATCTGCTAGGCCGCGATCGCGCGTCAGGCTCACGACGCCTCCCAACCATAAGCGCGTCGAGACCATCATGGCTAACCCCATCCAGGCAATCATTTTGCACCCTTTCACCCGGATCTCATCAGCCTGCACGTGCACCAGATCCAGGTGCCCCTGGTGCACCACCGCCTGGTGGACCTCCTGGCAGTGCTTCCCCGCTCGGTCTCGCCAGCTTGCCACCGTGCGTTCGTCCAGGCCAAACGCCTGCACAATCGCCTGGATCGGGCATCCATAGGAAAACCTCGTGACCACAATGACAATCAATGCCTTCGGTTTGCGTAATCCTTCAAACATCGTGCCTGCCTGCGCGCTGAACGTCTTCCCACAGGTCTTGCAGCGATACCGCGCACGTGCCTTCCCATGACTCACGATATTGCCTTGCCCAACTTTCCCTCTTGCCATGCAGCCCAGGTCCGGGCAAAATACCTGGGAGGCATCCATCTGCTCTGTTCTTGTTTTCATAGTCACAGATTACAGATCGATGCTCTCTTTTTCCCACTCCTCAGGACTTTCTTCCACCAGTTAATGGGGTCCTACCACATCGGCGTATCTCCGTAAAAACAAACCACATTTATACTAATCCTTCTCGTTCCAGGGCAGTATTATGCGAGATGCGGAGCAGAATGCCAACGATGATATAGTTGGCAATAATTGAACTACCCCCATAGCTGAGGAAGGGTAAGGGAATACCAGTCAAAGGAAGAAGCTTCAAATTGCCAGCACTAATGATCAAGGTCTGAATAGCGAAAATCGATGTCAGACCGGCTGCCAGCAATTGGTTGAAAGGATCCGTGGCCTCAATCGCAATCCGAAACCCTCTATAGATGAGGAGCAGGTAGAGGCCAATAATCGCAAACAGCCCTGCCAACCCCAGCTCTTCCCCAAGGGCACTGAGAACCATATCAGATTGTATCACTGGCACAAACCCTGGATGTCCCAACCCGAGACCTGTGCCAAGGATACCTCCGCTGGAGAGTGCCAGAATGCCCTGTACAATCTGAAGGCCCTGATTCTGAGCAAAGTCTGTACAGGGGACACTCTGAACTTTGCAGGAGGGGTTTGTCCAGTATCCCCAGTCAACAATATCAAAGCCAACTACAGCAAAGCGAGCACGAACATAACTGAAGAGGCTGTAGCCGATGAAACCAAGCACCGCAAAAAACCCCAGACCAAGAATTACGTACAGGCTTCTGCCACTCCCGAGGTAGAGCATGCTGAGGAAGACGCTGTAGATCAGCAGAGCCAGGCCGAGTTCACGTACCACCAGAAACAGTAGGAGAGCAAGACCGAGCATGATCAACATCGGGATCAGGATCCTGATGGGAGGAATACGCCACCTCCCAATCAATTTGCCTTTTTCGAACTCCCGGTCTTCGCGGAAGATACTCAGAAGGCCAGCAAAGTAGATGACAATACAAATCTTCAAGAGTTCAGAAGGCTGGAAGTTAAGCGGCCCGATATTCAACTGGTCATGTGTAGGACTGTCGAGATTATGGACACGCAGTGTATTGATCAGGGTGATACCAACCAGAAAGATGCCAAGGGCTATCCACGGGAAGAAATAGCGCCTGAGCCAGTTCATGTTACGCAACCCAAAGAGGGTTGCAATACACACAAAGAGACCAAGAATGACCCAGGTGAGTTGTTTCGTTCCAAGCCCATCATCTCCAATACTCGGTCCAAGGCGCGTCGCCATCAGCACACCTATACCACTAAGCAGACCGACCAGGGGGAGCAATATTTGATCAGCCCTGGGGAAGAAGAAACTGAAAAGGAGATTGACTCCCAGCAGAACACCGACGAGGCCAAGCATAGGGACGAGATCATGTATAGTAGGAAAATCCTTTGCCGTCAGGGTTAAGGCTGAACCAGGGTTATCATGAGCCAGGCGAGCAAGTGGGAGCTGAAACATTCCCAGCAGGAGGATGATAAAGGGAAGAATGAATAATCTGAATTCTTTCCAGCGATAACGTCGAAATCCCCTCAGAAATTGATTTGCCATAATGACATAACCTCTCGTACATGCTCACTGAGCTAGCTCAAAACCAACATAGCCCACATGGATAATATCACCCACCCTGACAGGCTGAACTCCACGTACCGGCTGCTTATTCACATACGTTCCGTTCCTGCTGCCAGCATCCTCTACATACCAGGTATTATTCTGATACCAGAGGCGTGCATGCTCAGTAGAGATTCCCTGATCAGGAATCTGAATTGTACAGGTAAACGCACGGCCAATTGTATTCCGTGGGCCAAGGGGAAAAGGCGTGCCGCGTGGAAGAGGCGTGGGACCTGGATCTATCACTATTAACTGGCCATATACCTTGGGGGCGCTGCTCTCTGGACCTACCTTGTCTTCTGATGTTTTCCCCAGGCCACGCCAGATCACCAGAACGACCTGCATCAGAAAGAGGTAGAGTAGGACAACTAACAACAGCCGCAATATCAATAAAAAAACATCTAATTGCATGATACTCTGACTCTTACCATCTTCTAAATTCAAAATCATAATTGCCAATAACGAAGTGGTCACCAGTGCGTAAAGCGTATCGCTGGTCCTTTTGCATTGGCTTACCATTGATCATGGTGTGATTAGTGCTACCGAGGTCGGTGAGGATAAACTGCCCGCTTTGTGCTTGATAGTCGATCTGGGCATGGTGGCGGGAGACCCGCTTGTCTTGAACAATAATATCATTGTCGAGCTGACGGCCAATCTTCACGACTGGTTTATCTATTTGATAGACCTGCTTATCTGCATTCGGCAAACGTACATTCAACCATGCCTTCTGCATAGAGGGAGTAGTTGCTATGGGGGGAACTGGCGGCATCGTAGGTCCAATAGATTGGTTGGGGGTTGAAGGAGCTCCTATGCCCAGACCAGACGGCTGGCCCGGTAGAGGTTTACCGAGCAGCTGGGCCATCTCCTCAGGACGGATGATCTTTGTGCCTCCAGCCTGGTCGGTGTCGGTCAAATTTGCATCGATGTGTATCTCTCCCAGTCTCAAGCCAGGGTCACCGTGCAATCGCAACACTGGTTTTTTGTTGAGGATATAGTCCTGTTTCCTCGCCAGGGAGATTAAACGGTTTTGTAGGTCCTGTATCAGCGTCTGCTGCCCCGGCGAGAAACGTTGATGATCGGCTGTACTGAGGTAGATATCATACTCATTGGGAGCAAGACGACGATCTCCCGCTTCAAGGAAAAGATTATCCTCCATAGCCTGTTCCAGCTTACGAGCCAGCTTTGCAGGCTCAAGCCTCCCTCGCGTAAAAGGATCCACCAGAATACGCTCCATGAACTCCTGAAATCTCTTAAATGGATTGTGACTACGGCGAGCTTTTACCATGCTCACCCCCTCTTGTCATATCTGAACACGTATGCTACGTTCCTTTTACACTTGTGTAGCATTCTCTCGATCCGTTTGTAGATATTGCAACATTTGTAGATACTCTGATCTACCTAATATCCGACGCGCCTGTTGCACGTCAGCCGCAATCTGCGACTTCAGGGCATCAACATTTGCAAAGCGTTGCTCACCGCGCAGGCGTGCGATGAAGTCGAGAGTTATACGCTGGTTATACAGATCAAGATCAGCATCCAGTAAATAGGCCTCCACAAGACGTTTTGTTCCATTAAACGTAGGACGCACACCAATATTGACTACACCGTTATAGACGCGAGAGGCAGAGGTTACATCACTGACTGACCCATCTCCCCTATTTTCCAGGCTTACGTATACGGCATACACACCGTTGGCCGGGAGCACCTTGTGTGGCTCAGGTACCAGATTCGCCGTCGGGAAACCTAGAAGTTTTCCCCGATGGTCGCCATGCACAACAACACCAGATACTGTAACGGGATGGCCCAATAATTCATTGGCCTCAGCAATCTGTCCCTCACCCACCAATTTGCGAATACGTGTGCTACTGATGCGCGTTCGCTCGATCTCCTCCAGAGCGATAGGACGTACCAGTATTGCATGTTCCTGTCCATAGTCCTGGAGGAATTTCACATCACCCATCCTGTTATGCCCAAGACTAAAATCGACTCCGACCACCAGCCCTCGAATAGTAAAACGGGCACGCAGGCTATCCATAAAGCTTTGAGCGCTCATAGCTACGACTTCGGGCGTAAATTTGATTACAATGCTCTCCTCGATGTGACCGTAACGTCTCGCCAGGGCCAGTTTTTCTTCAAGCGTCGTCAGGCATTGCACATTTATATCTGGCCGCACAACCATCAAGGTATGTGGCTCAAAGGTCACCAATACCGATTTACTGTTCAGTTCGTGCGCCGTTGTCCATAACTCGTGCATCAGACGTTGATGTCCGCGGTGCACGCCATCAAAGTTTCCGATAGTAATCGTTATTGGTTCGCTTGCTGATACTGTTGTTAGATATTCCATGAGTTTGCGTAGGTAGCCTCTAAGTATGTTCTCTGGCTTATAGTACCACAGCTATCTTACGCAAGCAATAAGGAGAAACTACCTGAATAGTTCCGAAAAATAGAGCGTTCTATTGACCGCTTGCTTTTTTCGGGTTCGCGAGGGTAATCCTCACAGGATGGACTACCAGGGGGTTGCCCTTCCCATCCTCTACACCCTCCGCCACGAAGGCACCAGGTGTTACTTTACGCACAATATTGTACGCACCGTTCAGATCGACATTAATATCCCGTTGGTCCGATGCACGGTATAACCCGCGTTCGACACGCCTGCCGCTGAACGTATACTTCGTCCCATCTTTCGGACTCCACACTGGAAGAGGATCACGATCAAGAAAACTGGCCTTTGATGTGTAGGACTCTTCGGTGAGCTTGACGGTCATGGGCAGTGGTTCGGTGTCATGCTCATGGTTCGTCCCTATTCCTCGAAGGTGGTTTTTGGAGAGAGGTGGCAGTTCAGAAGTGCAGAAAGGGCAGCGAGTGACCTTAAGGGGAACAGTGCTCAGGCAGAAGGGGCAGTCGCGGGTAGTGACAGCTTCCGGTTGCTTTGGCTTGAAGCGATCCATAAGCGTATTGACCGGGCGCACAACGAAGAAGTAGATCACAAAAGCGAGGCGGGTCAGCAGAAAGGGAAGAAGCTGGCCTCACTTCTTGTTGACGCTCTGGTTAGAACGTCACGAGTAATCCAATGCCAATGCCAACCAGTCCGCCGACAAAGACCTGTATCGGCGTATGCCCGATCAGCTCGCGCAGGCGCTTTTCAGCTATGGGATGTCCCTGAAACGCCTCGTCTATCATTTGATTGAGGATACGCGCCTGGATACTCACGGCGCGACGTACTCCGGCAGCATCGTACATTACGATGCCGGCCAACACGATGCTGATGGCAAAAGCTGATGAAGCCACGCCATCCACGCGGCCGGTGGCAGTAGCAAGGCCCATCACCAGGGCAGAGTGTGAACTGGGCATCCCCCCTGACGAAACAATGCGTCTGATATCCAGCTTATGCAGTTGGATGAGTTCAATAATTATTTTGCTTATTTGTGCTACTGCCCAGGCGAGAAGAGCCGCGAGCAGGATGCGATTATCGAAGAGCGTCTTCATTGTTCGTTCTGGCTGTGATCTCCTACTTCTTCAAGATAGCTCTAATGGCTGCACTACCGGCACGCCCTTGTCGTCAACACTCAATTGTTCCAGGCGCAGTTGCGCCTTTTGTAAGAGTCCATTGCAGTGTTGCGCCAATTTCATGCCCTCTTCATAATATTGCAATGCACGTTCAAGAGATATCTGTCCATCTTGTAGTGCTGCAACGACAGCTTCCAGCCGACTGAAGGCTTCTTCAAAAGTCAGAGTGTCTACTTCCATGGCTCCCCCACTTTCTTCTCCATCAGGACGTGGAACGCACCTCCACAGGGATGTGTCCATCCGTCACTTGAATTGTTAACCCATCACCTGGTTGCACCTGTTGAACGCTGGTCACAATGCTGCGATCGCGGTCGCGGCGCACGATAGAATAGCCACGCACAATGGTGAGCAAAGGACTCAGTGAATGCAAACGCAGCGCTATACCGCGCAAGCGTTCCTGGCGTAATGCCAGAATATGTTGCATGCGTGTCTGCAATAGTTCCGTGGCATCATCAAGTTGAAGGCTCCGACTATCAAGCTGCGCTTGTGGACTTGCACGCTGCAACTCACGTTTTGTACGCTCCAATCTCGTACTTAGCTCATAGAGGAGCTCCTCCATCATGGTAGTGAGTGTCTCCTGTTTTTCCCTGATATCGTCCCGCCAATCCTCGATATTGGGAACAGCCGCCGCAGCCGCCGCCGTCGGTGTTGAGGCTCGGAGGTCTGCAACAAAGTCCGCAATAGTGACATCCGTTTCATGACCAACGCCGCTAATCACAGGAATACGTGAACGGGCGATGGCACGGGCGACGATCTCCTCGTTAAAGGCCCACAGTTCTTCACGCGACCCTCCGCCCCGACCAACAATAATGACATCGGCCTCTGCATGCTCATTGAGTAGATCGAGTGCAGCAGCGATGGAAGCTGGGGCATCAGCGCCCTGCACCAGGGTTGGGGAGAGGATTACTCGTGCCAGCGGGTAGCGGGTGTGCAGGACACGAAGCATATCCCGCAAGGCCGCAGCCTGCGGTGAGGTCACAATCCCAATCGCAGCAGGTCGAGACGGTATTGGACGCTTGCGTTCCTCAGCGAAGAGACCTTCAGCGGCCAATCGCTCTTTCAATTGCTCAAAGCGCAGGTAAAGCGCACCGTCTCCTAGCGGTTCAGCACTCTCAACATAGAGCTGTAGTTTGCCATCACGCTCATAAAACGAGACCCGCCCGTTGAGAGTGACGCTCATACCATTGCGGAGATCAGGAGCCGAGGAGCGCAAACGGGCGTGCTTAAAGAAGACGCAAAGCAACTGCGCATCGCCCTCCTTGAGGGTGAAGTAGCAATGACCAGAAGGATAGGTTCTGCAATCGGTAATTTCACCCTGCACCCAGACATCCTGCAAGAGTTCATCTATCTCCAGTAGATCCTTGAGATAGCGAACCACTTGCGAGACTGTCAGCACCGACGGGGGACCGAATAGTTGCATTACGCCCCCTCTGCAGTCTCAATCGTCATGAGCAATTGCCCGTATTCTACTGGTTGCCCTTCTTGCACAAGAAGTTCGACTACGTGGCCAGCAACAGGTGCCTCGACTTCATTTATCACATTGAGTGACTCGATAGTCGCCACCAATTGACCAGCCTTGACATGGTCACCAACAGCTACCAGGGCACCTCCCCGTGGTTTGGCTCCACTATGGAAGATACCAACAAGGGGAGCGACGACATTATGCCTGGTCTCCGCGGGTGGTGTCGCATTGGTATTCGCGCTCGTCGCAACTGAGACCATACCTTCCGGGTCACTGCTTACCGAAGCTCTGATCTTCCGCAGTACCAGGCGGGTCCCCTCCTCAGCACGATTCAACTCCACTTCGGAAACATCGCTACGATCAAGCAGACGCACAAGGCGCTGCAACTGCTCGATGCTAATCATATTAGCGCTACTTCCACTCTCCTCGGAGAGCGGATCCTCCTTACGACGGTGGGGCCTGTTTCCATTCATAGAATTCCCCCTTAGCGCGAAATCACCAGTTCAGTCGGCGATTGTGTCAGTACTTCACAACCGTTTTCTTTAATCAGGACACAATCCTCGACACGGACACCGCTCCAGCCCGGGATATACACTCCTGGTTCGACGGTGACGACGCTTCCCAGGGGCAACACCATGTCCTCTGGAACCCGTGGTGACAATCCTGGTCCTTCATGTACCTGCAAACCAACTCCGTGACCAGTGCCGTGAACATAGTATTCGGCTAACCCTGCCTGCTCCAGTACATTGCGAGCCAGGGTGTCACCGTCACGTCCGGTGATACCAGCATGGAGTCCGGCCTCACAGGTCTTCATAGCCTTGAGGACAGCATCGTAGAGTTCGCGCATGCGTGGCTCAGCAGGCTCACCCAGGCAGATGGTGCGGGTCATATCTGCACAGTAACCCTTGTAACGGGCCCCCATGTCAATAGTGATGAACTCACCACGCTGAATACGGCGCTCACTTGCATGGGCATGTGGCATCGAGGCATTCGGACCAGAGGCCACAATCGATTCAAACGCTTGCTCATCTGCACCGAGTGAGACCATGTGGCGCAAAATCTCCCATTGCACTTCTTTTTCGGTCATACCAGGCTGAATCCACTCGCAAAGATGTTTGAATGTCTCATCTGTGATAGCAATCGCCCGCTTGAGTAGTTCTAATTCATTGTCCTGCTTCACCTGGCGCAACTCACTCACAACACTCTCTTCAAAAGGCTGGAGTGTGTAGGCTCCGTCAGCCGCGCTACTCAATTTCTCATATTCCCAGTAGGTGATGTGCTTCGATTCAAAACCGATCTTTTTCCAACCGTGTTTTTGAGCCAGAGTTGCAAAGGTCACAGCGTATTCACGTTTTTCATCTTCGGGAATCATTACCTGCCAACCAGCCGCCTCACGCTCAGCAACTTCTTTGTAAAGAGTATTGGTCAACACAATCTGTGCCTGTTGATCTACCAGTGCATACCCAGACCCTTCCGTGTCTTCGTTAAACCAGCCTGTGAGATACGAGCGATTGTGGGGCTGTGACACGATAAAGGCATCCAGTCCTTGTTCCGCTATCCATGTACGAAGTTGATTGATGGGTGCGGTAGATCGCACCGCGAGATTCTGACTCATGCTTTTCCTTCCTTGCTTTGTTCACCTATTAAGTCGACCAGCGCCTCAAGCGCAAGGAGATATCCACGCCAACCGAGTCCAACAATATGCCCGCGGCAGACGGCTGCTATCATTGACTGATGGCGAAATGGTTCGCGTGTGTAAATATTGCTCAGATGGACCTCGATCACAGGCGCCTCGACGGCTGCAAGAGCATCCCGCAGTGCAATAGAATAATGCGTAAGTGCTCCCGGATTGATAATAATGCCATCTGCATCATCAGCATGGGTCTGAAGGTAATCGATCAAGGTCCCTTCGTGGTTCGACTGGAAATTTTGTACGCTTACTCCTCCCAGATTTTCTCCACGCTTTTGCAACATTTCATAAATTTGGGGCAAGGTTGTTGTACCATAAATAGCGGGTTCGCGAGTGCCCAGTGTATTGAGATTTGGTCCATGCATCACCAGAATTTTCAAGATGGCTCTCCCGCAAAAAATGCTGTGACGACACGCTGTACAAGCTCCCCAGGCATGGAAGTGATTGCTACTTCACCGATGCGCCGTGGCATCACCCAGTGCACCTGTTTATCAGCTACCTTTTTGTCCAGTTGTATAGCAGCAAGGATATCTCGCGCCGACACTGAGCCGGAACAGGCTATCGGCAACCCCAAAGCCCGAAGGAGGTCACACTGACGGGCGGCTTCCCCAGCAGAAAAGATACCTGCTTGCTGCGCAAGTGCAGCAGCGACCACCATCCCGAGTGATACCGCCTCACCATGGAGCCACTTTCCATAGCCGGTGACGTTCTCCAACGCATGGGCCACTGTGTGACCATAGTTGAGAATGACTCGTCTCCCCTGCTCCCGCTCATCCTGTTCTATTACCGATGCCTTCGCATCGATACAGCGCGCAACAATCTGACAGAGGAGCGCAGCAGGAGGATGAGAAAACTCTCGCAGAATGTCAGCGTGCACCTCAAGCTGAGTGAACAATTCGGTATCCAGTATGATACCATACTTTACGACTTCTGCCCATCCCTCGGTACGTTCGCGTACTGGCAGGGTCAGCAGAGTAGCTGGATCAGCCAGGACCAGCCTCGGCTGATAAAATGCCCCTATTAAGTTCTTGCCCCTGGTGTGGTTAATACCCGTTTTCCCACCGATTGCCGCATCAACCTGGGCAAGTAAGGAAGTAGGAACCTGTACCAATGGTACCCCGCGCAAATAAGTAGCGGCAGCATAACCAGCCATGTCGCCCACAACACCTCCTCCAAGCGCCATAATCGCCTCACGACGCTCAGCATGATGCTCTATAAGCCAATCATAGATAGCACTGAGTTGACTCTGTGATTTGCTCGCCTCACCAGCAGGAGCTGTGTAGAGAAATGGCTCAAACCCAGCATGTGTGAGGTTACGCATGATGGTTTGCGCATAAAGGTCGCCTACATCGCTATCGGTAATCAGAAAGATTCTGGCGGGGAGTTGCAATGGTGCCAGGTACTGCGCCAACCGCCCCAGTCCTCCCCAGTCGACCACGGCATCATATCCGGCACCTACATGAATATGCCGTACAAGTGGTGAAAAAGAAGCATGAGAATGAAGATAGCCAAAGCCAATGAGTTGAGCGATAATCTCCTGGGCAACACGTTCTGCACTTTTGCCGTGAGTTGAACAGGCCAGATCCGCTTCTTCATACCATGCAGAGCGGGCAGCCAGCAAGGTTTCCAATGTGGCAAGCGGATTCGAGCCGACCAGTAGAGGACGAATCTCAGGCAACTCCCCCTGAGTCAGTGCTGCTGCCTGCTGAGTCTCCAGTCGTCTCAAGGCTGTTTCGGGATCAACCGATAGGAAGACTCGTACTCCGTTCTCGGCCATCAGTGAACGATTCTCCGGTCGCAGGACAATCCCGCCACCAGTTGCGATAATCGCTCCATTTTGATTCTGAGCCACCTGGGCCAGGATGCGGCTCTCACAGGCCCGAAAATAGTTCTCGCTATGCAGCGCAAAAATAGAGGGGATACGCTCACCGCACTCTTGCTCGATGAGCGCATCAATGTCAAACAGGGGCACACCTAGCCGCTGTGCTAAAATGCGACCGACGGTGCTCTTCCCACTCCCAGGGAGGCCAAGCAAAAAGATATTCTGCATATGGAGTATTGTATCACTATGCAGAAAGTCTGGGAGAAGCTCCTGACTCTTCTAGTAGATCTCCTCATTTCTGATACCAGCATCAAGGGTGGTCACAAGTTTAAAGATGGCTGTATTGACAGGAGTGACATGTGCCCCGGAAGCTGCACCATTACGTACATAGCCTTGGGAGCGATTATCAAACACCCCAAACTGGCGACCGAAGGAGAATACATACTGCTGAATCTTTCCCGTTTGACGATCCAGTACCAGAATATCGTCACCGGTGGCACAGTTGTGAGTCGCCAGGCAGCGTGAACGATCAATGAAAGCACCAATCAGTATCTGAAAACGCTGGCTCCAGGTCTGAACTGTAAACTGGTGTATTACGTTCAGGGATGAATCAAAAGCAATGAAGGTACTCCCCGCTGCTTCAGGATCATAAAGCATTACACTGAGCTGTGGCAATCCAAAGTGACCGACATAGAGCACCTGGTTTGTTCCCCAGCCGGTGTAACTCCTTTGATCGGCGAGCGATAGATTCGAGGCGAAGGTCAGGAACTGCGCCTGACCACTACCGGGGTCATAGAGTAAGATCTGGGCACGCCCAGAGCCCTTGAAATCGCCACTGTGTACCTCCCAATTCCCTGGCAGGTTGTGGATTTTCTGGAAGTGGGCAAGTTGCAATTTCGAGTCAAAGCTCATGATACGAGCCTCGCCCAGAGAGCGGTCGTAGAGGAAGATGCCATCCTGGCTCGGGCTTACAAAGTGGCCTGGATAGACCTCCCAGGAGTTATCTATGAGGGTGTACTGCTGTAGATGGAGCACTTTAAAATTCTGATCGAAGTCAACCGCAATGACATTCGGGGTGAGCGCTTGAGGTGTTGCCCCTTGTGCCAGCTGGCTGCTTAGATCCCCATCTAAAGCAGAACCCTGATCCGGACCCGACTTTGGATCGAACAGAACAGCCAGCCCGCCACCCGCAGTAGGACTTGGCGTCGCTGTGGGAGTTGGGGTCGGAGTCGGCGTCGGACTTGGCGTCGGCGTCGGAGTGGGTGTTGGAGTCGGGGTCGCCGTCGAACTCGGCGTCG
>WNGG01010628.1_pt1 | contig 12883 bp, 8 predicted proteins | sample 5400661 | NCBI WGS metagenome assembly WNGG01 (sample SAMN13153372, study PRJNA577476) | soil metagenome | isolation source: 100 cm soil or saprolite under Garry oak tree replicate 1 | place: USA:California | collected 2016-06-15 | reverse complement strand
TCGGCGCGGTTGGCGAAACGGGTGCCGCCGAAGGTTATCGGAGGTTGGGCGATGAACCCGCCGTTCGCCTCGCCGATCTGCCTGATCGAGGCCAGCCACAACACCGGCGAGGTGCCGTTCCCGGTCGAGGGGAACGACTGCGTGAGATCCCACACGCTCACGTCGGAGTAGTCGCCACCCGAGCCGGTCCAGATCTTCGTGCGTATCTGGGAGATGATCCGCGTGACGAAGAATGAGGGAGCCACGTTGTTCGGGCACGAGGTCGCCGACACCGGGCAGTCCAGGTCCCACGGGGTGTCCGGCCAGTTCGCGGTATTCGGCGCGGATCCCCAGGCGACACCGGACCAGCAGGAGCTGAAGCAGCGCTCGTGCGTCGCGAACAGCACCTTCGCCGGCGGGGTGGTCGCCAGTTCCGACCCGGCGCGCATGCCGTACTCGATGTGCTCCAGCCAGCCGCCGCGGTCGTACACCGATACGCTCGTGGCACTGCCGGCGCGCCCGGTCTTGGCCTGGTCCTTCGTGTAGAAGTACGCCATCGAGTTGCCGTTCCGGTCCACGACGTAGTCCAGGTTCCAGCGCCACGCCTGGTCACACCACGACCCGGAGAAACCGCCGGTCTTGAAACACGGTTCGCCGGTGTGGTTGGCGAACACCGGAACGGTGAACGCGGACTTCGTCTCGCGCGCGCCCGTTGTCCAGTTCGGCAGCCGGTTACGTCCGAAGTAGAACTGGGTGCCGTCGACGGTGGTGACCCGCCAGTATTCGCCGTCGTTGTCACCGTTCGTGGTTCCGGTGAGCAGCTCGACGCGGGCCGCGTCGTCGTCCGCGGCTCGCCACTTACCATCGTCGCCGATGATCAGCTCGGTGGACTTGCCGCCCCACACCAGGCGGGCGTTGGGAAGCCGCCAGCATTGGTCGCCGGTGGCATTCGGGTAGGCGGGCGAGTGATCCTGATCGGCCGCGCAGGTCCGGTACGCCCGCTCGATGAAGCCGGGCGAGTAACCCCATCCTTCACCGAAAACACCCGGCTGGACATTCGCGCCGGCCGTCTGACCGTCGACCGCGCCCGAGGAGTACGACAGGGAGACCTCCGGCTCCAAACCACCTGGGGTCTTCGGGACGTCCAGGTCGTACGACCACGAGAAGTCGCCGCCGGAACCGCCGCCCTGCCATTGGTACGACGACGAGAACGGCGTCTTGGAGAAGTCTCCGGTGTCCGAGGACGGCGACGCCGTGACCGCGAGCAACTCGCCGGCCTGCGTCACGTCCACGGTCGCCGACACGTGGTGGGTTCTGACGTCCACGACCGAGGACTCGAGCTGCACCGGGGTGGCGCAGTCGCCGGTCGCTGGTGCGTCGAGTGCGCAGGACGGCAACCGGACCATCCGCAACCGCGACTGCCAGTCCCCGCCGAACGCCGACACGAACCCGGATACGTCCACGTCGATCGCGACCCGACCTGGGCTGGACACCCCGTCGTCCCGGCTGACCCGGAACACGAGGCCGCTGACGCGCGCCTTCGCGGCCGCGACCCGGTCGAACATGTGCACCCGCACGCGGGACGGCTGCCCGACCCCCGCGGCGCGCGCTTTCCCATCGACCGGCCCGCGCCCGATCCACACCGGGCCGGAACCCGCGCGCATCCGAGGCCCGGCCGCCGCCGCTGACGCCGATGCGGGAAGATCCACCGAGGCCTGCCCGGGAGTCGGCCAGGTCGCCCGCTCCGGCGACCACCGTGCGGTGCCGGACTGTGCCGGGCTCGAGGCCTTGGCCCGCACGGACGCCGCCGGCACCGAGCGGGAGGTCGATACGTGTCCACCCGGCCCGCCCGCAGCCGATGCCGGCATGGCCGGCGCGTTGAGCGCAGCCGCGACGAGCATGGCCACGATGGCGGATCCCACGGATCTGACCAGGATCGAACGCTGGTACATCGACTCTCCCGAGCTGAATGGAATGGGTGGATATCCGACGCGGCCTCAGCCCTGAGCGGAGGCGGTCACTTCTCGGCCGCAAGCCAACTGTGTCGAATCCTCGTAGTTACATGCGTAGAACGTGACGGTGCTGGTTTCCGGCAAATCGAGGTTGACGTCCACACATGTGCCCTCGCCGTCGTAGTTGGCGACGCTCTGCCAGGAGGCACTGTCGATGCGGTAGAACACGACGGAGTGGTGACCGTCCGCGGCGATGTCACAATTGGCGACGTGCTCGCCGGTGGGCAGGAAATACCCACAGGCGCCGGTCGTCGCCGACTGGACATCGTGCGTGGCACCTGCTTCCTTGCAGTCGAACGGCGGACCCTGGCACAGGGTCGGATCCTCGTTCACGCCGGGCGAGGCATACGACGTCAACGTGTCGAAGTTGGTGAGGTACTGCGCGTACGCCGAGCCGCTGTCGATCTTCAGCAGGGCCTCGTCGTTCGACCACAATGCGCCGTCGGTGTAGTTGTGGCTGCCGGTGAAGACCAACTGCTGACCGCTGACGCCCGCGTAGTTGCCGTTGATGAGCAGGTACTTGGAGTGCACGTACTCCTTCGGCAGGCCCCTGCTGCTCAGCTTGACGTAGCACGACAGCGCGGGTCGGGCACCGCTGGACGGATGCAGCGTGGTCCACTGGTCAGCGCCGAGATGGGTGTACGTGACCGCGACGTCGCACCCCTCCCGAACCTTTTCGGCGATCTTGTCGGCCACGGCCTGGCGGGTGAACTTGAACATCCCGACCCGGATCACGGTGTGCGCCGCGGTGGCCGGGTCGACACAGGTCACGTTGTCCAGGATGCCGACGACCGTGTCACCCACGGTCTGCTTGGGGAAGAAATACGTCTTGTACGGCGGGAACGACTCAGAATGGATGATTCGGCTGGCGTCGCCGTCGGTCAGACGGTCGAAGTAGTCACGGTAGGCGTCGTATATGTTCCTCGAATCGCCCGGCTGCGGCGCCCGAGGAGAGGCAACGATCGTGTAAGCATTGTTCCACAGCCCGGTGTAGCTACCAGGCGTCATATTCGACGAACTCTGCACCACGACCCGGTAGGCGATTTCCGTGCCCGTTCCCCTGGTCTGCGAGAACATCCAGAACTTGTTGTGGTTGATGCCGGTTCCCAGGCAGCCATTGTTCTGCGGGCACAGCTTGACCCACGAGGTGCTGGCGGTGTTGTTGCCAAGCTCGTTGTACAGCGTTGAATAGCCGGCTCGCGACCCTTCGGCGCTCTCGTGATCGAGGATCACCCGCACGACGACGCCGTTCTGGTGGGCGGTGACGAGCGCGTTGGCGAGGTCGAGGTCATCGAGGTGATACAGCGCCACCCTGATGTAGGAACCTGACGGCACGCCCGAGATCAGGTCCAAGATGCGTTGCTTGATCGCCTGTTGCTCCGCAGCGGTGCCGTGCGGGTTGTTGAACACCGGACCGTCGGTCACCGTCGCCACGCTTGTGTCGGAGAGGGAGGAGGGTGCCGCGGCCACGGACGTCGCTGCCCCGAATGTGAGCGCAACGACTGTCCCGATCACGCCGAACATGCGAAGGCGAACGAAACCCGTCCGTACTCTCATGCGCGCGACTGAACGACCTTTCACAACACACCCCTCTGCCGCCTCGTGCCGTGGAGCTGGTCCCCGTACCGGCGATGGTTCGGCCACGCTCAACGGGGCGAGCCGTGCCTTGCACAGCTAGGCAACCGGGTTCTAGGGTCCGGCGGAAGGCGTGCGCAAATGCCCGCACAAGCTCCGTACACGCACCTCTGGGGGGAAGATGACCACGGCGGATGAGGTGGACCCGGCTTCGGTAACCACGCGGGACGACATCAAGCGCGCGCTGGCGTGCATCAGGACCAGGGCAGAGGTCACCATCCGCGAGGTCGCCGGCAAAGCAGACGTCCCGTTCAGCACGGTGGGCGGGTACTTCTCTGGACGGCACCTGCCGACCCCGGCACAGTTCGACCAGTTCGTCCGGATCCTCAGCGTCTGCGGGGTGTGCGACCCCGTGGAGATCGAGTCGTGGCTGGACGCGGTGCGCCGGGTCCGCCGCACCTTGGGCCGTCCGGCGGCATCTACTGCGCCGTATCGCGGCTTGGCGGCGTTCCAGCCGGAGGATTCGGAATGGTTTTTCGGGCGCGAGTCCCTTAGCCAGGAATTGCTCGAGCGGATCCGTGAACGGACCGAGGGCCCGCTGATGCTGGTCGGTCCTTCCGGGTCCGGGAAGTCGTCGCTGTTGCGGGCCGGACTGGCGGCACGAATGGAATGTGTGAACGACTCGGAACAATGGCGCTGTCTGGTGCTGACACCAGGCGCGGAACCGCAATCCGCGCTCCGGCGACAACTCAACGCCGCGGCTACCGGCGAGCACATTCTCCTGGTCGTCGACCAGTTCGAGGAACTCTTTACGCAATGCCAGGTTGACGAGCAACGGCGATCATTCCTCGAAGCTTTGAATTCGGTGCCGTACCCGGTCGTCGTCGGTATGCGCGCGGACTTCTACGCGCACGCGTTGCGGTATCCGCAACTGAGCGAGGCGTTGCAACGAAACCAGCTGGTAATGAGGCCGATGACCGATGCTGAGCTGCGGCGGGCGATCACCGAACCGGCACGCAAGGCGCGCGTCGAGCTGGACAACGGATTGGTCGAGCTGCTCATCCGCGATCTCGCACCGGCGTCGGGCGAGGGCGCCGCCGCGCACGATGCCGGCGCCTTGCCACTGCTGTCGCATACGCTGCTTTCGACCTGGGACCACGGCAGCAAGTCACGGATGAGCGTCGAGGCCTACCGGGCCACGGGCGGAATCCAGGGCGCCGTGGCACAGACCGCCGAATCGGTGTACGCGGGCCTGAGCGATCCCCAGCAACAGGTCGCGCGCCGGACCTTCCTGCGGCTGGTGCACATCGGCGAGGACACCACGGATGCCCGCAGGCGCGCACCGCGCTCGGAACTGCTCGGCGCGGACGGCGATGCAGACGCCAGCATCGTGCTCGACGAGTACGTGAACCAGCGCCTGATCACCACCGACGCGGACACGGTCGAGATCAGCCACGAGGCCCTGCTGTCTGCGTGGCCGCGGCTTCGAAGCTGGATCGATAACGACCGGGCCGGTATGCGCGTGCACCGCCAGCTGACCGAAGCAACGCAAGCGTGGCTGTCCCTCGACCGGAACCCCGACGCGCTGTACCGCGGGATACGTCTGGCCGCCGCCAGAAACCTCGCCGAGCGCGGCGACTGGCAAGCCTTGTCAACCGTTGGGGAACGCGAGTTCCTTGCCGCCAGCATGGAGCTCGAGTCCACCGAGCGCCGTGCTGCCTGGCGGCAGGCCCGCCGGATGCGACGGCTCGCGCAGGCACTGGGAGCGCTGCTCGTCATCTGCCTCGTCGTCGCCTCGGTCGCGCTCGTCCAGCGCAGACGCGCCGTCCGGGAACAACACATCGCACAGTCACGCGAGCTCGCGTTGCAGGCACAGGAACTGAGCGCGACGTTCCCTGACGCGGCCCAGCTGCTCGCGGTTTCCGCCTACCGCAAGGCGCCCACCGCTGAAGCGCTCGGCGCGCTGCTGAGCACAGCTGCCTACAAGCCACCCCGCGCGGTGTTCAAAGACCACCGCGCGGCGGTCAGGGCGGTCGAGTTCAGCGCGGATGGGAAGCTACTGGCCTCCGCGGGATCCGACCGAACCGTGCTGCTGCGCAACCCCTTCGACGGATCGCCACCGGTGGCGCTCAAAGGGCATGAAGCGCCGGTGCGCACTCTCGCCTTCCATCCTGATCAGCGCGTCCTCGCATCGGCAGGAGATGACGCGCGCATCATCCTGTGGGACATACACACTCATGTACCGGTCACCGTGCTGGCCGTACCACATGGTCGCATCAACAGCCTCGAGTTCAGCGCCGATGGACGCTTCCTCGTCTCCGGCTCGCACGACGGCACGGTGATCCTCTGGGACACCGACCGATGGGCCGAGCTCACCCGCGTGCCGCACAGGCTCGGCGAGGTCAACGACATCGCTGTCGGCGACAACGGAAACCTGATCGGCCTGGCCGCCGAGTCCGGCGCACTCGTCTTCGATCGCCGAAACGGTGCCTCGCAGGTCTTTCACGACCACGAGGGCGACGTCCTCACCATCGCGCTGAACCGAGACGGCATGCTGGCCACGGGCGGCAAAGACAGCCAGATCGTGCTGCGCGATCTGAAGGGTCGCTCCGCTCCGGCGCACCTGCACAGGCATTTCTCCGCTGTACGCGGGCTCCAATTCGGTCCCGATCGCTCCCTGTTGCTCTCGGCCAGCGATGACGGCTCGGTGCGCTGGTGGTCCGTGCCCTCGGGAGGATTCCTCACCGGATTGATCAACCGCAGCGCTGCGTTCAACGCCGCGGCTTTGAGCCCCGACGGCCTGCACGTGGCGACCGGCGGCGACGAGAACGTGAGCATCTGGCCGGTCGCGCTACCTCGATTCACCGGGCATGCGAACCCGCCCAATGCCGTGGCCTTCACCGCTGACGGCACACACATCGCCACGGCAGGCCCAGATCGAACGATCATGGTCTGGGATCGGGATGGCTCCTCACGGGAGGCTCTGCCAACCTCGGCGATCGTGGTGTCGCTGGCATTTCGCCCGGATGGCGCACTGGTCGCGGCAGACGACAACGGCACCATCACGGTGTGGGACGTCAGCCGGCACACGGCGCTGCGGACGATCACCGGCCACCAAGGCTCGGTCACCGGCCTCGCCCTGACGCGACAGGGTGAGCTCGGGGCGTCCGGAGGCGCCGACGGCACGATCCGCATCTGGGATCTGGCGCGCGACACGGCGAGCCGCGTTCTGCGCGGCGCACATGTCGGAACCGTCGACGCAGTGGCATTCAACGCCGACGGCATGCTTCTCGCCTCGGGGGGCGCGGATGGCAAGATCGTGTTGTGGGATGTTGCCCATGACCGGCAAGCGGCCGCTCTGCGAGACGATGGCGACGCGGTGAGGGGCTTGGCATTCACCCCGGACGGACGTCGTCTTGCCGTCGGCGATGTCAGCGGGACCATCACGGTATGGGACGTGTCCAATCGCAACCGGCTCATCGCCATGCCCGGCCAACGTGGCTCCATCAGAGACCTCACGATCAACGCCGAGGGCACCATGCTTGCCTCTGCCGGCAGCGACGGGGTCGTCACGCTGTGGGACATGTCCAGCGGAACGCACGTGGCTACGCTCACTGGACACACGGGACCAGCCAATGCGCTGGCGTTCGGACCAGCGGGTAGTGACGTGCTCGCGTCCGCCGGCGCCGACCCCCGGGTCGTTCTGTGGAACCTCGACCCCGAAGCAGTCATCCGCGGTATCTGTGCAGGTCGCGAGGCTCAATGCGAATCACCCTAGGCTCAGCCAGGTCGGTGACCCCGGTGCGGCGGCTGCGCAACGATCCGCGGGTGCCGCGCCGGGCGAAGATCGCCATCTTGCTCGCGGGCGTGTGGGTGGCCTCCCCGGTCGACCTGATCGCGGAGTTCATCCGGGTCATCGGGCCTCTGGATGACATCGTCGTGGTGGCGCTGGCGTTGCGCTACGCCGGGCGGCGGGTGCCGCGCGAGGTGCTGCTAGCCGCGTGGCCCGGCCAACCCCGGCTGATCGAACGCCTCCTCGGCCCGGCCGATGTTTCCGGCCCGGCGACAAGTCGGTAGGCCCGCTGGGACATGCGACCTCCGCCGGTTTGCCGGATGATACGGCGATCACCGGTCCGTCGACTGTCGAGAATGGACAGGCGAGGTCGCTGCGGCTGGCCTCGGTGGGTGGCCTGGCCTTCACCGTGCTGTATGTGCTGCACCGCGTCGGGCAGTGGCCGGGGCCGGATAACTCCTCGACCACGGCGGTGGCCGACTATCAGGTGTCTCACCGCGGGGTGCTGCTGGCCAGCGAGATCGCCGTCGGGTTGGCGCTGCTGGCCTTCATCGCCGTGCTCGCCGGGCTGGTGCCCGTGGTGTGGCAGGCCGGCCAGCAGCCGGTCGCGGTCGCGGTCCTGGTGTCCGGGATCCTGTTTATCGCGATGGGGTTCGTGTCCACCGCCGCCGAGACCGCGTTGGTCAACGTCGGCGACAGCAACCAGCCCGCGGCGGTGCTGGCGCTCAACCAGCTGCAGGGACGGGTACCCGTCGTGTTCGCCATCACCTCGCTGACCGCGTCGATCTCCTGGGCGATCCTGCGCACCGGATTGCTGTGGCGGTGGCTGGGAATCGCCGGGATGGTCGCCGCCGCAGTCTTCCTGCTCGGCTCGGTCTTCAGCCCACTCGGGTCCACCCCCGAGGAGAACTCCTCGCTGTTTCGGTATCGGGCTGTTCATCGTGTGGATGCTGCTGCTCAGCGCAGGACTGTGGCGCGTCGCCGGCACACGATCGTGAGCGGGGCCGGGTGCGGTGGTCACGGCGCTCGGCCCGCGACCGTTCCCGGGCGCGGGCGGAAACCGGATCGAGTAACCCTCTCCTGCCGGTGGGATCACGGCGTTCGCGACGATGCTCACCGCGCGGTGCCGGCTCGACGTGGCCGGTACCCCTCGAGCCGCGGGCACGATGGTGATATGCGCCTGGTGTCGTTGCTGCGTACCCGACCGGGCCGAGACATTGGTTGCCGACCTGCGTCGGCGGCTCGCGGCGGTGGCGTCCGCGGGCCCGGGCGGCCGCGAGGCCGGCGAGGGTGCGTTCGCGGATGAGGGCGGCTTCGTACTCGGCCATGAGGGCGAAGGCTTCGGCTCTGGCGAGTCGAGGGCGAGTGATCTGCATGGTGAGAGAACGCCACACGGCAAGGGCGGGGGCTGACACGAGTACCTGGTGCTCGTCGATGACCGGCAGGTCGTTGTCCACGTCCGGGCAGTACGAAGGGGCAGGGACTTCTCCCTCCAAGTCGATTGGTGGGTGTCAAGGTGGCTCAGAGCGCGAGGTGGTCTGCAACCGCCGCGGCGACCCCGCCTACCGGGCACAGCTGAGGGCCTGGACCAACCGCCCACGCTGGAGCGGCGACGGGGTACCGGTCGACACCGCGGTCGCCAACGCCCCGCGGCGGGTGGACGTGCGCGACTTCACGCTGGACGGCACCTCCGGCATGGCCGCCGGGGACGGCGGCGACCGGGGCGCGGTCTACGCGATCCTGCACGGCCCGGACGACACCCCGGCAGGGTGGCTGCGCGGCGGGCAGGCGCTGTCCGCGGTCCACCATCGCCCACGAAGGGGCGTGATCACGTCGGTGAGGCCCTTCTGCTCGCCCTTGCGCCGGTGGTAGGTGCGCATCCGGTAGATGAACCGGGGACGCTGTCCTGGCTTGGTGTTCACCAACCGCGCACCGCCGACGACGGCCGCTCCGGCCACGACAACCTCCTGGTATCTCAGTCTCAGATCACGTCGAATGTGGATGGTCGAAGCTCGCCACGTCCCTTGGGGCGCCGGCTCATCCGGGTGTCCGGCGGGCGGCGAACTCCTCCTGCAGGCGCCGGAGAACCGATGGATCGCCCAGTTAGGTGACGTCGCCCAGCTCGCGCCCGTCGGCCATATGCAGCAGCCGCCGCATGATCTTGCCGGAGCTGGTCTTGGGTAGGTCGTCGGCCCAGACGATCGACTTCGGTCGGGCCAGCTTGCCGATCCGCGTGCCGACGTACTCCCGGATCTCGGCCGCGACCAGGTCGTCGCCGCGCAGGTCGCCGACCAGGGTGATGAACGCGACGATGCCGTGGCCGGTCAACTCGTCGGCCTCGGCGACCACAGCGCACTCGGCGACCTTCTCGTGGGCCACGATCGCGGACTCGACCTCGGCGGTGGACAGCCGATGACCGGACACGTTGATGACGTCATCGGTGCGTCCGATGACCCAGAAGTACCGGTCGCTGTCCCGGCGTGCCGCGTCGCCGACCACATAGATAGGGCCGAAGTACGTGGAGACGAAGCGCTCGTCGTCGCCGTAATCATGATGTGCCCGGTCTCGGTCTGCCACCAGGTGTCGACCACCGGGCACCGCCCAGCACCGATCACCTCGTGGAACCACAACCACGCCTTCGGGTTGATCGGCTCGCCCACGGAACCCAGCAGGCGCAGCGAGGACAGGTCGTGCCGGTCCGGGTGCTCCACGCCCCACCTCATGCAGGCCCGGATCGCGGTGGGCGCGGTGTAGAAGATCGTGACTCGGTACCGTTCGACGATCTCCCACCAGACGTCCTTGTCCGGGTGGTCCGGCGCGCCTTCGAACATCGCGCTGGTGGCGCCGTTGGCCAGCGGCCCGTAGACGATGTAGGAGTGCCCGGTGATCCAGCCGACGTCGGCGGTGCACCAGAACACGTCGGAGCCGGGTTTGAGGTCGAAGACGACCCTGTTGGCCATTTGATGACCCGGTCGGCCGCGTCGAGCGCTGTTCGGGGCGCCGGGTTGGAATGATCATGCTGCGGTCGCTTCCCCTTCCCGGCCGTAGAATCGAATTCCCTTATGTCGATGCAGCCCCGACCGTGGCCCGAGCCGGCGGAAGAGATCACCCGGGCGGTCCTGGCCATGTATGCCGGCCGGCAGGCCCCGTTGCCGATCGCGGTTCGTGATGAGTTGGGGAACTGTTCGCCGACGCCGAGTTCGCCGCCGAGTTCGCCGAACGCGGGCCGCAGGGCTGGTCGCCGGGACGCCTGGCCCTGGTGACTGTGTTCCAGGCGGCGGAGCACCTCACCGATCGGCAGGCCGCCGAGGCGGTCCGGGACAAGATCTCGTGGAAGTACGCGCTGGGTCTGGGACTGTCCGATGCCGGCTTCGACTTCTCGGTGCTCTCGGAGTTCCGAGCCCGGATGGTGGCCCACGGCCTGGAGGCCCGGGTGCTGGACCTGCTGGTGGCGCGGCTGGTCGATCGGGGGCTGCTGAAGGTGCGGGGCAAGCAGCGCACCGACTCCAGCCACATCCTCGCCGCGGTGCGTCAGCTCAACCAGATCGAATTGGTCGGGGAGAGCGTTCGTGCCTGCGTCGACGCCCTGGCAGCCGCGGCGCCTGACTGGGCGGCTGGCCGGTTGGACACCAGCTGGCAGCGGCGCTACGGCGCGCGGGTGGCTGCCTGGCGGATGCCCGCCTCGAAGACCAAGCGGGTGGCGTTGGGCATCGACTACGCCCGTGACGGGCGGCGCTGCTGCGCGCGGTGTGGGATCCGTCCTCGCCGCAATGGCTACAGGCCCTGCCCGGCGTCCGGGTCCTGCAGCAGGTCCTGATCCAGAACGTGGTAATCACGGTCGACCGTGGTGGGCGGGAGGTGATCCGACTGCGGGAGGCCGACACTGATGGACTCCCGCCGGGCAGATGCCGGATCGTCTCGCCGTATGACACCGACGCCCGCTGGGGCGGCAAACGGGACCTGACCTGGCCCGGCTACAAGCTGCACGTCAGCGAGTCCTGCGACGCCGCGGCGCCCGAACGGCCGGTCGACCCGGCCGATCATGTGCCGGACGCCCCACCGAACCTGATCACGAACGTGGCCACCACCGACGCCAGCGTGCCCGACGTGGCGATGACCGAACCCATCCACCATGATCTGCAGCGTCGAGAGGTGCTGCCGGGCGAGCACTACGTGGACTCCGGCTGCCCGTCGGCAGATCTGCTGGTGTCCAGCCTGACCACCTTCGGGGTGCGGCTGGTCGCCCCGCTGCTCGCCGATACCCCACCCCAGGCCCGCGCCGGGAGGGCTTCGACCGTAGCGGGTTCGCCATCGACTGGGACGCCCAGATGGTCACCTGCCCGCAGGGCAGGCCCAACGCCTCGTGGACCCCGGCCACCCAACGAGGCAGCGAGGTCATCGTCGTGAAATTCCCCGGCGACGTCTGCCACGCCTGCCCGGTCAAACCCCGGTGTACCACCGCGACCCGTGGCGGGCGGCAGTTGACCCTGCGACCCCGGCCGGTCCAGGAAGCCCTCGACCAAGCCCGAGCCGAGCAAGCCACCACCGACTGGCAACACCGCTACAACCGACGAGCCGGCGCCGAGTCCACGATCGCCCAAGCGGTCAAGGTCACCAACGCCCGCCGTGCCCGCTACCGCGGGCTGGCCAAGACCCGCCTGGAACACAACACCATGGCCGCGGCCCTCAACCTCATCCGGCTCAACGCCTGGTGGAACGGCGAGATTCTCGACCCACGCCGGACCACCCACCTCGCACGCCTGGACCTCTCTCTCGCAGCCTGAGCTGAGAATGGCCAACAGGGTCATGAGCAACTGCTCGTGGGTCTGTCAACTTAACGGTGTAACTGGATCTTGTGGTTAGTTCCTACCTTCAGACAGGCGGCCCTCGAAGGCGACGTCGAAGGCATTCAACGCTGCCTTCCAACGCATGGTCCAGCGTCCCCGACCCCGGCCTGTGGGGTCCAGGCCCATCAACGCCATGTACAGACACTTCAGCGCCGCCTGTTCGGTCGGGAAGTGCCCGCGGGCCCGGACAGCGCGGCGCAGCCTGGCGTTGACCGACTCGATCGCGTTCGTGGTGCAGATGACGGTGCGGATCTCCACGTCGAACTCCAGGAACGGGACGAACTCCGCCCACGCGTCTGTCCACAAGCGAATGATCGCCGGGTAGCGGCGCTCCCACTTGTCGGAGAACTCGGCGAAGAGGTCCAGCGCCGCCTGGGCCGACGGGGCGGTGTAGATCGGCTTGAGCTCCTTGGCCAGTTCAGGCCAGTCCCGCTTGCTGGCGTAGCGGAACGAGTTACGCAGCAGGTGCACGACACAAGTCTGCACAATGGTGCGGTCCCACACGGTGTTCACCGAGTCGGGCAGGCCCTTGAGCCCGTCGCAGACGAGCATCAGCACGTCGCGCACGCCCCGGTTCTTCAACTCGGTGAGTACGCGCAGCCAAAACTTCGCGCCCTCGCCGTCACCGTGCTCGCCGGCCCACAGCCCGAGGATGTCCCGCTCACCGTCGACGGTGA
>WNGG01021661.1_pt1 | contig 12885 bp, 13 predicted proteins | sample 5400661 | NCBI WGS metagenome assembly WNGG01 (sample SAMN13153372, study PRJNA577476) | soil metagenome | isolation source: 100 cm soil or saprolite under Garry oak tree replicate 1 | place: USA:California | collected 2016-06-15 | reverse complement strand
TTGTGCGCCCGGGAGACGGTGGCGACCGACACCCCCGCCGCGCGGGCGACATCCTTGATCGTAACCATTCAGGGCGCTGGGGGATGTAATCGGTTACATCCCGGACGGGCTGTCAAGCCCGCTCACGCGGTCGGGATTTCAGCCCTGCGCGGTGCGGCGGATCGCGCGGATGCGGTGGTGGGGGCGGTCGCCGGGCCTCATGTCGTCGTTACGGAGCACGCTGATCGAGCCGTCCGGCTCGAGGACGGCGAGCCGCACGTCGGCGACCGTGGCGACGCCGTGCTCGCGCAGCGCCTGCAGCAGGTCGCCTTTGGTGATGCCGGCCCGGCGAACGTGCTCGGCCAGCACCTCGCCCCGGTGGATCAGCATGATGCCTTCGCCGGCGAGCAGACGGTTGAACCCTTTGCTCTGCAGACGCACCCGCTGAATCACGGTATGCCACACCAGTAGCACTCCGGCCGCGACCAGCCCGCCGGCGAGGCTCGTGTCCGGCCCGACCATGGCGTTCTGGACCGCGTTGGCGATGATCAGCAGCAGCACGAGATCGAACGCGGACATCTGGCCCAGCTGGCGGGTGCCGGTGAGACGGATGCCGACGAGCAGGGCGAGATAGACGACGCTGGTGCGGAGCGCGACGTCGAGGAGTGTGTGCCAGGTGGCGGTCATGCGATGCGGCCGGAGGGAATCGAACCCCCACGGGATGTCCCACGGGATCCTAAGTCCCGCGCGTCTACCAGTTCCGCCACGGCCGCGAGCCGAAGAGAATCTAACTCTGCGGGTCGGCCGGGGTAGGATGAGCCGATGCGCGCCGCGCTGTCGAGCCTGCTCCTGCTGATCGCTGCCTGCGAGCACTCCAGTCCGTTCACCTTCGTGCCCGGCACCCAGGGCCCGTGGGGCGGGGGACTGCCCCGGCGCCTCACCTTCAGCGCGGGCGACGATCGCAACGCCTCGGTCACCGGCGGCCTGATCGTGTTCAGCCGGCTGGAGGCGTCCGCGCTCGCGACCCGCGAGCGCTGCCTGGCCTTGCTCCCGGTGGACGGTGGGACGCTGCGTGGCGAGTACTGCCCGAGGCTGCCTACCACCCTGGCGGACACCTTCCTCGACACCTGGACCGAGCCGGCGCTCTCACCCGACGGGCACTGGGTGGCGTACTCCTGGCAGCAGGGCTCGTTGGTGAGCGTGCTGGGGTTTTACCGCACCCGGCTTGTCGTCGCGCCGACTGCCCACCCCGACGATACCACCCGCTTTGCGTGGTACGTCGACTACGCCGCGACGGCGGGAACGGTGACCGGGATCCTCAAGCCCGAATGGCTCGACGCGGACCGCATCCGGTTCCTGGGCGCGTATGAGTTCTTCTTCAAGGTCAAGGGCGGTGGCCAGGAGCGGTACACCGACACGACCTTTGTGCCCCTCGCGCTGCTGGAGCTCGACCTGCGGACCGGCCTCGTCGTGCTGGTCCCGGGCGGAGACTCGGGCATCGCGTGGGCGCCGGCGCCGGACGGTGGCACGTGGATCGTGAAGGCGGGCGATCCCGCACGCCTGCTGCATCTCGCGGTCGGCATGGACGTGAGCACGACCGTCGGCGTGTTCACGGATTCGGTCCGAGACCTCGCCGCGGTCGTGGGCACGCCGGTCGCGGTCGTCGGCGACACGACGATCGAGTGGCTCGACCCCGTCACCGGCGCGGTCGCGGGCAGTCTGACATCGACGACGCCGGTTCGGCGGCTCAGCGCCGTGGCGGGAACGCGCCGCTTCGTCGTCGAGATCGAGCGCGACTGGTCGCCGTTCGGGTGGCCGGCGAATCTCTGGCTGTTCGAGCTGCCCTGAGCCTCACCCCCTGATCCTCACCCCCTGACCCCCTCTCCGCTTTGCGGAGAGGGGGAACGACTCCTCGGTTCGCAGTGCGCGCGTCAGCGATCTTCCTACAGTCTGTTCAGCGCCCGCTCCAGGTCAGCCTGACCCGCAGTACTGAAATCGCCGGCCACGCCGTACTTGAGCGCCGACAGCGCCACGCCCCAGCGGACTGCGGTACCCCAATCGTCGGAACGGAGCAGGGCCGCGATGAGTCCCGCGCTGAACGCGTCGCCCGCGCCGATGGGGTCGACGATGTCCGCCGCGCTGCGCGGGCCCCGATGCAGCGTGCCGCCGACCAGCGCGATGGCGCCGCGGGTCCGGCGCGCCGAGCCGGCCGGCTCGCGCAGCGTGACGACGACCGCGCGGCAGCCGAACCGTTCCTGCAGCGCTCGCGCCACCGTTTCTTCCGGGCCCGCGATGCCGAACAGGGCGCGCGGGTCTTCCTGGTTGGTGATCAGAACGTCCACCTGTCCCAAAAGCGGCTCCTGGACCTCACGCGCCCGCTCGGGGCTCCACAATTGCGGGCGGTAGTTGAGATCGTAGCTGACGGTGAGCCCCGCCCGTTTCGCGGCGGCGAGGGCCTCGGCTGTCGCGGCGGCGGCCGAGGCGGAGAGCGCGGGCGTGATGCCGCTCAGGTGGAACCAGCGCGCGCCGTCCAGCGCGCGCGGCCAATCCACGGCGCCGGGCGCGAGGCGGCTCATCGCCGAGTCGGCGCGATCGTAGCGCACCGCCGCGGCGTCGACGAAATACAGCCCGACGCGCTCGCCTTCCGCCCACCGGACGTGTGAGAGATCGACGCCCGCCTCGGCCGCGCGGCGGGCGATCAGCCGCCCCAGCGGCGTCTCGGGCAGGCGCGAGACCCAGCGGGCGCGGAGCCCCAGCCGGGCCGCGCCGACCGCCACGTTCAGCTCGCTGCCTCCTACGTGGACGTCGAGCTGCCGGGCGTCGTCCAGCCGCTGGCCCGCGGGCGGCGACAGCCGCACCATCGCTTCCCCGAAGGTGACGAGGTCCATCAGTGGTCTGACCACTCTTGACACATTGAGCACGCCATAGTAGCTCGAATGCGTACTTCACGCGACAATGGTATGACCTCTACCGGCACCCGCAGCGAGCCCCCCACCGCCCTCGTGATCACCCACGTGCGCGGGTTGCTGCGGCGGGGGAAGCTGCGTCCCGGCCAGCAGCTGCCGCCCGAGCGCGAGCTGGCGCGCCGCATCGGCGTCAGCCGCCCCAGCGTGCGCGCGGGGCTGCGCTCGCTCGCCGCCAAGGGGCTGCTCGTGACCCGGCACGGGGCGGGGACGTTCGTGGCCGCCGGGCCGCCGATGCTCGACAGCGAGCCGCTCAGCCTGCTCGCGGCGCTGCACGGCTTCACGCGCGCGGAGATGTTCGAGGCCCGCCGCACGCTCGAGGTCGGGGTCGCCGAGCTGGCCGCCGCGCGGGCCACCGGCGACGGGCTCGCCGCCATCGCCGACGCGGTGATGGGGATGTTCGCGTCGGTGGACGTTCCCCAGGCCTTCCTCGTCCACGACATCCGCTTCCACCGCGCGGTCGCGGCGGCGTCGGGCAACCCGATCCTCGCCTCCCTCGTCGAGCACCTGGTTCGCGCGGAGCGGGAGCAGGAGCAAGAGTCGGAGACGGGGGGGGGAGCGTAGATGCCCTATCCAGGGCTGGACCTCGCGGGCAAGGTCGCCGTGGTCATCGGCGGCACGTCGGGGATCGGCCGGGCGTTGGCGCATGGGTTGGCGGCAGCCGGAGCGGATGTGGTCGCGACCGGGCGACGCTCCCAGCAGGTCGCCGAGGTGGCGACCGAGATCGAAGCGCTGGGCCGGCGCACCCTGCGCGTGCCTGCCGACGTGAGCGACGAGCCGTCGCTCCACGCCCTGTTCCGGGCCACGGTATCGGCGTTCGGCAAGGTGGACATCCTCGTCAATTCGGCGGGTCGCACGGCGCGCGCGCCGACACTCGACCTGGCCGAGGCCGACTGGCACGCGATCCTCGAGACGAACCTCACAGGGACGCTGCGCACCTGTCGCATCTTCGGCCGCCACATGGTCGAGCGGCGCTTCGGACGCATCATCAACATCGCGTCGCTGGCGTCGTTCGTGGCGCTCTACCAAGTGGCGGCCTACAACGCCAGCAAGGCGGCGGTGGCGGCGCTCACCAAGTCGCTCGCGATCGAGTGGGCGCGCGACGGCGTTTGCGTCAACGCCATCGCGCCGGGCGTGTTTCCGACCGCCCTCAACGCCTCTATGCTCGAAGGCACGGAGCGCGGCCGGGAGCTGCTGCTGCGCACCCCGATGCGGCGCTGGGGGCGGCTCGAGGAGCTGGCGGGGGCGGCGGTGTTTCTGGCATCGGACGCGGCGAGCTACGTGACCGGGCACGTGCTGGTCGTCGATGGCGGCTTCCTGGCCAGCGGCGTGAACGCGTGAACGGCGACGCGCCCCCCCCGGCGGGCCGCGTCCGCTGGGTCGTCTGCGCCCTGCTGTTCGCCGCGACCACCATCAATTATGTGGATCGGCAAGTCCTCGGCATCCTGGCGCCCGACTTGCAGCGCTCCCTGGGCTGGAGCGAAGTCCAGTACGGCTACATCGTCACGGCCTTTCAGGCGGCCTACGCCCTGGGCTTGCTGTTCGTAGGCCGCCTCATGGATCGCTTCGGCTCGCGGCTCGGCTACGCGGTCGCCGTCGCGTTCTGGAGCGTCGCCGCGATGGCCCACGCCCTCGCGCGCAGCGCATTCGGCTTCGGGGTGGCGCGCTTCGCGCTGGGGCTCGGCGAGGCGGGCAACTTCCCCGTCGCGATCAAGACCGTCGCCGAATGGTTCCCCAAACGCGACCGGGCGTTCGCGACCGGCCTCCTCAACTCGGGCACCAACATCGGTGCGATTGTCGCTCCGCTCGTGGTGCCGCCGCTCGCCCTGGCGTTCGGCTGGCGGTGGGCGTTCGTGGCGACCGGCGCCCTGGGGCTCGGGTGGCTCGTACTCTGGCTCCGGGTCTATCACCCCCCGGCGTCGCACCCGCGCGTGTCGGCCGACGAGCTGGCGTACATCCACCGCGACCCGGCCGATTCTGGAGAGGGAGGGGAGATCCGCTGGGCGCAGCTGTTGCCGCACCGGCAGACGTGGGCGGTCGCCGTCGGGAAACTGCTCACCGACCCGGTGTGGTGGTTCTATCTGTACTGGCTGCCGAAGTTTTTCAACGAGCACCACGGACTCACGCTCGCCAAAATGGGGCTGCCCCTGGTGACCGTGTACCTGCTCTCGGACGCGGGCAGTATCGCCGGCGGGTGGCTCTCCTCCGCGCTGCTGCGCCGCGGCTGGAGCGTCAACGCGGCGCGCAAGACCACGCTGCTCGTGTGCGCGATCGCCGTGACGCCCATCGCGTTCGCCTCGCAGGTCACCAATCTCTGGGGCGCCGTGGGGCTGGTCGGGCTCGCCGCCGCGGCGCATCAGGGATGGTCCGCGAACATGTTCACCCTCGCCTCCGACATGTTCCCGCGGCGCGCCGTGGGATCGGTGGTGGGCATCGGCGGTATGGCCGGCGCGGTGGGCGGCATGGTGGTCGCGACGGCCACGGGCTACCTGCTGCAGCTCACCGGGAGCTACGTGCCGGTCTTTGTCGCCGCGAGCCTCACCTACCTGTTCGCGCTGCTGCTCGTCCACGCGCTGGCGCCGACGCTCCAGCCGGTCGAGCTCGAGCGGGCGGCATAGCCGATGTTCGAGGAGACCCTGTATCGGATCCCACGCGCTCCCGGGCTCCAGCTCCTGCAGCGGCGCGGCCCGGGCGCGACCGGCGCGCGGGAGCTCACGACCTCGCGCCTGCGGCTCGCGTCCGGCGAGTCCGCCGCCTACCACAGCCGAGATGAAGAGACGGTCCTGGTCTTGCTCGAGGGCAGCGCGATCTGGGAGGCGGGCGGGGAGCAGTGGCCGGTGGCGCGCCGCGGCGTGTTCGCGGAACGGGCGACCGCTCTGTATCTCCCGCCCGGCGTCCCGGTGACCGTGACGGCCCAGTCGCCGCTCGAGGCCATCCTGGTCTCGACGCCGGCGACGGCGGGAGGCCGTCCCGCGCTCATCGGGCCCGACGCGATCCGCATCCAGGCCCGCGGCCGCGAGACCTTCCGCCGCGAGGTGTACGATCTCTTCGTGGACGACGCCTACGCGCAGCGGTTGATGGTGGGCGAAACGCTCAACCCGCCCGGACACTGGAGCAGCTATCCGCCGCACAAGCACGATGGCGGCGATGGCGAACCCAGACTCGAGGAGCTCTACTACTTCCGCCTCGACCCGCCGCGCGGATTTGGCGTGCAGGCGTTGTACGCGACCGGGGGGGGCGGGGATGCCATCGCGCATGTGGTACACGACGGCGACGCGGTGCTGATTCCCTCCGGGTACCACCCGGTCGCCGCCGCGCCCGGGTACCGGTTGTATTACCTCTGGGCGCTGGCCGGGGAAGCGCGGCGCCTGGTCGTCCACGAAGATCCCCGGCACACCTGGGTCCACCATCCGCCGGTCGGGGGAGCGCCATGAAGATCAAGGACGCGCGCGTCATCATCTGCAGTCCGGGACGGAACTTCGTCACCGTGAAGCTCGTGACCGAGGACGGCGTCTCCGGTCTCGGCGACGCGACGGTGAACGGCCGCGAGCTCGCCGTGGCGAGCTACCTCACCGACCACGTCGTCCCGCTGCTGATCGGTCGCGACGCGCGGCGCATCGAGGACACGTGGCAATACCTCTATAAAGGCGCGTACTGGCGGCGCGGGCCCATCACCATGGCGGCGATCGGGGCCGTGGACACGGCACTGTGGGACATCCGCGGCAAGACGCTGAACACTCCCGTCTACCAGCTGCTCGGCGGCGCCTCGCGCGACGCCGTGCTGGTCTACGGCCACGCCAACGGTGCGACCATCGAGGAGACGGTGGCTGCCGTCGCCCGCTACGTGAAGTTGGGCTACTCGGCCGTGCGGGCGCAGTGCGGCATTCCGGGACTGACGCAGGCATACGGGGTCGGCCGCGGGGACAGCTATTACGAGCCGGCGGAGAAAGGGATGCCGCCGCAGCATCCGTGGAGCAGCGAGCGCTACCTGAACTTCGCGCCGGGACTGTTCGCGCGGCTACGCGCCGAGTTCGGCGACGAGTTGCACCTGCTCCACGACGTGCATCACCGCTTGACGCCGATCGAAGCGGCGCGCCTGGGAAAGGCGCTCGAGCCGTACCACCTCTTCTGGCTCGAGGACCCGGTGCCCGCCGAGCTGCAGGAGTCGTTCCGCCTGATCCGGCAGCACACGACGACGCCGCTGGCGGTGGGCGAGGTGTTCAACACCGTGTACGATTGCCACCGCCTCATTGAGGAACAGTTGATCGACTACATCCGTACCGCCGTCGTTCACTCAGGCGGAATCAGCCACCTGCGCAAGATCGCGGCGCTCGCCGAGCTGTACCATGTGCGCACCGGCTGTCACGGCGCCACGGATCTGAGCCCGGTCTGCATGGCGGCGGCGCTGCACTTCGACTTGAGCGTCCATAACTTCGGCATCCAAGAATACATGACGCACACGGCGGAGACCGATCGCGTCTTCCCGCATGCTTACCGCTTCGAGGCGGGTGTGATGCATCCCGGCGACGCCCCCGGGCTCGGCGTCGATATTGATGAAGCGCTTGCGGCGCGCTATCCCTACGAGCGGGCGTATCTGCCCACGACCCGCAAACTCGATGGCACAGTCCACAGCTGGTGACGGGGGGAGAGGGGAGCTATGACGTCACGCCGTGAATTCGTCGCCGGGCTCGGAGCCGCGGCCATCGGCGCCGTGCTGCCGCTGGATCGCCTCGCGGCCTTCCGGGCGGCGTCGCCGTTCCCCCTGTCGGTGCTCACCGACGAAATCTCCCCGGACCTGGGACACGCTTGCGAGATCGCCGCGCGCGAGTTCGGCCTCGGCTACGTCGAGCTGCGCGCCGCGCACGGCAAGAACATCATGCAGTGGGACGCGAACGACGTCGCGGAGGCGCGTGGCATCCTGCAGCGCCTCCATCTCAAGGTGTCCGAGCTGGCGTCGCCGATCTTCAAGGTGAGCTGGCCCGGCGCCCCGCCCTCGCCGTTCGCGCCCAGCGGCCCGCAGTTTGCGGCGGACTTCACCTACGCCCAGCAGGACGAGTTGTTGGACCGCGCGGTCGAGCTGGCGCATCTGTTCGAGACGCCGTACGTGCGCATCTTCGACTTCTGGCGCCTCGACGACCAGACGCCGTACCGGGAAGCGATCGATGACCGCCTCCGCCAGGCGGCGCGTAAGGTGGGCCCGCGCGGCGTGACACTGAATCTCGAAAACGAGGCCGCGTGCAACACGGCCACCGGCGCCGAAGCTGCGCGCTTGCTGGCGGTGGTGCGCGAGCAGTCGCTCAAGATCAACTGGGATCCCGGAAACGCCGCCGCCCGCGGTGAAACGCCGTATCCCGACGGATATGCCAAGTTGCCGAAGGACCGCATCGCCCACATGCACTGCAAGGACATCGTGCGCAAAGCCGACGGCGGCACCGAGTGGGCCGCGATGGGGAAAGGCATCATCGACTGGGCCGGCCAGCTGCGCGCGCTGAAGCGGGACGGTTATCGCGGTGTGTTGTCGCTCGAGACCCACTGGCGCGGCGCCGGCACCGCCGAGGAATCGACGCGCCAAAGCATGGCCGGGTTCAAGGAGCTGCTCGGCCGCGTGGAGTGAAAGGAGAGGGTCATGACGCAGAGAAGGAAGAAGACCATCGGACGCCGCCAGTTTCTCGCCCGCAGCGGCGCGGCCGGGGCCGCCCTCTGGGCGTTGTCGCCGACGGCGCGGGTGCTCGGCGCCAATGACAGGCTGCGGCTGGGCCTGATCGGCGGCGGCGCGCGCGGCCAGGAGTTGCTGTCGCAGGCACTGAAGCTCCCCAACGTCGAGCTCGTCGCCCTCGCCGACGTCTACACGCGGCGGCACGACGAGGTGCACCGCGTCGCGCCCGCCGCCCGCGCGTTCCGCGACCACCGCCGGCTGCTCGAGCTCAAGGACGTTGACGCGGTCCTCGTGGCGAGCCCGCTGCACTGCCACGCGCGCCACTTCCTCGACACGATCGCCGCGGGCAAGGACCTCTACTCCGAAAAGACCATGACGTGGTCGATCCCGGAGGCCGAGGCGTGCCTCGCCGCCGCGAAGCGGTCCGACCGCGTGGTCCAGATCGGCCTGCAGCACGTCAGCACCGGCGCGTTCGCCGACGCCCGCAAGTGGGTCGCGGACGGCGTCGTGGGGAAGGTGACGTCGGTCGAGTCGTGGATGAGCCGCAATACGCCGCGCGGGCACGGCCAGTGGGTGCGGCCGGTGCCGCCCGACTGCACCGCGGACAACGTGCAATGGGACCTGTTCCTGAACGGCCGCCCCGCCCGCCCGTTCGACGCGTTCCGGTTCATCAACTGGCGGCTGTTCTGGGAGTATTCCGGCGGCAACATCACCGAGAACATGGTCCACCAGCTCTCCTGGATCATGGGCGTGCTCGACCTGCCGGTCCCCGTCGCCGCGTACATGTCGGGCGGCGTGTTCTCGGAGAAGGACGGCCGCGAGGTGCCCGACACCATCGCCGTCACCCTCGATTTCCCGGGCGACCTGGTCGTGAGCTGGCAGTCGACGTTCAGCAATAGCCGCTACGGGCTCGGCGAGCGCATCCTCGGCTCGCACGGCACCGTGGAGCGCGTCAGCGGCTCGACCGACATGGTGACCGGCCGCCTGATGTCGGGGGTGCGCTACGATCCGGAGAAGGTCAACCGCCCCGACGGGGCCGCGGTGGTGGGCGAGTCGGCGGACCAGGATCATATGGCGAACTTCTTTGACTGCGTCCGTGCGCGGAAGACGCCGAATGCGCCGGTGGAGGTGGGCTATCGGACGGCCGTCGCCGCCCACATGGCGAACCTCGCGTACCGGCAGAAGGCCCCTCACCAGACCTCTACGCCCTCGGTCGTGAAGTACACGCCCGCTGGCGTGCCCAGCCCGGCTTCCGCGTCCTCGATGCCGATCAGCAGGCGCTCGTCGCGACGCTCACCGACCGGATCATTCCCGAGACCGACACCCTCGGCGCGAAAGCGGCGCGCGTCGACCAGTTCATCGATGTGATGCTCGCCGACTGGTACGACCCGGCCGACCGCCAGCGCTTCCTCGACGGACTCGCCGAGGTGGACGTGCGCAGCACGGCCGCCACCGGCAAGCCGTTCATCGAGGCCACCCCCGCCCAGCAGACCGCGTTGCTTACGGTGCTGGACGACGAGCTCGCGCGCCTGAAGGAGTCGCGCCAGAGCACCGGCAAGAACTTCTTTCGCATGCTCAAGTGGCTAACGCTCGTCGGCTACTACACGTCGCAGATCGGCTTCGAGCAGGAACTGCACGATCGCATCATCCCCGGGATGTTCGACCCCTGTCGCCTGCTGGACGCGGCGACCCGCGGCGGGGAGGACTGAGCCGTGGCCAAGACCTACGACGCCATCGTGGTCGGCTCGGGGATTTCCGGCGGCTGGGCCGCGAAGGAGCTGTGCGAGGCGGGGCTGGAGACGCTGGTGCTCGAGGCGGGCCGGCCGGTGAACCCGGACACCGACTCCGTCGAGCACGTCCCCGTCTGGCAGATGAAGTTCCGCGGCAACCGCGACCGCAAGGGCATGCTCGCGCGCCAGCCGGTGCAGCGCAACTGCTACGCGTGTGACGAGATGGCGAACAAGTTCTTCGTGGACGACCTCGATAATCCGTACACGACCGAGGACGGCAAGCCGTTCCTGTGGATCCGCGGCCGCCAAGTGGGCGGGCGCTCGATCATGTGGGGTCGCCAGACGTACCGCTGGAGCGATCTGGATTTCGAGGCGAACGCCAAGGACGGTTTCGGCGTCGATTGGCCGATCCGTTACGCCGACATCGCGCCGTGGTACGATCACGTCGAGCGGTTCGTCGGGATCAGCGGCCAGGCCGAGGGCCTGCCCCAGCTGCCGGACGGGCAATTCCTGCCCCCGATGGGCCTGACGTGCGCCGAGACCCACGTGCGCGACGCCGTCGCGAAATACTGGGGGCGCGACCGCGTGGTCACGATCGGCCGCTGCGCCGTCCTCACGCAGCCTCACAACGGGCGCGCCGCCTGTCACTATTGCGGCCCCTGTCACCGCGGCTGCGTCACGCGGTCGTATTTCTCGAGCATCAACGCGACGCTGCCGGCGGCGCAGGCGACGGGCAAGCTCACGCTGCGGCCCTACAGCGTCGTGCACAGCGTCATCTACGACCCCCGCAAAAAGCGCGCGGCGGGCGTGCGCGTCGTGGACGCGCAGACCAAGCACCTGATCGAGTTCCGTGCGCGCATCGTGTTTCTCTGCGCCTCGGCGCTGGAATCCGCGCGCATCCTGCTGCATTCGACGAGCCCGGAGTTTCCGGCCGGCCTCGGCAACGCCAGCGGGCAGCTCGGTAAGAACGTGATGGACCACTGCATGGGCGGCGGCGCGGACGGGACCATTCCGGGATACCAGGACCGCACGTCCTACGGCAATCGTCCTAATGGCATCTACATGCCGCGCTTCCGGAACGTGAAGGACGCATCCCCCGGTTTCCTGCGCGGGTACGGATATCAGGGCGGGGCCGGCCGCGAGGGGTGGGGGCGCGGTGTGGACCAGGCTGGCTTCGGCGCGGACTTCAAGCGGCAGTTGAAGGGGCTCGGCCCGTGGAACTTCAACTTCTACGGCTTCGGCGAATGCCTGCCGCGGCCGGAGAACTTTATCGAGCTGGACGCGACCAAGAACGACGCCTGGGGAATTCCGGCGCTCAAGATCCACTGTACGTGGAGCGACAACGAGCGCGCGCTGCTCAAGGACATGTCGGTGGCCGCGGCCGAGATGCTCTCGGCCGCCGGCGCGACCGACATCCGGCCGTTCGTCCAGGACAATGCGCCGGGGCTCACGATCCATGAAATGGGCACCGCGCGCATGGGGCGCGACCCCAAAACGTCGGTGCTGAACGGCAACAACCAGGTGTGGGACGCCCTCAACCTGTTCGTAACCGACGGCGCCTGCATGGCCTCGTCATCGTGCGTGAATCCGTCCATCACCTACATGGCGCTGACGGCGCGGGCGTGTCACTTCGCCGCCGACGCCATGAAGCGGCGGGAGCTCTGACCATGGACCGACGCACTTTCGTAGGCTCGCTGACCGCCGCGCTCGCCGTGAGCCCGCGTCTTTCAATCCGCAATCCGCAATCCGCAATCCGCATTGAGAAGGTCGGCCTCGAGCTCTACACCGTCCGCAACCTCATGAAGGACGATGTCGACGGCACCCTCGCCAAGGTCGCCGCGGTCGGCTATCGCGAGGTCGAGTTCGCCGGATACTTCAACCACTCCCCGGCTGACATCCGCGCCTTGATCGACCGGCGCGGTCTCACGTCGCCTGCGGCCCACTTCCCGTTCGAGGCGATCGAACAGGGCTGGGACGCGGTGCTCGACGCCTGCCACACGATCGGCCACCAATGGGCGGTCGTGGCGTGGATTCCCGCGGAGCGTCGCAAGACGGCCGACGACTGGAAGCGCATCGCCGAGCAGTTCAACTCGACGGGAGCGGCGTGCCAACGGGCCGGAGTGCGCTTCGCCTACCACAACCACGACATGGAGTTCAAACCCGTCGAGGGGCGGCTGCCGTTCGACCTGCTGCTGGACAACACCGACCGCGCCGTCGTCGACTTCGAGATGGACCTCTTCTGGATCACCTTCGGCAGCGCCGAGCCGCTTTCGTATTTCGCCAAGTACCCCGGCCGCTTCCCCCTCGTGCACGTCAAAGACATGGCGACGAAGCCCCGGCCCGGCATCCCGCCGGACTCCGTAATGCGTGACGTGGGAAAGGGGAACATCGACTGGAAGCGCATCTTCGCGCGTTCCCAGCAGGCCGGCATCCAGCATTACATCGTGGAACACGACACGCCGGGGGACGCGATCGCGAGCATCACCGCGAGCTACGAGTACCTGAAGAGCCTGGACTTCTGAGCCCTATTCCTCCGGCGGGCCGCCGCTCGCCGTAA
>WNGG01008491.1_pt1 | contig 12887 bp, 10 predicted proteins | sample 5400661 | NCBI WGS metagenome assembly WNGG01 (sample SAMN13153372, study PRJNA577476) | soil metagenome | isolation source: 100 cm soil or saprolite under Garry oak tree replicate 1 | place: USA:California | collected 2016-06-15 | reverse complement strand
CTGCCAGGGCTGTCGGGTCTGTCGGGGCTGTCGGGGCGACGCGGCTTGATAAGATCGCCGGGCTGCTGGTTGCCGTAGTCGCGCGCAGGCGCCTCGGCCAGCCGGACCGCGCGGCCGAACTGCTTGAGCAGGCGCTGGCCCTGGCCGAGACCGGCACCGCGCTGCGGCCGTTCCTCGACGCCGGGCCGCCGGTCCGGTCCGCGATCACCGTGCTCGTCCCGCCGACTAGCGGCAGCGCGCGATTCGCTGCCGCGGTACTTGAGCGCTTCGACACCCAGCTGCCGCGGATCCGGCAAGGCCCCGGGCAGGCCGACGCGCCGCTGACGGACAGCGAGCTCGCGGTGCTGCGCTTCTTGCCGTCGCACATGACCAATCAGGAGATCGCCGAGGCGCTGTTCCTTTCGATCAACACGGTGAAGACGCACTTGCGGTCGGTGTACAGGAAGCTCGGCGTGGCGTCCCGCCGCGCGGCCATCGCCCAGGGCAGGCGGCTCGGCCTGCTTTAGCGCCGGCGCCGGGCGAGCAACTCCTGCGCTGGCCCTAGACTTGGCGCCCTAGACTTGGCGGCCGTAGCCGTGAGTGACCACCCATCCGCCCGGGCCGCGCCTGTCTGCCTGGCGGGGAACCAAGGAGCACCGACGTGAAAAGCGACGTCGAAGAGCTGAGCCCGACCAGGGTCCGGCTCACCATCGAGGTTCCGTTCTCCGAACTCAAGCCGGACCTCGACCAGGCGTACCGCGAGGTCGCCCGGCAGGTCCGGGTGCCCGGCTTCCGGCCGGGCCGCACCCCGCCGCAGGTCATCGACAAGCGGATCGGGCGCGGGGCCGTGCTCGAGCAGGCGGTGAGCGACGCCGTGCCCAAGCTGTATGGCAAGGCGCTGGCGGAACACGACGTTTTCGCGCTCGGCCAGCCCGAGCTTGAGATCACCAAGCTGGATGACGGGAAGGAGCTGACGTTCACCGTGGAGGTGGACGTGCGGCCCAGGTTCGAGATCCCCGACCTGGACGGGATGCCGGTGACCGTCGACGACGCCGACGTCACCCCCGACCAGGTGGAGGAGTTCATCGGCGCGCTGCGCGAGCGGTTCGCCTCGCTCAAGGGCGCCGACCGGCCGGTGGCTGACGGCGACTACGTCTCGATCGACCTGTCCGCCAGCGCGGACGGCAACCAGGTCGAGGACGCGCAGGCCAGCGGGATCTCCTATGAGGTCGGCAGCGCCTCCATGCTGGACGGCCTTGACGAGGCGCTGGCCGGAATGTCGGCAGGCGACACCAAGACCTTCACCGCCGAGCTGGCCGGCGGCAAGCTCGCGGGCAGGCAGGCCGACGTGACCGTGACCGTGCACAGCGTCAAGGTCAAGGAGCTGCCGGCGCTTGATGACGAGTTCGCTCAGTCGGCCAGCGAGTTCGACACGCTCGGCGAGCTGCGCGCCGGGACCAGGGAGCAGCTGGCAGCGATGCGCCGGGCCGGCCAGGCCAAGCAGGCCAGGGAGCGAGCCCTGGACGCCTTGCTGGCCAGGATCGACATCCCGCTGCCGCAGAACCTGGTGGACCAGGAGATCAAGCTGCGCAGGCAGGCTCAGCGCGTGACTCTTACCTCGAGGCCGTCGGCATGACGGAGGACGAGCTCGACGCGGAGCTCGATTCCGACGCCCGGCGGTCGGTCAAGGCGGGCTTCATTCTCGACAAGCTGGCGTCGCAGGAGAAGCTCAGCGTGGACCCGGCCGAGCTGAGCGCCTACGTCACCGAGCAGGCGTACCGGATGGGCGTGCAGCCCGACCGGCTGGCCAAGGACCTGGCCGACCGGGGCCAGCTCGACTCGGTCGCCGCCGACGTGCTGCGGAGCCAGTCGCTGCGGCTGATCGCGGACCGGGCCAAGATCACTGACGAGTCGGGCCGCGACGTTGACCTGGAGCAGGCCGCCGGGGACGGGGCAGCGGCCGGGGACGGGGCAGCGGCCGGGGACCAGCCGGAGGCGGAGCCGGCCGCCGAGGCGGCGGCCGCGGACTGACCGGTCAGCCCGCCCGGCCGCGGCCGCCGCGGCAGGCCGGCGGAGCCAGGCAGGGCGCGCCCGTGGCACCTCGGGCGGCCGCAGCGCGGCATGCGTGCGCCTACAGCGAACAGGCGCTCACGGGGGACTAGCAGGCTCCGGGAGCGGGTTAAGGTCACAGTCAATGACACGCAGCGACGAACCAGGAGGGCACACCGTGAAGACGCCTCCCCCAGCAGAGGAGCGGGCGAGCATCCTGGCGCGGGTGGCCGAAGCGCCGCCGGGCTTTCCGCTGGGCGAGCAGGTATTCCAGCGCCTGCTGCGGCACCGCATCGTCTTCCTCGGCCAGCAGGTCGACGACGAGCTCGCCAACCGGATTTGCGCTGAGTTCGTGCTGCTCGCCGCCGAGGACGACAAGCGCGACATCAGCCTGTACATCAACTCGCCGGGCGGCTCGGTGAGCGCGGGCATGGCCATCTATGACGTGATGCAGTTCGTGCCGAACGATGTCGCCACCTATGCGATGGGGATGGCCGCATCGATGGGGCAGTTCCTGCTCTGCGCGGGAGCTGCGGGAAAGCGTTATGCGATGCCGCACGCGCAGATCATGCTGCACCAGCCGCACGGCGGGATCGGCGGCACGGCCTCGGACATCAGGATCCAGGCTGAGCAGATCCTCTACGTCAAGCGCATCCTGGCCGAGCGGACGGCCTTCCACACCGGCCAGACGGTCGAGCAGGTCGAGGCCGACTCGGACCGGGACCGCTGGTTCACCGCCGACGAGGCCAAGGATTACGGCTTCGTCGACCAGGTGGTCCGCAGCGCCACGGATGTCCCGTCGGAAGGGCCGGTCTCATGAGGCAGATACCGGAATTGCAACACGCCGCGGCGGCGGCCGGCCGGACGGCCGGGCGACTCGCCGAGTCGCGCTACGTGCTGCCGTCGTTCGTGGAGCGGACGTCGTACGGGGTCAAGGAGATGAACCCGTACAACAAGCTCTTCGAGGAGCGGATCATCTTCCTCGGCGTGCAGGTCGACGACGCCTCGGCGAACGATGTGATGGCGCAGCTGATCACGCTGGAGTCGATCGACCCGGACCGCGAGATCATGATGTACATCAACTCGCCGGGCGGGTCGATGACGTCGATGATGGCGATCTACGACACGATGCAGTTCATCCAGCCGGAGATCCAGACGTGCTGCCTGGGCCAGGCCGCCTCGGCGGCCGCCGTGCTGCTGGCGGCGGGCAGCAAGGGCAAGCGGATGGCGCTGCCCAACGCGCGCATCCTGATCCACCAGCCGGCCATGGAGAGCGGCTACGGGCAGTCCAGTGACCTGGAGATCCAGGCCAGGGAGATCCTGCGGATGCGCACTTCAATGGAGAGGGTGCTTGCCCAGCACACCGGCCGGGACGAAGATCAGGTCCGCAAGGATATCGAGAGGGATAAGTTCCTCACCGCCGCCGAGGCCAAGGATTACGGGATCGTCGACGAGGTTCTGACGATGCTGAAGCGCAAGGCCGAGGTAGGGTCGTCCTAACCGGTAGGAGTTATTTCCTGAACGGCACGCCGTAGACGGGCCACTTGCGCCACAACTCGGGGCCCCGACGCGGTACCGTCAAAGTCTGGAGTACGAACGGCCGCGGCGAGGTGCTTGCCGCGGCCGACACGGCCGGCGAGGCCGCCACGCGGCGGCCCTGGCAAAGGAGAGCTGGGTGGCACGAATCGGGGACGGCGGTGACCTGCTGAAGTGCTCGTTCTGCGGTAAGAGCCAGAAGCAGGTCAAGAAGCTCATCGCTGGTCCTGGCGTGTACATCTGCGACGAGTGCATCGATCTCTGCAACGAGATCATCGAGGAAGAGCTGTCCGAGCCCCCCGAACTGAAGTGGGACAGCCTGCCCAAGCCACGCGAGATCTACGAGTTCCTCGATGCTTATGTGATCGGCCAGGAGAAGGCCAAGAAGGCCCTGTCCGTGGCGGTCTACAACCACTACAAGCGGGTCCAGTCCGGCGGCGAGCGGGCCGGCGAGGACGGGGTCGAGCTGGCGAAGTCCAACATCCTGCTGCTCGGCCCGACCGGATCGGGCAAGACGCTGCTCGCCCAGACGCTCGCCCGGCTGCTCAACGTGCCGTTCGCGATCGCCGACGCCACCGCTCTCACCGAGGCCGGCTACGTCGGCGAGGACGTCGAGAACATCCTGCTCAAGCTCATCCAGGCGGCGGACTACGACGTCAAGAAGGCCGAGACGGGCATCATCTACATCGACGAGATCGACAAGATAGCCCGCAAGAGCGAGAACCCCTCGATCACCCGGGACGTATCCGGCGAGGGCGTGCAGCAGGCCCTGCTGAAGATCCTCGAGGGCACTACCGCCTCGGTGCCGCCGCAGGGCGGGCGCAAGCACCCGCATCAGGAGTTCATCCAGATCGACACGACCAATGTGCTGTTCATCTGCGGCGGCGCGTTCGCCGGCCTGGAGAAGATCATCGAGCATCGGGTCGGCCGCGGCGGCATCGGCTTCGGCGGCGTGCTGCGGGTCAAGAACGACCGCGACATGGTGGACGCCTTCGCCGACGTCATGCCGGAAGACCTGCTGAAGTTCGGCATGATCCCCGAGTTCGTCGGCCGCCTGCCGGTCATCACCAGCGTGCACAACCTCGACCGGGAGGCGCTGATCCGGATCCTGACCGAGCCGCGCAACGCGCTGGTCCGGCAGTACCGGCGGCTGTTCGAGCTGGACGGCGTCGACCTGGAGTTCACCGACGAGGCCCTGGAGGCGGTCGCCGACCAGGCCAACCTGCGCGGCACCGGCGCCCGCGGGCTCCGGGCGATCCTGGAGGAAGTCCTGCTGTCAGTGATGTACGAGGTGCCGAGCCGCAAGGACGTCGAGCGCGTCGTGATCACGTCCGAGGCGGTGCTGGAGAACGTGAACCCGACGCTGGTGCCGCGCGACGTGGCCCGCCGCACCCCGCGGGAGAAGTCGGCCTGACAGCGCCGCCGGCCTTGCGCCGGGAGGCTGGCCGCGGGGCGGCCCGGCCGGTGCCCGCCGATCCGCTGCCGTGGCCGCAGCCGGCCCCGGCACTGTCTAGACTCACCTGACGTGACCAGAGCAGATCGCCGCCAGCTTCCCCCGCAGTACGCGCCCGCCGAGGTGGAAGGACGCCGCTACCAACTGTGGGAGTCGGCCGGGCTGTTCGGCGCTGACCCCGCGGACGTGTCGGAATCGGCGCCGGCGTTCTGCATCGTCATCCCGCCGCCGAACGTCACCGGCTCGCTGCACATCGGTCACGCGCTCGACCACACCCTGATGGACGCGCTGGTGCGCCGCCGCCGGATGCAGGGCTACACCACGCTTTGGCTGCCCGGCATGGACCACGCGGGCATCGCGACCCAGAACGTCGTCGAGCGCGAGCTCGCCGCGCACGGCCTGTCCCGGCACGACCTGGGCCGGGACGAGTTCGTCCGGCGGGTCTGGCAGTGGAAGGCCGAGTCCGGCGGGAAGATCCTCGGCCAGATGCGCAGGCTCGGCGACAGCGTGGACTGGTCGCGCGAGCGGTTCACCATGGACGAGGGCCTGTCCCGTGCCGTCCAGACCATCTTCAAGCGGCTGTTCGACGACGAGCTGATCTACCGGGCCGAGCGGATCATCAACTGGTGCCCGCGCTGCCTGACCGCGCTGTCGGATATCGAGGTGGACCACGCCGATGACGACGGCGAGCTTGTCTCGATCAGGTACGGCGACGGGGCCGACTCGATCGTGGTGGCCACCACCCGGGTGGAGACCATGCTCGGCGACACCGCGGTCGCCGTGCACCCGGACGACCCCCGGTACAGCCACCTGGCCGGCCGGGAGATCGAGCTGCCGCTGTCCGGCCGCCGGATCCCGGTCGTAGCCGACCCGCACGTTGACCCGGAATTCGGCACCGGTGCGGTGAAGGTGACCCCGGCGCACGATCCGGACGACTTCGAGATCGGCCGCCGGCACGGCCTGCCCAGCCTGACGATCATGGACGAGCGGGCGGTGATCACCGCGCACGGCCCGTTCCTCGGCCTGGACCGGCTGGAGGCCCGGCCCGCGGTGCTCGCCGCGCTCAGGGAAGAGGGCCGGGTGGTGGCCGAGCGGCGGCCCTACCCGCACGCCGTCGGGCACTGCGGGCGGTGCGGCACCGCCGTCGAGCCGCGGCTTTCGGTGCAGTGGTTCGTGAAGGTCGGCCCGCTGGCCAAGGCCGCCGGCGACGCGGTCAGGGATGGCCGAGTCAGGATCCACCCGCAGGACATGGCCGCCCGGTACTTCGACTGGGTCGACGACATGCACGACTGGTGCATCAGCCGCCAGCTCTGGTGGGGGCACCGGATCCCGGTCTGGTACGGGCCGGGCGGCGAGGTCCGCTGCGTCGGCCCGGACGAGGAACCGCCGCAGGGCGACGGCTGGACCCAGGATCTGGACGTGCTCGACACCTGGTTCTCCTCCGCGCTGTGGCCGTTCTCCACCCTGGGCTGGCCGGACGACACTGCCGACCTGCGCGCGTTCTACCCGACCAGCGTGCTGGTCACCGGCTACGACATCTTGTTCTTCTGGGTCGCGCGGATGATGATGTTCGGCCTATACGCGATGGCCGGCCAAGGCCCGGCCCGCTCGGCGCCGTTCCGCGCCGTCGCGCTGCACGGCCTGGTGCGCGACTCCCACGGCAAGAAGATGTCTAAGTCCCGCGGCAACACCGTGGACCCGCTGGACTGGATCGAGCGGTTCGGCGCGGACGCCACCCGGTTCACCCTGGCCCGCGGGTCGAGCCCCGGCGGCGACGTCGCGATCAGCGAGGAATGGGTGGCCGGGGCGCGGAACTTCTGCAACAAGCTCTGGAACGCGACCAGGTTCGCGCTGCTCAACGGCGTCGGCGGCCCGGACGGCACTGGCGGCGCGACTCTGGCCACCGACGCGGCGGCGCTACCGGACGCTGCGGGGCTGCCGGACGCTGCGGGGCTGCCGGACGCTGCAGTGCTGCCGGACGCTGCGATGCTGCCGGTCCCTGATCGCTGGATCCTGTCGCGGCTCGCGGCCGTCACCGCCGAGACCGATGACCTGCTGGAGCGCTTCGAGTTCGCCAAGGCCTGCGACGCCCTCTACCACTTCGCCTGGGACGAGTTCTGCGACTGGTATCTCGAGCTGGCCAAGCCGGCGCTGACCGGCACCGACGAGGCGACCGCGGCCGCGACCAGATCAGTGCTGGGCTACGTCATTGACCGGCTGCTCCGGCTGCTCCATCCGGTGATGCCGTTCGTCACCGACGAGTTGTGGTCCGCGCTGACCGGCGGGACGACCGTGATGACGGCTGCCTGGCCGGGCCGCCGCGCGGACGCCAGCGGGAGCGTGCAGGACCCCCATAGCGGCCAGGCAGCCGGCGGGGCGGTGGCACGGCCTGGCGCTGCGCTGCAAGACGCCGCCGCGTTCACCGATCCCGCGGCTGAGGCGGAGATCGGCGCGCTGATGCGGCTGGTCACCGAGGTGCGCAGGTTCCGCTCCGACCAGGGCCTGCGGCCCGGCCAGCCGGTGCCCGCGATGCTGGCCGGCATCGAGGCGACGCCGCTGGCGGCGCACGAGGCGCGCATCAGGGCACTGCTCAGGCTCACCGCCCCGGCCGCCGAGTTCACGCCGACGGCTTCCGTGCAGGCCGAGGGCGTCATAGTGCGACTGGACCTGGCCGCGACGATCGACGTCGCGGCCGAGCGCCGGAGGCTCGCGAAAGACCTTGCCGCCGCGCAGGCGGAGGTTGATTCGGCGCAACGGAAACTCGCCACCCCGTCATTTATCGAGCGCGCACCCGCCGCGGTGGTAGCCAAGAACCGCGACCGGCTAGCTGCCGCGGAGGCCGAGATCGCCCGCATCGGGGCCCGCCTGTCCGCCCTCCCCGCGCCCAGCCAGTGACACGGCCCGCCCGGCCTGCTGGCGCGGGCCGGGCCGCGTCCCGGGCGGGCGCCGGGCGCGGCGTGAACCGCGTGAATGGGAATCTGGTGTTGGTGTTGCGACAGCAACGTGCCATCGGCGCTGTTCGCGCGCCTGGTGCGGCTGGCCGGCCGGGCAGGTGGGGCGGCAGGGCGGGCGAGAGGACGGGAGCGCGGGCCGGCGGGCGGGGCCAGGGGGCGGGGGCGGGGCCAGTAGGCTGCCAGGGTGAACGCTCTTATCCCCGGGCTGCCGTGACAGCCGACCCAGACGAGCCGCTGCGGCAGGTCGAGCGCGAGATCATCGCGCGGCGGCCGGAGCACGCCATCGAGCCTTCGCTTGACCGAATCCGGGCCCTGGTCAGTCTGCTCGGCGACCCGCAGCGGGCCTACCCTGTCATCCACCTGACCGGGACCAACGGCAAAACGTCCACGGCCCGGATGACCGAGACGCTGCTGCGCGCCAGGAGGCTGCGGACCGGCCTGTTCACCAGCCCGCACCTGTCGTCGATCCAGGAGCGGATCTGCGTGGACGGCGTCCCGCTCAGCGCGGACCAGTTCGTCGCCGCCTACCAGGAGATCCTGCCCTACCTGCGGCTGGTGGACGACAGCCAGCCGGTTCCGCTGTCGTTCTTCGAGGTGCTCGTGGGCATGGCGTTCGCGGTCTTCGCCGACGCGCCGGTCGACGTGGCCGTGATCGAGGTCGGCATGGGCGGTACCTGGGACAACACCAACGTGGCCGACGGCGCCGTCGCCGTGGTGACTCCCATCTCCATCGACCACTCGCGCTACCTCGGCAACACGGTGGACGCGATCGCGGCCGACAAGGCGGGCATCATCAAGCCGGGCGCGGTCGCCGTGCTGGCGCAGCAGCCGCTTGAGGCGGCCGAGATGCTGCTCCGCCGTGCCGCGACCGCCGGCGCCACGGTGGCCAGGGAGGGCATCGAGTTCGGCGTGACCAGCCGCGAGCTTGCCGTCGGCGGCCAGCTTCTTGGCATCCGCGGCCTGCGCGGCGAGTACGGCGACTTGTTCCTGCCGCTGTTCGGCGCGTACCAGGCCGGCAACGCGGCCTGCGCGCTGGCCGCGGTCGAGGCGTTCGCCGGGGCCGAGCCCGGCGGCGGGGGCGGGCCCGGGGCGCTGGGCGAGGAACTGGTCAGGGAGGCGTGCGCGACCATGTCGTCTCCGGGCCGGCTGGAGATCGTCCGGCGCAGCCCCACGGTGATCGTGGACGCGGCGCACAACCCGGCCGGGATGGCCGCCAGCATGGCGGCGCTGGCCGAGGCCTTCACGTTCACCGACCTGGTCGGCATCCTCGCGGTCAGCGAGGACAAGGACGTGCCGGCGATGCTCGACCAGCTCGAGCCCGCCGTCTCCGAGCTGGTCGTCACCTGCAACTCCTCGTCCCGGTCCATGAAGACGGCGAAGCTGGCCGAGCTGGCCGAAGCCGTGCTCGGCCCGGACCGGGTCAGGCAGGCCGGGCGGCTCGATGACGCCATCGAGATAGCCGTCGGCCTCGCCGACGAGGCAGCCGCCACGGCCGGGGCACCGCCCGGCGGCGGCGGCGCGATCCTGATCACCGGATCGGTGATCACCGCCGGCGACGCGCGGATGCTGCTCGCGCCGGCCGGGAGCGGGTCGCCGTGAGCCAGGTAGATGGTCAGCAGCACGGTCCGCCAGCGGCCGTGCAGCTAGCCCCGGCCGGGAGCGGGCTGCCGTGAGAAGGCTCTGCGCCACTGTGCTGATCATGGAGGCCATCGTGATCGGGCTGTCCATCCCAGTCGCGGTGACCGTGGAGCACGCGTCCCGGGGGAGCGCGGGCACGGCCGGCGGCGTGCTTGCGGGCGCGGCCGTGCTGCTGGCGATCCTCGCCGCCAGGGGCCCGCTGCGGCTGGTGCTGGCAGGCGGCAGCATCCTGCAGGTCCTGGTGGTGGCCAGCGGCGCGATCGTCACCGCCATGTACGTACTCGGCGCGGTATTCGCCGCACTGTGGGCAACCGGCATCTGGCTCGGCCACCGCGTCGAGCAGGCTTCCTGACGCCGCCTGCCCCGGCGCCGGCGCACCGGTAGGCTGCAACGCACGGGGGCATTCTTCGCGCGGCCAGTAACGGCGGGTCGGCGACTGATCGCTGTCGGTAAGGAGTTTCGTTGTCTGAACGTAGCCTGGTCCTGGTCAAGCCCGATGGAGTGCGCCGAGGCCTGGTCGGCGAAGTGATATCGAGAGTGGAACGCAAGGGCCTGCGGATCGTGGCGCTCGAACTGCGGACCCTGGAGCGCGGTATCGCGGAGGTGCACTACGCCGAGCATGACGGCAAGCCGTTCTACCGGTCGCTGGTCGAATTCATCACCTCGGGGCCGCTCGTCGCGATGGTGGTCGAGGGCCCGCGGGCCATCGAGTCCTTCCGGTCGCTGGCCGGAGCGACCGACCCGCTGCGGGCGGCACCGGGCACTATCCGCGGGGACCATGCGTTGGAGGTGCAGGAGAACATCGTCCACGGGTCGGACTCCCCGGACGCCGCCGAGCGGGAAATCAAGATCTTCTTTCCAGACCTCGTTTAGGCGGCCCGGGCCTGGCCATGAAGGACTTAGGCCAGCGTGCGTTCCCCGGGGGCGGAGAGCGCGGGCCGGTAATAGATCACCGGGCAAGATCCTTCTGGAAGGTTTTCGTTCTTCATGAGTAACGCACTGGCCTTTCTGGGCCGTGACATGGCGGTCGATCTCGGCACAGCAAACACCCTGGTGTACGTCCGGGGCAGGGGGATCGTGCTCAATGAACCGTCGGTCGTTGCGCTGAATACGAATACCGGGCAGATCGTCGCCGTGGGGGTCGAGGCTAAACGGATGATTGGCCGGACCCCGGGCAATATCGTGGCAGTCCGGCCGCTCAAGGATGGCGTTATCGCCGATTTCGACGTTACCGAGCGAATGCTCCGGTATTTCATCCAGAAAGTGCATAAGCGGCGGCACCTGGCCAAGCCACGGATCGTGGTGGCCGTGCCGAGCGGGATCACCGGGGTGGAGCAGAGCGCGGTCAAGGAGGCGGGGCACCAGGCCGGCGCCCGCCGGGTGTACATCATCGAGGAGCCGATGGCGGCGGCGATCGGCGCCGGGCTGCCGGTCAACGAGCCGACCGGCAACATGGTCGTGGACATTGGCGGCGGCACCACCGAGGTCGCGGTGATCTCGCTCGGCGGAATCGTCACCTCGCAGTCGATCCGGGTCGGCGGGGACGAGCTCGACCAGGCCATCATCAGCTTCGGGAAGAAGGAATACTCGCTCATGCTCGGCGAGCGGAGCGCCGAGGAGATCAAGATGGCCATCGGGTCGGCGTTTCTCTCGGCCGACGAGCCGACCTCGGAGATCCGTGGCCGTGATCTCGTCAGCGGCCTGCCGAAAACCATCGTGATCACGGCCGAGGAGATCAGGCGCGCGATCGACGAGCCGCTGAACGTCATCGTGGACGCGGTCAAGACCACCCTGGACAAGTGCCCGCCCGAGCTGGCCGGCGACGTCATGGACCGGGGCATCGCGCTGACCGGCGGCGGCGCGCTGCTGCGCGGCCTGGACGAGCGGATCCGCGCGGAGACCGGCATGCCCGTGCACGTGGCCGACAACCCGCTCGACTCCGTGGCCCTCGGCACCGGCAAATGCGTGGAGGATTTCGACACACTGCGCCAGGTGCTCGTACCGGAATCCCGGCGCTGACCACCGCATGACCGGCGCTGACCAGCGCATGATTGGCAGCCGCGGCAGCGGCAGCATGAGGTGATCGAATGCACGACACCCGGCGGACCCGCGTGATCCTCAGCGCGCTGCTCGTCGCCGCGGTCGCGCTGATCACGCTCGACTACCGGGACGGGTCAGCCGCGCCGCTGAGCGGGCTACGGCAGTTCGGCGGCTCGGTGTTCGGCGGCGCCGAGCGCGGGTTCGCCACGGTGGCCAAGCCCGTGCTGCGGCTATTCGGCGGCTCGGTCGGCAGCGGCCCAAGTTCGCAGGTCGCCGCGCTGCAGGCGCAGCTGACCAGGCTGCGGGCACAGCTCAGCGGCGAGCAGCTGAGCCGGGCACAGTACGCCCAGCTGCGCAAGTTGCTGCAGGTATCCGGCCGGGGCGGCTACCGGATCGTGGCGGCCGACGTGATCGCGGTCAGCCAGGGATACACCGAGTCGGTGACCCTGGACGCCGGCCGCGTGGACGGCGTCCAGCCGCGGGAAACCGTGCTCGACGGCGCCGGGCTGGTGGGGACGGTCACCGCCGTCAGCGCGCGGTCCTGCACGGTCCTGCTGGCCTCGGACCCGACCTCGGTGGCCGGCATCAGGATGGCCGGCAGCGGGCAGATCGGCTGGGTGACCGGGACGGGCAAGAGCGGGTCAGCAGTCGGCCTGCTGAGGCTGCAGGTGCTCGGCAGCGGCGCGCCGCTCCGGCCGGGCCAGCAGCTGGTGACCGCGGCCTCGGTGCACGACCGGCCGTACGTGCCCGGCGTGCCGGTGGGCGTGATCACCAGCGTGCAGGGCAGCCCGGGATCGCTGACCACGCGCGCGCTGGTCCGGCCGTATGCGGATCTCACCGCGCTCGGCGTCGTCGGAATCGTGATCACGCCGCCGAGCCGGGACCCGAGATTCGCAGTGCTGCCGCCGCGCCCGCGCGCCAGGCCCACGCCCACGGTCACGGTCACCGTCACCCCGTCGCCGTCCGGCCCGGCCGTGCCCGGCGTGCGGATAGGTGGCTGACGTGACGCGGGGCAGTCCAGGCAGGCAGGCCGCCGGCCCGCGGCGGGCAGCCGTCGGCGGCGGGCCGGCGGCCGGCCCGCGCCCGCGCGCCCGCGTCCTGGGCAGGTGGCCGGGATGAGGCGGCTTGCGCTTTCTGCCGTCGCCGTGGTGGCGGCGATCGTGCTGCAGCTCACGCTCGTGGACAGGCTGCCGCTGCCCGGCAACGGCACGCCCGACCTCGCGCTCATCGTGGTAGTG
>WNGG01006605.1_pt1 | contig 12887 bp, 15 predicted proteins | sample 5400661 | NCBI WGS metagenome assembly WNGG01 (sample SAMN13153372, study PRJNA577476) | soil metagenome | isolation source: 100 cm soil or saprolite under Garry oak tree replicate 1 | place: USA:California | collected 2016-06-15 | reverse complement strand
CCCGCGCACCACGGAGGACGAGCTGGTGGACAAGCTCTCGGCCGGGGTCCAGGCGCGCCGCGGGCGGGTGCACGCGGCCGAGCTGACGCCCGGGGTCTCGGCGGTCCTGGTGCTCGTGAACGTGGAGCTGGGACAGGCGCCGGAGATGATGCGCCAAACGCTGCAGGGCGGGAAGGGCAAGGCGTTGCTCCAGGAGGGGCTGAAGGCGCTCGGCGCACATCTAGTGAAGGAGCTGATCCGGTAGCCGCCGCCGATGGGGCGGCGCTCCCGAGTGCAGGAGGACCGACATGACGGGGCGCTTCCGCAACGTCGCTTTCGATCGCGAGGGATCGATCGCCTGGATCACCATGGACCGGCCGGAGCGCCGCAACGCGCTCTCGCTCGAGCACCTGCGCGAGCTGCTCGAATGCCTCCGTGCGGTCGGCGGGGACCGCGAGCTGCGCGTCGCGGTGGTGAGGGCGAGCGGCCCGGCGTTCAGCGCCGGCCACGATCTGAGCGAGATGATCGGGCGCGACGCGGCGTTCTACCACCAGCTGTTCGCCGCCTGCGCCGAGGTGATGGAGACGATCCAGGGAATCCCGCAGCCCGTCATCGCCGAGGTGCAGGGGATCGCGACGGCCGCCGGATGCCAGCTGGTCGCCTCCTGCGATCTGGCCGTCGCGGCGGCCGAAGCGCGCTTTGCGACGCCCGGGGTGAAGATCGGCCTGTTCTGCACCACGCCCATGGTCGCGCTCACCCGCGCCATCGGTCCCCGGAAGGCGATGGAGATGCTGCTCACCGGCGAGCCGATCACCGCGGCCGAAGCCCTTGCCGCGGGGCTGGTGAATCGCGTGGTCCCGGCTTCCGAGCTGCGGGCGGCCACGCGCGCCCTGGCGGACCGGATCGTCGCCTCCAGCCCGTTCGTGGTCGGCCTCGGCAAGAAGGCGTTCTACCGGCAGCTGCCGATGGCCCAGGCGGACGCTTACGCCTACGCCTCGGAGGTGATGTGCGCGAACGCCGCCGCGGAGGACGCGCAGGAGGGCATGAGCGCATTTCTGCAGAAGCGCGCGCCCTCCTGGCGCGGCCGGTGAGCTCCACTCGCCTCTTTGCTTCGGGGAGATCCACCATGCTGACCGTGCTCGTCGCGCTCGCCGCAGCCGCCGCCCAGGGGCAGGCGAAAGCGCCTCGCGGCCTCGAGGGCCTCGACTCCCTCTATCCCGAGCTCGCTCCGGATCGCGAGCCGACCATCCGCACGGGCGCCGCCGTGCTCGCGCTGTCCGCGCTGGAGCTGCTCGGCAAGCGGTGAGGTGGTTCCGCCCTCTTGCTCTCACATCGAGCGCCTTGTGGATCACCCGCGGTGCGTTGCTAGACCTTCTCCTTGGGGGAGGTCGTTCCTGGCCAGCCCGCAACCGCTGTCGCTGCTCCGCCGTCCCGCCGTGTTGCTGGTGGACGACGCTCGCGTGGTGCTCCGCGTGGTCGAGAGGGCGCTCACCTCGGCCGGCTTCAGCCTCTCCGCCGCGGAGAACGCCGATCGCGCGGTGCGGCTCCTCGACGAGCAGGAATTCGCCTGCGCCCTGATCGACCGCAACCTGGTGGGCAGCGACGGGCTCGACCTGCTCAAGCAGATCCGCCAGCGCCAGCCGCGCTGCGCCTGCGTGCTGATGACCGCGTACCCGTCCGTTGACTCCGCCGTCGAGGCGCTGCGCATCGGCGTGGTGGACTACATCCAGAAGCCCTCGCCCGACTTCGACGTCATCGCCGAGCGGGTCCAGAACGCCGTCCGGCTGCAGCGCGGCCGCGAAGGCGGCGACGCGCCCCGTTCCGCCGGACGCGCCGCCGACGAGAAGCGGAACCAGGTGCTCGTGCGCGGCGCGGATGAGCTCGTCGCCACCCTCCGCGCGCTGCAGAGCAAGATGAAGCCCGCCGCCCGTTCCGCAGTGAATCGCGCGCTGGCCAACGCCGAAGCCCAGGCCGCCCTCCTCCGCGGCCGCTGACCCACCTGTACCCTACAGGACGCCCGGCAGTGTGGTGCGGGCGGGAACGTCCGGCGCTGTTCGCCTACCTGCTCGCACCCGCTTGCGGTGGGAGCGGCTCCTCCACCTCGACACCCGTGGCCACCACGAAGCGAGACACCATGTTGTAGCCGGCGATGGTTCCCACCAGCTCGACGACCTGCGCGTCGGGCAAGAGCGACCGCACGCGCTTCATCGTGGCGGGAGAGACGTCGATCTTCTGCGTCATCTCGCGGGTGAGCGCGAGGGTCGCGCGCTCGGATTCGTCGAACAGCTTCGGATCGCCGCCGCTCGCGGCCGCGCCGGCGCGGAGCGCGTCGAGTTGCTGGCGCGTGCCGCCGGCCTTGAGGAACTCTCCCTCGTGCTGCACCCACTCGTACTCGGCCTTGTTGAGCACGCCGATCTGCATGATGGCCAGCTCGCGCAGCTTTCCCGGCAGCGACAGCTGGTTGCGGATGGCGGCGAACATGCCGTTCCAGCCCTTGGCGAAGTTCGGGCTGTGCAGGAGCATCCGGTCGAGGTTGAGCAGCCTGCCCCCGGCCCTGCGCGACTGGATCGCTGCGACCAGGTCCGGCGGGCCGACCTGGTCGTCGGAGAGGTACGGGATGCCCGACTTGGAGACCTTCTTCGCGGACTTCGCCGGGTCGTCCGCGCGGGCGGGGAGGGCGGAGCAGAGGATCGCGGCGACGCCCGCCGCGAGCACGGAGTATCTGGAAAGGACCATGGCTACCTCCTGGAGGGGCGCCACAGTAGCCCAAACCGGTTGAAAGACGGAGCCGTCCGGTGCGTAGATCCCGCGGTCGCGGACGCATCCGGGAGAGCTTCGCAAAGTGCTCGACAGCACCAGTGGGACCGACGCGCCTCGTCCCGCGCATCCGTGGGCCGGCCTGGCCGCGCGCGCCATCCACGCCGAGCCGGGCGAGTTGAAGGCCGTCCTGCTCGCCTTCTCGTACTTCTTCTGCCTGCTCTCGAGCTATTACATCCTGCGCCCACTGCGCGACGAGATGGGCGTGGCGGGCGGGGTGCAGAAGCTGCCCTGGCTGTTCACCGGCACCTTCGTGGCGATGCTCCTGGCGGTGCCGGCCTTCTCGGCGCTCGCGGCGCGCCTCCCGCGGCACCGCTTCATCCCGCTCTCGTACCGCTTCTTCACCGCGAACATCCTGCTCTTCTGGTTGCTGTTCGCCACCGGCCGCTTCCCCGTGGGCGCGGCGCGCGCGTTCTTCATCTGGACGAGCGTCTACAACCTGTTCGTCGTCTCCGTCTTCTGGAGCTTCATGGCGGACATCTTCCGCCACGAGCAGGGGGCGCGGCTCTTCGGGTTCATCGCGGCGGGCGGGAGCGCGGGCGCGCTGGCCGGCCCCCTGCTCACAACCTGGCTGGTGAAGCCGCTCGGCACGACGAATCTGGTGCTCGTCTCGGCCGCGCTGCTCGAGTGCTCGGTGCAATGCGTGGGCGCGCTGAATCGCTGGTCCCTCTCCGCGCGCTCCGCCGGCCGGGGCGAGGCGGCTGCCGGACAGCAGCCGCTCGGCGGCGACTTCCTCAGCGGGATCCGCGTGGTGTTCCAGTCGCCCTTCCTGCTCGGCATCTGCGCGTACGTCCTCCTGCTCACCGCCACCGCGACCTTCCTGTACTTCGAGCAGGCGCAGATCGTGCTGCGCGCCAGCGCCGATCCGCGCGTGCGCACCGCCCTGTTCGCGCGCATCGACCTGGTGGTGAACGTGTCGACTCTCGTCTTGCAGGGGTTCGTCACCGGGAGGCTGATCCGGCGGGCCGGCGTCCGCGCCGGCCTGGGCCTGTTGCCGGTGCTCACCGCGCTGGGATTCGTCGCGCTCGCCCTGGCGCCGACGCTGCTCGTCCTGACGGCGGTGCAGGGCCTGCGGAGGGCCGCGCACTTCGGCATCGAGCGCCCGGCGCGCGAGATCCTCTTCATCGACGTCGACCGCGAGCAGAAGTACAAGTCGAAGAACTTCATCGACACCGTCGTCTACCGCGGGGGGGACGCGGTCACCGCCTGGATCTCCTCGGGCTTTACGGCCCTGGGCCTCGGGGTGGTCCCGGTCGCCGCCGCGGCGGTTGCGCTCTGTGCGGTGTGGCTGTGGAACAGCCTGGTCCTCGCCCGCAAAGACCGGGCGCTGGAGGCCCGATGAGCTGGTCCCGCCGCGAGGTGCTCAAGCTCTCCGCGGCGCTGCTGGCAGATGGGGCAGATGGGGGACACCATAAGAACATGGTGTCCCCTCCACAACTGATGGAACGGATGCGTACGCGGCCGATCCCGCGCACGGGCGAGCAGCTTCCCGTCGTCGGGATGGGGACCTACCGCACCTTCGACGTCGGTGATTCCGAGGACGCGCGGAGACCGCTGCGCGAGGTGCTGCGGCGGCTCTTCGAGGGAGGCGGGCGGGTGATCGACTCGTCGCCGATGTACGGGCGCGCCGAGCAGGTGGTGGGCGAGCTGCTGGACCCGTCGCAGCGCCCCTTCCTCGCCACCAAGGTGTGGGCCAGCGGCCGCGAGGAGGGGATCGCGCAGATGCGCCGGTCGATGCGGCTCCTGGCGCCGCGCGCGGACCGCCCGTTCGACCTGATGCAGATCCACAACCTGGTCGACTGGCGCACGCACCTCCCGACTCTGCGCGCCTGGAAGGAAGCGGGAACCATCCGCTACTGGGGGATCACGCACTACACCGAGTCGGCGTTCGGCGAGATGGAAGCCATCGTGCGGACCGAGAAGCCCGACTTCGTCCAGCTGCCCTACTCGGTGGGCGCGCGCGAGGCGGAGAAGCGCCTCTTGCCCGCCTGCGCCGAGCACGGCGTGGCGGTGCTGGTGGAGCGCCCGTTCGAAGCCGGCTCGCTCTTCCGCGATGTGCTGAAGCGGCCGCTGCCCGCCTGGGCGGCCGAGATCGACTGCACGAATTGGGCGCAGGTGTTCCTCAAGTTCATCCTCGGCCATCCGGCCGTGACCTGCCCGATCCCGGCCACCTCGAATCCGGAGCACATGGCGGACGACGTCCGCGCCGGGTACGGGCGCCTCCCCGACGAACCGCTGCGCCGGCGCCTCGTCGCTGAAGTGACGGGAGCCTCCCGATGACCTGGACGCGCTGAAGGGCCGCGCGTGGGACGCGGTCGTCGACACCAGCGGCTACGTGCCCCGGATCGTGAGGATGTCCGCCGAGTTGCTCGCGCCGTCCGTCAAGCAGTACGTCTTCATCTCCTCCATCTCCGTGTTCCCCGACGACGTGAAGCCGGGCGCGGACGAGAGCACGCCGGTGCAAAAGCTCACCGAGCCCGGCAGCGAGGAGGTGCGCAAGCACTACGGCGCGCTCAACGACACCCTGGCCTTCTGGAAGACGCTGCCTGAGGAGCGCCGCAAGAAGCTGCGCGCCGGCCTCTCGCCCGAGCGCGAGCAGGAAGTGCTCGCCGCTTGGAGATCGCGGAAGTCGTAGCGCGGTACGCGCACGGCAGACCACCCCGCCACACAGCGCCGTTTCTTAGACGGGCTTCGGATCGCCGATATGGTGGCCGTGCCACTTTTTCGGGAGAGACGATGCTGCTCGTGATTGCCGCGCTCCTCGCAGCCACTTCGACGCGCGGGGAAGAAGCGCCGCAGGCGCAGGTCGCCTCGACTCGCAGCCTCACCGCGGTCCGCGTGGTGGCCGTGGGCGCCGACGACGATCAGGAGGGCGGGTCGGGCGCCTCCCTCGATGGAGCGCCGGTCCTCGCGGCCGAGCAGCCCGCCTCCTCGAGCTGGTACTCGCTGTACGGCGGCCGGCACTTCGGACTGCTAGTCGACGGCGGCGTGCCGGGCGGCGCGGGCCTGGCCGGCATGTTCCGGCCCTGGCGCTTCCTGCGCCTCGAGGGCGGCCTCAACTGGAACTACCTGAGCCTCGGGCTCCGCGGAGGCGTGACGGTGATCCCCTTCGAGTGGGGCCTGACGCCGACGCTGCACCTCGAGGGTGGCCACTTCTTCCCGGGCGACGCGAGCCGGTTCACCGACTCGGCGGGAGCGAAGATCCTCCTCGGCCACGTGCCGGAGGATTACCTGTCGGCGTCGCTGGGGCTGGAGTTCGGCTCGCAGCAGCGGTTCGTCTTCTTCCTGCGCGCGGGGCTGAGCTGGATCCGCACCGAGGCGAGCAACATCGCGCAGGCGGTCGCGGCCGAAAACCCGGGCAGCCCGACCACGGTGAAATCCGCCGGAAACGTCTCGCTTCTCTTGCAGGCGCCGACGGTCAGCGCCGGCGTCCTCCTCTTCCTCTTCTAGGACCACGCCATGAACCACGTGTTCCGCAGGATCCTGTTCACGGCCCTCGCCTCCGTGGCGCTCTCCGGCTGCGGCGGCAACCTCCTCTACGGCGAGATGCAGGAGCCGACGCTGGTCTTGAGCCAGCCCGTCGGACAGATCATCCCCGGCGCGCCGCAGATCCCCGTGACGGTGCCCCAAGGGCTCGTCTCCTTCACCTTCGACGTCCCCGACATCCCGCTGTCGGGAGGCTCCACCACCTCGAAGGAGGCCGGGTTCACCATCGGCAGCAGCATGAAGCTGAACCAGGCCGCCTTGATCATGCCGCCGTCGACCAACGCCGACTTCAACGGATTCGATACGCTCACGCTCACCATCTCGTCCGCCAGCCAGACTCAAATCCTCGCGCGGTACACCAAGGACCCCGCGCAGCTGCCCGGCCAGACGATCGTCCTGCCGCCGGTCGACGACGTCGAGCTGCTCGACTACCTCACCGCCACCGGCACCGGCAGCAAGACCATCACGCTCGACGTCTCCGGCAGCGGCACGCTTCCGGCGAACAGCTGGACCGCCGACGTCGATCTCGACGTTCGTCTCCGGGTTTCCGCGGGCTGGCCGTAGGCTGTGCGGTCCGCGACAGACGGCGCCCCGGTGGGACGCCGCGCGCCACGTCCAGGTGAATAGATCGGCATCGCCCCGAGTCCGCTCGGGGCCAGGGAAGCCCAGACCGGCCTCGCGTGGCCGCCGCCGGTTCCCGGAGCTCCCTGGGCAAGAACCCGGAGGAGGCGCCGCCATGCTGCCTCTCGCTGTCGTGCTGCTCGGCGCCGCCGTCGGGCAGGTCGATCCGTACGCTCCCGCCTCCGCCTCTGATCCGCCGCCCTGCGCGGCGGCCAACGTCCCGGGCTGCTTGCCGGGATACGTCGCCCGCATCGACCGCTACGGCCGGCTCGTCTACGCGCGCGACCCCAACTACGGCGCACCGGCGCCGAGCCCCACGCCGCGCTCGTACCCGCAGTACTCGCAGCCCGCTTCCTGGGCGTACCCCGCGACCGGCATTCCCCGGCCCGCGCCGGAGCCGGTGCGAGTCGAGGGCCGCGGACACGTCGCGCTGGTCTTCATGCCGGGGGTGTCCTCCTTCCCCAAGTACACCCGCTTCGACGAGACCAAGGCGGAGGCACAGGTCGCGCTGGAGTTCCGCGGCAACGACGGCGGACTGCGCTTCCGCCTCGCCGGTGAGTACACCTCGTTCGGCAAGATCGGCGAGGCATCCTTCAAGTACGATTTCTTCGACGGGTTCTTCTTCCGGCCCTTCCTGGGCATCGGAATCGGCGTTGCCTCGATCAACCCCGATCCCGCCCTGCGCGCCGCGGCAAGCGCCTCCGCCGGGATCGACCTCTACCTCGGGCGGGACTTCTTCCTGACGGGCGAGGTCAAGCAGCGCCTGTTCATGGAAGGGACCGACGGCTCCGCACACGGGCTCGTCACTTCCGACCGCAGGCAGACGTCCTTCCTCGCCGGGATGGGCTTCTACTTCTTCTAGCGGATCGTCGCCGGGGCGGCTGCGCGGTTACTCCAGTCGACACTCCATTGTCAATCGGTCAGCCATGCCTTGCGCGAGCCGTCGCAGGCATGGGTAGCTGAGCGCCGGGCGGGCGCCTCCACGCTCATTTCGTTCTCTTCCAGCGGTCCGCTCCGCGGCCGCCAGAAAGGACTCCCCATGCGCGTCGGCATTCTCGCCGCGATCCTCGTCGCGGTATCCATCCTCGCTTGCGGTCCCGAGGGCAGCCCCGGCGGGTCCGAGGCGCCTTTCAAGCACGTTCCCTCCGGGACCGTGCTGCGCGCCCAGCGCCCGGTGCCTGGACAGTACCTGGTGGTCTTCAACGAGGGCCGGGTCGCCAAGGATGCCGTCGACGCGCAGGCCGACGAGCTCGCGCTCCGACACGGCGCCCGCGTGCTCGCCAGTTGGCGCCACGCGGTGCGCGGCTTCGCCGCGCGGATGTCGGCAGCGCAGGCGCAGGCCCTGGCGCAGGATCCGCGGGTCGCCTGGGTCGAGGAGGACGCCGAGATCCACCTCGACACCACGCAGACCGGCGCCACCTGGGGCCTCGATCGCATCGACCAGCGCAACCTGCCTCTCGACGGGAACTACACCTTCAACGTCGACGGCACCGGCGTGAACGCGTACGTCATCGACACCGGCATCCGCACCACGCACACCCAGTTCAGCGGACGCGCGAGCGGCGCGTTCACGGCCGTGAACGACGGGAACGGCACGAACGACTGCAACGGGCACGGCACGCACGTCTCGGGCACGGTCGGCGGATCGACCTTCGGCGTCGCCAAGAACGTGCGGCTCTTCGCGGTGCGGGTGCTCGACTGCTCCGGCTCGGGGACGACGGCAGGGGTGATCTCGGGGGTCGACTGGGTGACGAACAACCACCTGTCGCCGGCGGTGGCGAACATGAGCCTGGGCGGCGGCGCGTCCACCACCTTGGACCAGGCCGTGAACAACTCGATCGCCTCGGGCGTGACCTACGCGATCGCGGCGGGCAACTCGAACGTCAGCGCCTGCACGCAGTCGCCGGCCCGCGTCGCGAACGCCATCACCGTCGGCGCCAGCGACATCAACGACGTGCGGGCCAGCTTCTCCAACTTCGGCACCTGCGTGGACCTGTTCGGACCGGGCGTCAACATCACCTCCTCCTGGTCCACCAGCGACACGGCGACCAACACCATCAGCGGCACCTCGATGGCGACTCCGCACGTGGCGGGGACGGCCGCGCTCTTCCTGCAGGCGAACCCCACCGCCACTCCCGCGCAGGTGGCCTCCGCGCTGGTGACGAACGCCACCGCCGGCGTGCTCGCCAGCGTGGGCACCGGATCGCCGAATCGCCTCCTCTACGAGGCGTTCATCGGCGCGCCGGCCGACGCGACGCCGCCCACCGTGTCGCTCACGGCGCCCGCGGCGGGCGCCACGGTGAGCGGAACCGCGGCGACGCTCTCCGCCACGGCGGCGGACGACGTCGCGGTCGCCAAGGTGGACTTCTTCGTCGACGGGGCGCTGGTCGGGACGGACACTTCGTCGCCGTACTCCATCTCCTGGAACAGCACCACGGTCGCGAACGGCTCCCATTCCTTCACCGCGCGCGCGACCGACACGGCCGGGAACGCGACCACCTCGGCCGCGGTGGCCGCGACGGTGTCGAACGCCACCCCCACCTGCGCCACGACCAGCCAGCTCCTCGGCAATCCGGGATTCGAAACGGGAACGGCGGCCCCCTGGACCGCGACCGCCGGCGTGATCGACGGCAGCGCCAGCCCGGCGCCGCACAGCGGTCGATTCAAGGCGTGGCTCGACGGCTACGGGGTCTCGCACGTCGACGATCTGTTCCAGACGGTGACCATCCCGGCGGGAGCGTGCAGCGCGACGTTCAGCTTCTGGCTGTGGATCACCACTTCCGAGACGACCACCGTCACGGCGTTCGACACCCTGAGCGTCACCGTCCGGAACTCGGCCGGCACGGTGCTCTCGACACTGGCGAACTTCTCGAACCTGAACAAGTCCGCCAGCTACGTGCAGCGGAGCTTCGACGTCTCCGCTTTCAAGGGGCAGACGGTGAGGCTGCAGTTCCACGGGGTCGAGGACTCCTCGCTGCAGACGAGCTTCCTCGTCGACGATACGGCGCTCACGGTGGTGCAGTAAAGCAGGAGCGCGGCGGCCCGGCTGCGATGGCGGGCCGGGCCGCCGTGCGCGCAGCGCTTTCCGTATGGGCGAGCTCAGCCGGCGGGGTAGGGGCGCAGCGATCGGGCGATGAGCCCCAGCCCCGCGGCCAGCAGGACGAACATGAGGAGCGTGTTGAACAGGCTGGTCGTCTCCCAGCGGATGGAGAGGCTCATCAGGATCGACGCCAGGATGGTCAGCACTCCGCCCGCGGTCAGGATCCAGCCCAGCTTGCTCTTGCCGTCGAAGAACAGGACCCCCACGCCGATCAGCAGCGGGAGCAGGGTGAGCCCGAACCCGGCGGGCCGGCTCCAGCCCCACAGCCCAAAGAAGGTGAACGACGAGGTCACCTGCACCTGGTTGAGCACCAGGTAGCCGCCGACCACGGTCAGGAGGAGGCCGAGGAAGAAGGTGCCCACCCCGCCCGGGGTGCCGCCCGCCCCGCGCGCCGGCGGCGGCGTCGTCGTCAGCGTCTGGTCCTCCACCAGTCTGGACAGCTCCTGCGCCTGCTTCCGCGGGTCGAGATCGGCCATCCCTGGATTGTACGGCTCGCCGCCGATCGGGCCAGGAATCGTCCGGCCAGAGCGCATCCCATACCGTTCCGCGCCCGGAAAGTTTCCCGCCGCGCTCGAGCATCTCCGGGGCGACTCCTTACCACCACGTTTGACCGGTTGCGCGCCGTGCGCCTATGGTCGGAGCCGATCCGTTCGAGGAGAGAACCATGGCGCAGGAAGCCAAGGCCAGGCTGCACCGCTGGGAGTCGATGCCGAAGGAGCGCCTGTCCGAGAAGCTGGACCGGCGCATCATCACCGCCGACCGGATGATGATCACCCACGTCTATCTCAAGAAGGGCTGCGTGGTGCCGCGCCACCAGCACGAGAACGAGCAGATCACCTACATCCTCGAAGGGACGCTCCGCTTCCGGCTCGGCGAGGACGGCGCGCAGCAGGTCGACGTGCACGCCGGAGAGGTGCTGACCATCCCCTCCAACCTGCCGCACTCGGCCGAGGCGCTGGAGGACACCGTCGACGTGGACATCTTCGATCCGCCGCGGAAGGACTGGCTGGACGGCAGCGACCAATACCTACGGAACACGTAGAGCCATGGATCTCGGCGTCCGCGGCAAGGTGGCGCTCGTCACCGGGGCGAGCTCGGGCATCGGCGAGGCGGTCGCGCTGGCGCTCGCGCGCGAAGGAGCGAAGCTGGCCGTCGCCGCGCGGCGCCGCGAGCGGCTGGAGGACGTCGCCGCACGCGCCAGGCAGGCGGGCGCGCCCGACGCCCGGGCGGTCGTCGCGGATCAGACCGACGCCGCATCTCTCGCCCAGGCGGTGCGCGAGGTCGAGGCGCAGCTGGGCCCGGTCGAGATCCTGGTCGTCAACGGGGGAGGTCCGCGCCCCGGCACGTACACGCAGATGACCGCGCGCGACTGGGAAACCGCCTACGCGCTGACGATGCAGAGCGCACTGCGGCTGGTCGAGGCGGTGCTCCCGGGGATGCGCGCCCGGCGCTGGGGGCGGATCGTCGCGCTGGAATCGATCTCGGTGAAGCAGCCCATCCCCACGCTGGTGCTGTCGAATGCGTTCCGCACCGCGGTGGTCTCCGCGCTCAAGACGCTCTCGGTCGAGGTTGCCGCCGAAGGCATCACCGTCAACTCGATCGCGACCGGGCTGGTGGAGACCGACCGGTTCCGCGCCCTCTACGGGACGCCCGAGAAGAAGCAGGAGGCGCTCGCGCGCATCCCGATGAAGCGCGCAGCCTCGCCCGAGGAGTACGCGCCCCTGGTGGCGTTCCTCTGCGGCGAGCCGGCCCGGTATGTCACCGGCCAGACCATCTCGATCGACGGCGGACTCACCGCCGGCCTGTTCGGCTGATCCCGAGAGGAGGGCCCATGACGGCGGCACGCAGGACCGTGTGGCGGATGCTCTTCGCGGCGAACGCTCTGTTGCTCTCGGCCGGGCCGCCCGCGGCGGCGGCCGAGCAGCGGCTCTCCTTCGCCGTGCCCGGAGTGCCGCCGGTTTTCGGCAGCGTGGTGGTGTACGTCGCCAAGGAGGAGGGCTTCTTCAAGAAGCACGGGGTCGACGTGGACGTGCGGCCCTTCGACTCGGGCGCCGCCGCGGCCCAGGCGGTGGTGGCGGGCAATCCCGACGTGGCGCTGTCTCCGACGCCGGTGATCGTCCGGATGATCTCGAACGCCGGCGTGAACCTGGTCGGCATCTACGGCCTGGAAAATCCGGACTGGCTCTTGGCGTCGACCGATCCGGCGCTGGGCAAGTGCCCCGACGTGAAGGGGCAGGCGGTGGGCGTCGACTCGGTGGGCGGGGCGCGCTCCGTCGCGCTGGAGCAGCTCATCCGGCCCTGCGGGCTGAAGATCGATCAGGTGAAGCTGGTCGCGCTCAGCACCAACGTGGGTGCCGCGATGGTGGCCGGCCAGCTCAAGGTTGGGGTCCTGCACCTCGACGACGTCCCCGTCCTGGAGGAGCAAACGGGCCGTCCGCTGACGGTGATCTCGTCCTTGAAGGAAGTGAACCCGCTCAGCCATTACCTGATCCTGGTCGCGACCAAGGACAATCTGGAGAAGAAGCGCGACGCGTACGTCCGCATGGTGGCGGGGCTGATCGACGCGACGAAGTACATGCTGGAACCGCGTCACGCGGACCGCGTCGCCCAGATCGCCATGGTGACGGGGCGCACTTCCAAGCTGGCGAAGGAGACGCTCCCCCGGTTCGCCGGCATCTCCTTCTGGCCGGTCGGCAACGACGGGCTGACGAAGAGCAACCTCGAAGCCGTGGTGACCGTCGAGAAGGACATCGGCGGCATCAAGCCGGGAAAGACTCCGGTCAGCTACGAGCGGCTGGTGGACCGGACCGTCTGGAAGGACGCCAGCGCGCTGGTCAAGTAGAGCACCTCCCCGGCAGGCGGCCGGGCGCACGTCCGCGCGACC
>WNGG01006604.1_pt1 | contig 12889 bp, 15 predicted proteins | sample 5400661 | NCBI WGS metagenome assembly WNGG01 (sample SAMN13153372, study PRJNA577476) | soil metagenome | isolation source: 100 cm soil or saprolite under Garry oak tree replicate 1 | place: USA:California | collected 2016-06-15 | reverse complement strand
AGATCTATAGCAGCCGATACTCGTGAACTGTGGGACCTCGATGGCAAAGACTTCACCGCCCAAAGACACACCGGTATCACCTGGGATCAGATGCCCTCTCAGGCCACGGCGTTCGCTGGGTCGTGCTCACTACGCCGCGATGCGGCGTGACGGGCGCAAGAGCTGTGCAGTCAGCCACGGGCAGCGCGCGGCAGGATGAAAAGCGGAAGGTCGGCGATTCGACCCCGCCCCTGACCACCCTTGTCTAACGACCCTAAAACATTGCATGATTCACAGAAAGCGGCACGAGACACCCTTGCAATGCCTGCGATGCTCTGGCCAAGAGCAGTTCACGCAATTCGTGCATACATTTCACGCATCTTGGCCTTCAGCTCGTCATTATCACGGGAATCACGCCACATTATGAAGTCTATTGCTCGCGACTCTTCGACAATTCGCTGAGCCGCTACGGTAAGCGGTGAACTTGCGACCAACAAGACAGGCACGCCAGTTCGCGACGCCTTACCTACAATGCCATCCACCACGTTCATGCCAAGCGGTTTTCTATAGTATTTCGTCTCGATGTAGATCGTTCTGCTTCCTTGATCCTGAACAACAAAATCGAAGCCACCATCGCTGACACGTGAGACGTCAGTTAGCGAATAGCCTATCTTCGCAATAGCTGTCCGAAGCTCTTGTTCATAAACTACGTAGTCATAGTACGCCGGGCGGGGAAGGTTCGGCTCCGCGATGACCGCTCCCTGTACAATACCCGCTGCTTTATCAAGATTCTCCTCAGCTTTCGCCTCTTCAATAGCTTGATCAATACTACGCCTGCGCCTATCCAGCTCAATGCTGTTAGAGCCACTAGCAAACCGAATCAATGGAGTCCCTTGAATTCCAACCAGGCAGAAAACAGCGGCGAGGGCCAGTAGAACAGCTGTACCAGCCTGATTCGAGGTAGCGAACACGGCATAGCCGCCAGCGCCACCGGACGTTATACCGACACCCAGCGCAACCAGACGCTCCCACATCCTCAGCGGCTCGATCGACGAAGACATCTTCACATCAGTCTGTTCACTCTCCGGCTCATCATTCATGCAATCTCCGCGCTGTAAGCAACTGCCGCGATCACTGTGTGTCGACACCTAACCGTGCCATTATCTTCGTCCGGCGAGCGCCCGCGCGCAGATTGGTGAGAACTTTCTCTACTGCTTCAAGGGCGCCGCAGGCGCGCCGGGCCGACCGGCCCGCGCTCGCTCTCAGACGAGCAGGCGAGCCGTGATCGGGTCGCGAGCGCGGCGAAGAGCCCGACGAACGATTCCGGCAGCGGACGAGAGGGGACCTGCTCCACGGGGGGCGGCAGCCCTGCCCGGTGCCTCTGCGCTCGGCGGCGCGCCCAGCGTGGGCGGCTGCCGCGCGTGCGTGCCCCCGCGCCTGCCCGCCGGACGGACTCGCCGATACGTCCCCCTCGCCGACTCGGCACGGGTCGGGAGCGATCGGCCGATCGGCTACGCACGTGGCCGCCTGGTGGCAGAGAAAGAGCGGGGGCGCTGCCCCCTGACCCCCGGCCCTCCTCAGGGATGAGCACTCAAGAGGGTCATCCCCTCGCCCGGTCAGGCAAGGCCCTGCGCCGGAACCTCCGCCGCTGCCGACAGCCGAGCCCGGGGCCGCGATCGAGGTCGAGCAGTGTCGTCGGCGGCACTTGACCGGCCTTGACCCGTGACGGATGATCTGACCTGACGCGGTCGACAGCTCACGGTCAGTGAAAAATGAGCTACCAGTTTACCAGGAGGGCACGCTTTTGCCGTCAAGCAGGAAGCGCCTCAGATATATGCTAGGAGTATCCGCTATGAGCCGAAAGTTCATCCGCACCGCTTTGGTTCTGGCCGCTACGCTGACGATACCCGCCGTGATGTTCGTCGCCCCGCTGCCCGCCAGCGCGGCGAATAATCACGTGTGTGAGACCAACGGGTCCTACTGCGTCGGCGCCCCTAATCTCACCCTTTACGCGGCGGTGGTCGAGACCACTACCGGCCGCGACATCAACATCGATTCGGCCTCTACTGGCGCCAGAGATTTTTACCTTAAATTCAGCGCCGACACAAGGCTGTGCGTGGCGGCGGCGGACAACTCCAGCGACGTCGTAATCCACTCCTGCAACGGCGGCTCCGGTATCATCTGGAGGCTGCAAGATGCCTCCAGCACGGAGCATTGCTTGCCGACCTGCTTCTTCAAAAACCGGAAGGTCGGTCTTTACCTCGCAGGCGACAACAAGGGGGACCAATTCCAGCTGAAGCCGCACCCCCTCGGTGGCTGGTACGAAAAGTTCACCGTGTCGTAGCCCGCGCGAGCAACTGGGTGAGAATCACGCACCAGAGCTGTGCTCCCTCAATAGCAGTGGAAAGCGCTCTATAAACCTAAGCGCACTTTCGTACATGCGCCAGATCTCATCACCTGTATTCTCCATCGTGAACGCGGCATAGTTCTGATGAACTAGCTTATTACGCAGTAATCCAATAGCTACGAAGTCTTTTACTGCTGCAGCAAATTCGCTGACTTTCAACGACAAAGCTGTCATCGCCACCTTGAAGTCATTGCCAAAAAGCGCAAAGAAGGAATTCGCATTGCTTGTATCCCACGAGAAATAGGTGTGGAATTGGCGTAGCACAGCCTTCTTTTCAATGAACGAAACCGCATGGCCACGATTATCTGTCACTTCCCGGAAGTAGTCAAGAATGAGGTTTTGCAACGCAAATTCCAGATGACTAGCCGTAGCGAGCAGCAGGACCTTCGGAAGAATGTTCTCAACGGAGTTGGCAAACGAGAGTTCTTGATTTGTGCGCAGATAAGCCAGAAGCCGTCTATTGTCCTCATAAATCGCGCGAACAAGGGGCAGCATGACTAGCCGCTATCTGTCTGCGGTTAGGTATTTACGAGCCGCCGACAAGCGGCCCAAGACATGCGTAGCATTCGTAGTCTGCTCCTGCGAATGCGATTGGAAGTCCTCATCATTTCTTATAGCTGTCACGATGTTATCTGTTAGCCTCCAGTCGGAGCCTAGAGTTGGCCGGCCCTGGCATGCAGAGGCAAACGTAGCCTCGAATAGTGGTACTGTGAATCTTCCCTGACGTGACAAAAACGCCTGACTTCCAAGGTCAGAGCACGCGTCAAAAAACCAAGATACCGTCTCGCTAATCTCCAATACCGTGGGCGAATCGAATGACTGAGCACTTTGCGAGAAACGATTGAGAAACTGCACCATTGATGGGCGATAACTCTCGGAGTCCTTTGCAACTGCCACTGCTCGCAGCAGTATCTCGACATCTCGCATATGAAGATCCAGCTCGGCTTGGCCGAGCATGCGGCGCCATGTTCCATTCGTGTTGAGCCGAATCAGTACGCCGGACATCGGGGAGTGATAGAGGCTCGATCTAATTTCCTGGGGAGTCAGGTTGATACCACCAGTATTGAGGCGGTTAAAGATTTCGTAGATCGAGTTGTCACCTGATGGACGGACCTGCTTGATAATTACATTCCTGATAGTCCGCAGATCTAGCTGAGTTTATAATCGCCTAGTGTTGAATAATTGAGGCGCGCAAACTTATTGGGAGCGCCGGTCGATGTATCAGCCAAACTGAGCCGGAAGTTCTCGAAATACCCATCGTCATAGAGTATTTCGTCAGGAATCTTGCTTTCTTCGTTGGACAGACGTCGAAGCTCGGCCCGTTTGTCCTTCTTTGGGAAACGCTGCTTAATGAAGTAATAGATTGTCATCAGGCGCTGCTGGCCGTCGATCACTAGGAAGGAGTTCTGTCCCTCTTCATAGAGGAACACCTGTGGCACCGGAAGGCCGATGATTAGAGATTCGATCAATTTCGATGCACGCCGAACATCCCACACATAGGCACGCTGAAATCCTGGTATTTTTACTGCGCCTGACTCGATGAAGCTGAAGATAGTGAGCACGTTGAAGTCATTCGGAGTCGAATTGAGGTCATACTCATCGATCTGCCCCTCCTCTTCTTCGGGTGGGGTGTCTCCTTCAAACCAGTCATCGTCGGTCAACTGAATACTCCCCGTTGCGGTCCGTAAGCCATCGAACGGACAGTGTAGTGGGCCAGAGTCTAGGCGGCGAGGCTAACGCGTAGACGCTTGAGGCGCTTGAGGCGACCCGGTTGTTGGGTCCCATAGCGATCATCCGCATACTGCGGCATTGAACCAACACACGAGAGCGGCTCTGGTGACGAGGACGAAGAACCAGAGCCCGCGGGCAGCTTGCTTGGCCGGGGGTTCATCCTGAACGAGGACAATGAAGAATGGGACGCCGTCATGCGGACCTAGAGCAGCGAGGTTCGGCTCGCCAGATCCTTCCTGTCCTATGCCGATACAGAGCGACTGCTGAAGCTGGGCCTGGAGGAAGCTGGCCGGCGTATCGAGCAGGCCGGGTGATCCGGGGTCAGTTCGTCAGCTGACCGTCTCGCCACCGATCGCGCTCGTCGCTTCATCGGCGGCATCGGGCACCAAGATCCACACCGAGCCGTCTATCCTGGCCGGAGCACTATGCTACACGAAGTTAGATTGGGAGGCCTTATCAGGACAAAACTCGCGTAGCCTGCCCGCGTCACGGATCCAGGACACCAGCCGGTCGATACATGAACTTCAGCGGTGCGGCAGCGGGTCGCTTGCCGCCTCAAGGGCGCTCCCTTGCGGTCGCGTCGCTGCGCGATCGGCGTGAGCCGACCCTCGACCCAGCGGCTGCTCACCCGGGTTTCGGCACCTATACGGAAGACGGGATGACTGCAGGCTGCCAAGATCGATCTACACCCACTGACCGTGACGTCGGCAGCGACATCAGGCCAGCAAGCAAGACGCAGATCACCTCGCGCCAGGTTGAGCAAGGGAGACGCCTGTGAACGCGCAGAATCCTGGTCGTTGGGTGTCCCCCAGAGCTCCTATCCGGACACATACAAGATGATGACCGCAACCGGAGAGTCAGCAGACCGCAGGGCGCGGCAGTTCACCGAATTGTTCGGGACCTTCTACAGCCCGGTTCTTGCCTACGCGCGCAGGCGCGTCGGTGCAGACGTTGCTCAGGATGTCGTTGCCGAGACATTCCTGACCGCCTGGAGCAACCTTGACGAGCTGCCGCCCCGGCCGCTGCCGTGGTTGTACCGGACCGCCCATTTCGCGGTTGCCAATCAGCGCCGAACCCTGGCCCGCCGCGGCAGGCTGGATAACAGGGCGCGGATGCTGCTGGCAGGCGGTGAGATCGCCGGTGATCACTCGGAGCTGATCGCCGCTGACATGGAACTCGCGGCAGCGTTCCGCTCTCTGAGCGAAGCGGACAGGGAGATCCTGCGGCTCGCGGCCTGGGAGGGCCTGACAGTTGCCGCGATCGGCACAGTGATGGGCTGCTCGGCTGTTGCTGCCAAGGCCCGCCTGTACCGTGCCCGCCAGCGGCTCTCCCGCAAGCTCGGCGCCGACCTAACCGAACCGCATCAGCAACTTGTCCAACCGACCGCACTCAAGGAAGCCCAGCAATGAACGAACTCGACGATCGGTTGTCGGCCTGGAACCCCGTCCGGACGGCAGATGTGCTTGACCCCGCTGCCCGCGCAGACGCAGCTGACCTCCTGCAGCACATCCTCAGCCAGCCCGCCACAGGCCCCTCCCAGCGCCCATCAGATCGGCACAGGCGGCCAGCAAAAGCGTGGATCGCGGCAGCCGCCGCTATCGCCGTCGCCGCTGCCGGGATCGGCGTGTCGGAGACTCTGGCTAACCACCCAAGCACGCGCACTGCATCTTCCGGCCATCCGGTCATCGGCTTCCAGCCAGGACCCAGCCAGGGCGCCGCCACGAACGCGGTCAAGCTGGTCGACTATGCCACCAGAGCAGCCGCGCTGACACGGGTATTCGTGCCTGGCCCGCACGACTGGATGTACACAAACCTAGTTCAGAAAATCGGTCCACGCCGTGACCGGGAAGTGACCTGGTGGGAGGTCAACTTTCACCACATGTTCGTCCTGATCGATGACAAGGTCACGCCTGCGGGCAGCAGCACGGGCAGCTGCGCCGGACAACTGGACGGCTGGCCCGGCTGCATGAACAATCTCTACCGGTACCTGGCAACGCTCCCGGCCGATCCGGCCGCCCTTCGGCACGTGATCCTGGCGAACCATCACGCCAACTCCGCCGCGGCATTCCGCGCCATCGTGGGCCTGATGGAGGATTATCCTCTGCCGGCGCGATTCCAGGCCGAATTGTACGCGGTCCTAACTGGCCTGCCTGGCGTGCGCTTTGACCGGTCCGCCACCGACTTTGCCGGACGGCACGGGATCGGCCTGTACATGATCCAGACGCACTTCTGGAAGATGGAGATCATCATCAACCCGCGCACCTACGCCTATATGGGCTTGCTCGTTGTCGCGACCAAGACGCACACCGAGTACGGCCGGTACGTGCACAAGGGACAAGTCCAAGCATGGAACGCCGTCTTCGGCTCCGCGATCGTCAAAAAGGCAGGCCAGGTGCCCTGACGTAAGTATTCGGTGATCCCGTCGCGCTGACGCGACACGCCGGCGCTGTGGTGCTGGACACAAACGGTGGTGGTGGCCCAGCCTTGGCGTGATGCTCGCGCCAGCGTGTTCCCGGCCTGCCACCGATGAGGCGGCGTTGTGGCGTTCCCGCGCGGAGGTGCTGGAGGCCGAGAACGCGCGGCTGACCGCGGAGAACATCACGCTTAGCGGGACGCTGGCCGCCCAGCGGGAACAGATCACCGCGCTGAAGCAGCGGGTGGTGACGCTGAGCCGGATCCTGTTCGGCAAATCGAGCGAGAAGAGCGATCCCGGTCAGCCGGACGCCGGCGGCGGAGACGGGCTGGCCGGCGGCGGGGATGACAGCCCGGCCGGGACCGGCCGCCCGGCGGGCGGGCGGCGCCGGGGCCAGCGGCCCGGGTCGGCGGGGCATGGCCGCCGCCGGCACGAGCACCTGGACACCGAGGAGCAGATCCACCACCTTCCCGAGGATCAGCGGCGCTGCCCGCGGTGCGGCCAGCCATATGAGCCGATGGGGGAGGATGTCAGCGAGCAGGTCTCCTGGCGGGTCCGGGTGTGGCGGGTGGTGCACCGGCGGCGCAAGTACGCCCGGTGCTGCCGGTGCCCGGTGCCGGCGGTGGTGACCGCGCCCGGCCCGCCCCAGCTGATCGGCAGGGGCCTGTTCACCACGGAGTTCTGCGTTAACCTGCTGATCGCCAAGTACGCGCTGGGGCTGCCGTTCAACCGGGTGATCGCGATGCTGTCGTTCCAGGGGCTGGAGGTGGCGCCGGGCACCCTGGCCGGGGTCGCCCGGCGGCTGGACGACCTGCTGGCGCCGCTGGCCGCCGCGATCACGGCCCGGAACGCCGCCGCCGGGCACGCGCACGCCGACGAGACGTCCTGGCGGGTGTTCGGAGAGCCGGCGGATAATGGGGGCAGCCGCTGGTGGCTGTGGGTGTTCACCGCGGACACCGTGGTCTACGCGATCGCGCCGTCCAGGTCGCTGAAGGTCCTGGAAGACCACTACGGCGTGGAGGACAGCCATCTGCCACAAGGCCGGGGCCCGCTGGTCTTGTCCTCGGACTTCTACTCGGTGTACCAGTCGTTCTCCGGGACCGAGGATGTCACGCCGCTGTGGTGCTGGGCGCATATCCGCCGGTATTTCATCCGGGCCGGCGACGCCCACCCCGTGAACCTCCGGCCCTGGGCCGATGCCTGGGTCGCCCGGATCGCTGTGCTGTATACCTCGCACCGCGCGCTGGCCGCCGCACCGGAAGGCACCAGCGAGCATGCCCGCGCGGCCGCCGCGTTCGCTGCGGCGCTGGATGAAATCGACGCCCACCGCCGCATCCAGGGCGCCCGCCCGGACCTGCTGCACCCGGCCGCGGCGAAGGTGCTCGCCACCTTGGACCGCGAATGGGACGGGCTCGCCGCCCACCGGGACTTCCCCGATCTTCCGCTGGATAACAACACCGCCGAGCGCGCGGTCCGCCTCCCGGTGGTGGGCCGCAAGAACTACAGCGGCTCCGGCGCGGCATGGGCCGCGGACCTGGCCGGCCACGCCTGGACGATCCTGGGCACCGCCCGGCTCGCCGGGCACAACCCCCGCGCCTACCTGCACGCCTACCTGCAAGCCTGCGCCGACGGCGGCGGCAGGCCGCCCGCCGGCCAGGCGCTGCAGGCCCTGCTGCCGTGGAACATCACCATCCCCGCCCAGCCGGCCGGTCAGCCGCCGTGACCGCTGACGGCGCGCCACCACCCAGCCCGGCCCGCTACTGCGGCCGGGACTTCACCCCCGCCGAGCTGGAGGAGATCCGCTCCCTGGCGGCGTCGCTGCCCACCCGCCGCGCGATCGCCGGTGCGGTCTGCGACGCCCTGGGCTGGCGCCGCGCCGACAGCGCCCGCAAGGACATGACCGCCCGGGTCGCCCTCAACCGGATGGCGGCCGACGGGCTGATCACCCTGCCGCCGCCGCGGCACGGCAACGGCAACGGCCGTCACCTGCGCCACGCCCCCGCCGGGCAGCTGGCCCTGCCCATCGGCCCGCCGCCGGTCACCGCCAGCCTCGCCCAGATCGCCCCGCTGCGGCTCGTCCCGGTCACCAGCCGCGCCGAGTCGGCCCGCTGGAACCAGCTGATCCGCGAGCACCACTACCTCGGCTACACCCCGCTGGCCGGCGCCCAGATCCGCTACCTCATCCACGCCGAGCGGGCCGGGGCTATCGCCGCGCTCGGCTACGGCGCCGCCGCCTGGGCCTGCGCCCCCCGCGACAACCACATCGGCTGGGGCCCGCCCACCCGGCAGGCCAACCTGCACCTGGTCGCCGGCAACGCCCGGTTCCTCATCCTCCCGCACGTCCGGGTCCGGAACCTGGCCTCGGCGATCCTGGCCCGCGCCGCCCGGCAGCTGCCCGCCGACTGGCAGCAGCGCTACGGCTACGCCCCCGTCCTGCTGGAAACCTTCATCGACACCAACCGGTTCGACGGCGCCAGCTACCGCGCCGCCAACTGGACCTGGGCCGGCTACACCAAAGGCAGAGGCAAACTCGACCACCGCCACCAGCACGCCCAGCCGGTCAAAGACATCTACCTCTACCCGCTCCGGCCCGACTACCGGGCCATCCTCACAAGCCGCTGAGCGCCCGGCCAGCCGCGAGCCACGGGATCACCGAATACTTACACGAAGATACCGCGATTAAGAAGATTCTGTCACCATATCCTGATGACCGAAGCGCCGTGACAGATTGCGCCAAGTTGGCCAACAGTGGCTTCGCGGGAAGGCGCGCTGTCCTGATCTATGGCTTCGAAGATCCTGACCGACCACTCCGTTGGCTTGTTAAGGCATTCGAAGCCGTTGCATCGCTGGATACCATCCTCGGACCACGTGAGGAGGAGCCTCTGCGCGGCCTTATATATCCAATCTTTAGCGCAGGATGGGTCTACGCCTGGGAGATTCTTGGGCCCGACAGGGAAGACGGCATCAACGCGTGTTGACTCATATGTTGGTTCAATATCTCGTCGGCCTATGCTGCCTTCGCGCAAACCCGGAAGCGGTTCAGGTAGAACTCGGAAGCTTGGTCACTGACGAGGTGCTGAGTAAGAAACGCGATGTTGATGTCACTGTCACAATTCGTGACGACGAGGGTAGCGGCTGGGCATTCAAGGCCTTTGAAGTCAAGGATGAGAAAACGCCACTTGACGTCACAGTGATCGAACAATTGTGCGGGAAACTGGACGATATGACGTCAATAACGCATCGCGCAATAGTGTCAAGATCCGGGTTCAGTGACGCAGCTAAACGCAAGGCAAAACATCGCGGGGTTGACCTATACGTTCTTGAGAAATGGGAGACTCCAATTGATGTCGATTTCCCGCGGTTCGGGCTTCGCGGACTGCCGGAGGAGGCTATGCCATTTAGTCAATGGCTCCTCGTCTGGGTCGACGAACAGGTGCACTTCATTGCGCCAGCGGCAGGGCGCCCTTTCAATTTGGCGGCCGCAGATCCAGTGTATGACTCAGCGAACACAATTCATCATCGATACAAGTCGCTCGGGGACTATAGACATGAAGTACTCCTTCGCTCCACGGAAGAACTCTGGTCAATCGAGCCAGCACAGACGATGCTGCGAACACTCCCGAAGTTCCACACAACCAAGCAGTCGGTCACCTCAGAATGGCCATTCGCACATACGCTTGACGTTTCGGCAGATGGTGTATACGTCAAGGTGGATGATCTGGTCAAGATTGAGCGAATCACGATTAGCGGCTCAATGCGGTGGCAAAGCGATATCGAACAACCCGATTTCCGCGTGATGCGCCGCGTTGACGATGGAAAACCTTTCGCCGGAGCCTTGATTGCTCCGGGCAAGCGTGAAGGACATATGACCGCACTCGTTATGTCTGACAGCCAGACTATGGATATCCACTTCGTGCGCCTCGAAGAGAAGCACCTGAACATGATCCGCGAACTGAGCTTGGATCACCCAGCAGGGAGTGGGACATCGGAATCCTAGCGGGCTAGATGGCATATGCGATTAGTGATTAGCGACATACATCATCAGTGCGCTCAGCTCAGCAGGAGTTGGCCACGGCGCTCGGGCGTGCACCATGCGGTGGCAGTTAGCGCATAGCAAGGCCAGGTCGTCGAGACGTGTAGTGCGCTCGCCGATCGCATGCAAAGGGATGACGTGGTGACACTCGATGTATCCACGACCCCGCTCGCCGTACGTCTGACCAAAGTCGAATCCGCATGCTTCGCAGGCCAAATCCCTGCCGCTCCGCAGCGCTGCCTCTATCTTCCGCCGACGCAACCGTGGGTCACGCTCACGGGCGACATGGCGCCGAACCAACAACCGTCCCTCCCTAGCGGCCACATCTTCCTCTTCAACCGGAGTTGTCAAGCTGAGCAACTGGCCTCGCTCGGCCGCGTCCCGCAAGGCCACCGCTTCGGCGCGCATCTCTTCCGGGCGGGCGAGGAACTCGGCTATAACTGCCCTGTCTGTAGCACCGCCGTGGGTAGGTATACCGCGATACTTCGGGTGCGCGGTCGCGATGTCATAGCTCTTGCGGGCTACCCCGTTGGGATTGCGGAAATCAGGAAGCCGCGTTTCCGGCCGGTCCTTCTCAAACTATGCTCAGAGGCGCGAAAACCCGGGGCCCAACCTGTGCCCACTGGACACGCCAGTCGAACCGATCCCCGCCTCCGCTATCGCCGTAAAAGCCGGTTAGATTTTCGGGCCCCCGAATGACACCGATGTCGAGAATCTTGTGGTCACCTTGCTCGAAATTAAATTCCCAGCCCGTAATGACGAAATCGGTGCGGTCAATAGACGGTAGTTGGTGAGTATCAAAAGCTCTATCCCCTGAGCCTCCCTCTACACCAGTAAAGACGTTGAGGAATCCGGTGGGGATCACAACGAAGTCCACCAGATAGGCGAACGTGTCACCCCCGTCCGCGTCACGCATTGCGACGTGAATATTATCCTCCTCAAACCAAACCCCAACCCGATCCAGATTGTGGTTTCTATTCCCCGTGAAGAACATCCTGAAGCCCACCAGTGCGAGCAGCGCTCCTCCGGCGGCCCCGAAAGCCAGGCCAGGGAATGGGTCACGAAGCACAGATGGAGGAACTCGCCGAACGCATTCGTTGACGCAACCAACATCTCTAATCTGATACCGTCGTGCACCCGGCATCGTCAGGAGTGAGTGAGCAGCGTAGTAACCGAACTCTTCGCCCGACGGCTCAGCGTCCTCTAGGAGGACGCTGAGATGACCATCGGGGATTCTGCTGGGTTGAAGATCCGCGAATGGGGAGAGATCTGCCGATTCACCGCCTGGCAAGACTTGAATAAGAGTGATCTCATGATCTGAGTCCAGATAAGTAAGCCTAAACCCATTAAGCGCCGCCGCCCTGTCGCCAAATGCTGGATATGGCTCTGGCTCTTCATACGGTCTCGCAATTCCCCTATGGGATGCCACAGACATGGTGGATCTCCTTAGATCACAGGTACTCATCGGTGCTTGTTGCGCTCGGCCCACGCCATTACTAAGCCGCGTTGGTCAACGATCCCCCAAGCCGTTGCTCTAGACAACCAGGCGAAGTATGCGGCAAACGCATCAACAGCTCGCTCACGGCGCTGAAGACGCCGCCAACTCCTCGGTATCACTGTTGGACTACTTAGTCAAGCTTCGGTAAATAGACTGTAACCTGATGACCAAGTCTTGCTGCCTAACTACAGGACTGTCGCAGACGGGTGTAGCGCGCGGACGTCGGAACAAACCGTACAAAGAGGATCCCTTATGAGACAGACGTACGCCGTCTGGAACCACGAGCAAGTCTCGGCGCCTGTCGGAGATAGCCCGATAAAGAACCAATCGACGGAATGCGACTAACGAAGCTGAACACTTGGCCGGTCTTTGCAAGAACCTTCCCAAGCCGACAGTCCAACTTGCCAGGCCCCTGTCCTGGCTCGTGGGACATACGTGGGATGAGGGACACAATTATTGATAGAACGTCCTGGACCGCCGACGCTGGACCACCCGCGCGGAACTCCGCCTGGCCATCATCACCTGGATCGAGCACACCTACCACCGCCGCAGGCGCCAGCGCCGCCTCGGAAAGCTCACCCCCGTCGAATATGAAATGCTCCACCCACAGACCAGACCGCTCAGGCGGCCTGAGCCCGCACACCCCGCGAGTCAACAGAAGCGGGGGCAGTCCCGATATCACGCGCCATCCCTCTCTGTCAAGCTGTCGTGAGGCACCCGCCCATCAGTTATTACTGACCCCGAGGGCGGGGATGGAGAGATCACGACATGACTGTTGCCCTCGACCGTGCGCTGCCTGCTGCCGATGCTGGAGTGATGGCGGACGGC
>WNGG01012618.1_pt1 | contig 12893 bp, 11 predicted proteins | sample 5400661 | NCBI WGS metagenome assembly WNGG01 (sample SAMN13153372, study PRJNA577476) | soil metagenome | isolation source: 100 cm soil or saprolite under Garry oak tree replicate 1 | place: USA:California | collected 2016-06-15 | reverse complement strand
TCGCTCACCCGTTCTTTGCGGTCAGCGCGAGAGACGGTTCGTTCAAGATAGAGGGTCTGCCTCCAGGTGACTATACGCTGGTTGCGTGGCACGAAACCTTTGGCGAGCAAAGCATAAGCATAAGCGTTGCGCCCCGGGAAAGTAAGTCGGTTGAGTTTGTGTTCAGCACAAAGACACTGGGCTCCTCACCGCAATCGTTCAAGATGGAAGCGCCGCTCGCGCTTTAGGCGGTGCGAAGTCATCCAATTCTTGCTAGAAGAGTGATTTTGGCGTTAAGGAACAAGTTAGGAATCGGTTTCATCGGAAGCGGGTTCAACGCCCGCTTTCACATTCGCTCATGGGTTGGCGTGCGTGACGCGGACGTCCGCGGCGTGTGGAGTCCCAACCGCCAGCACGCCGAAGAAGCAGCCGCACTCGCCTGCTCGCTTCGAGTCGGCGATGCGAAAGCTTTCAACTCAATCGAGGAAATGATTGCCGCGCCCGAGGTCGATTGCATTTGGCTATGTGGACCGAATCATAAACGGATTGAGGATATGGAGGCAGTCAGCCACGCGGTCGCTTCAGATAACGGTCAACTTGTTGGCATCGCCTGCGAGAAGCCGCTCGCTCGAAACGTCTCCGAAGCGAAACGAATGGTCGAACTTGTCGAGAAGAGCGGCTTGCTTCATGGCTATCTCGAGGACCAATTGTTCGCACCGGCCATTCAGCGCGGGCGAGCATTAATTTGGGCTCGGGGCGCGGCGCTGACGGGCAGACCTTACCTGGCTCGTGCCGCCGAAGAGCATAGCGGGCCGCACATGCCCTGGTTCTGGCAAGGCGAGCTTCAAGGCGGAGGCGTGCTAAACGATATGATGTGTCACTCGCTGGAGGTCGGGCGTTACATGCTGACCGAGCCGGGCAAGCCTCGCGCGAGCATTCGCCCGACTGCAGTCTCGGCGCAGATTGCTTCATTGAAGTGGTCGCGACCGGAATACGTCGAGCGGCTGAAACGAATGATGGGAAGCGCGGTCGACTATGCGAAAAGGCCGTCAGAGGATTTCGCGCACGCGACGGTGAATTACGTCGACGAACAAGGCAATACACTGGTCGTGGAAGCCACGACATCGTGGAGTTTCGTGGGAGCAGGCTTGCGATTGAGCACGGAACTCTTGGGACCCGAGTATTCGCTGTCGATCAACACGCTAGACAGCGGCTTGAAACTTTTCTTCAGCCGCGAAGTCAAGGGCGAAGCAGGCGAGGACCTCGTTGAAAAACAGAACGCTGAGCAGGGCTTGATGCCGGTGGTCGCCGATGAAGAAGCGGCCTACGGTTACGAAGGCGAGAATCGTTATTTCGTTAATTGCTTCCTCGAAGGAAAACAGCCAGAGGAGAGTTTCCACGACGGATTGGAAGTGAGCGAGTTGTTAATGACGGCTTACATGAGCGCCGAGCAAGGCCGGGTCATAGAGTTTCCTCCGAAGGACCTTGATTCATTTATTCCGGCAGTCGCGCGCGGCGAGTGGAAACCGAGACCCGCTTAGATTCCTTTGTCCCGTTCGTGAGATTCCTCTCACGCGACGACCCAACGCCCAAACATCACGGCTTGTACTTTTCCGTCTGACGAATCAGCGGCAGCACCTGTTGATCGATGGATAGTTCGCTCTCGCCCACTTGCACTCGATTCAAGAACCAGTGCTCGACGTGCTCGACCGATCCGTTCGGTGGCAAGTTGGTGAGAGGTCCCAGCGTTTCAACCTCTAACATGTCAGGGTCGGTGAAGGTCTCGTTGTTACAACCGAAGTCGGGATAGGTTCGCCTCGAATCAAACCCGAAGCGCTTCAAGAACAACTCGCCGTTGAGGTAATAAGCTGCCCAGCCAAGCGTGTTCATGAATCCGATCTTCTGTTTTGTTTTCGCGCTCGGGTCTTGCTTGAGTTGTACGTACTTGGTTCCCCAAGTCCATCGCGGGTCTTTCATATCCGTGTATCCCCACAGCACCATCGGACGCGACGGCAACAGGAATTGGGGGTGAGGCCGGTACGGTTCCTGCGGAAAGATAGCGCGGCCGCCGGCAGCCATCACCGTCAACGCCCACGGCGCGAGTTCGACCTCCCAAAGATTCTTGTTGGTCAAACGATGCAGGACGGTCACGTGATTCTCGCTCGCGTCGAGTGTGATTTCTATTTCCTTCACAATGCCTGTGGTTGTTTCAATCGGCTGCGTCAGCTTCAGAGTCTTTCCGTCCCAGGTATATTTGACCGGAAAGTTATCGGGGAAATAAGTGCGAGTTGGCGCTTCGGGCGCGTGCCAGAGCCGATGCCCGCCGTAGCTGCGCCACTGCTCGCCGCCGGTCTTGCCCAACTGGTCCTTGAATTCTTTGAACAAGTTCTGCCCACCCACAAAGCCGAAGCGAATGACTCGGGGCCCCACATCGGTCGTGATTATCAACTCGACTTGCCCGTTTGTTAGCCGCAGGCAATTGGGCCAGCCCCCATAGCCGACTTTCTGTTGCAGTTCTACGGCTCTTGCGAGAGCGGTCGCCGACGCAATTGGGATTAGCAGGGCGATAAGAAGCCAGCGCATCGGTTCTCCTCCTTTGGCTGAATTATCGGTTAGAGATTTCAACACAAAGAGACGAAGACACCAAGAGCGAGAATTCGCTATGCGCGTCGCCCTTCGCGTGGACCAACACGCGGCGCGAGCGGTTTCGGGAAAGACACCGAACGTCGGCACCCCAGAGGGGTGCGATGAGTAATCGAGAATGACTTTGAACCTCTTCAGCAGTCCGTTGCCGATTACTCCGTCACGAGTTTCTGAGGCGCCGGCTCCGGTCTGATCCTGCCAGAACCTTGTCGCTCATCGCCTAACTTGATGCCCCAATAGAAACCGTCAGGTCCTTCAAGCGGCTGCCCACTGTTGTTTGTGAAGCGAGCCTTCAACGCGCCGAGCCTCTCGGTCACCTCGTAGCCGATTTCAAAGCAACGCTTCAAGTCGCGGTCGGGATCGAGCACGTAGATGTCCAGGTCTCGCCAACACATCAGGTCATAACTGTAGCTGCCGCCGATGAACCAACCGGGATACGCGGCGAGTAGCTCCGGCAGCCCGCATCCCCGAATCAAGACATCCGCTTCGGCTTTTAGTTCAGCGTTGTCCATTTTAAGGCGACGTCACTTGTTTACTCTACGCTATCGAGGGCGACGTGCGAAGAGGGGCGCGCGGACGATTCGACTGTGCTACGCTTGTACTTAGAAACCGCGGGCGTTTGACAACCAACGACGCGAGCCGACCGCTTGTGACAGATTCGAGCGAGGTGGGACATGTCAATAGCTTCGATCAATCCCGCAACGGGCGAGACAATTAAGACATTTGAAGAGCTCTCAGACTCCGACATCGAGGAGAAACTCAAACAAGCAGCGACCACATTCCGCGAATATCGCCGAACAACCTTTGCAGACCGGGCGCGCAAGATGCTTCGCGCCGCCGAAATTCTTGAAGCCGACAAGAAAAGGTTCGCCGATACAATGACCCTCGAGATGGGCAAGCCAATCAAGGCCGCCATCGCCGAAGCCGAAAAGTGCGCGTGGGTGTGCCGCTACTACGCCGAGAACGCAGCGCGATTTCTAGCAGACGAAGTGGTCGAAACCAACGCCACTCGCAGCTACATTCATTACCAGTCGCTCGGACCGGTGCTCGCGATAATGCCGTGGAACTTTCCCTTCTGGCAAGTGTTTCGATTCGCCGCGCCTGCGTTGATGGCCGGCAACGTCGGGTTGCTTAAGCATTCTTCGAACGTTCCGGCGTGCGCGCTGGCAATCGAAGACGTCTTTCGCGACGCCGGCTTTCCGACCGGCTGCAAGTGAAGCCGGCAAGGTCATCAAGAAAACAGTTCTGGAGCTCGGCGGCAGCGATCCGTTCATCGTTATGCCCAGCGCCGATCTGGACGAAGCTGTTAAAACTGCCGTCACGGCTCGCACGATCAACAACGGGCAGTCTTGCATCGCGGCAAAGCGCTTCATCGTCGCAGACGAGATCGCAGACGAGTTCCAAACGAGATTTGTCAAAGGAATGGAAACGCTCATCATCGGCAATCCACTCGACGACAACGTTCAAATCGGGCCGCTCGCCACTGAGCAGATTTTGGCGGACCTGGAAGCTCAGGTGAACAAGTCAGTCGAGATGGGCGCGCGTGTGCTTACAGGCGGCCGCCGGCTTGAGAGTAAGGGCTACTACTATTCCCCCACTGTGCTGACCGACATACCCAACGATTCGCCTGCCTATCGCGAGGAATTGTTCGGCCCGGTGGCTGCGCTGTTCCGCGTCAGCGACATCGACGAAGCCATAAGCCTCGCGAACGATACTACATTCGGCCTGGCTGCGAGCGCATGGACAAAGGACGTGGAAGAACAAGCGCGATTCATCGAGGAGATTGAGGCGGGATGTGTGTTCATCAACGGGATGGTTGCGAGCGATCCTCGATTGCCTTTTGGCGGAGTCAAGCGGTCGGGCTACGGGCGAGAGCTTAGCATCCACGGCATCCGCGAGTTCGTGAATATCAAAACCGTCTGGATCAAGAGCTAAGCTTATCGGAATCGAGATTCTCAACGATCCGCCCCGATGAGGAAACCAATGCCTTCCTATTTCATTCACTCATATCGCGCGCCGAGTTCCACAAAGGGAGCGCTCAGACCAGCGAGTCGATTTCAGTCCTGATCGTCGCTCGCGGTCGGCACGTCTTGTTTGAGAAGAACTGCTTTGGAAGAGCCTAAATCGACCGCCTTTCGGCGTCCGGCCCAAAGCAGTATCAAGCACAAAGCGAGACTCGCTGCCGATACGGCTTTCCCAACTGCGCGAATCATCGTGTCTGCAAAGCGGAGTTCAAGCCGGTGGTCTCCCGCGGAAATGGAAGTTTGGATGTGACCTCCCATACCGGGCTGTATGCCAATCGGGTTTCCATCAAGTCTCGCGGTCCATCCGGGAAAATATAACGGCTTCAGCGTTACGGTTGATTCAGCGCTCGATTGCACATCGTAGCTTTTGTCGAGACCCTTGTCCTCGATCAGAGAAAGAGCGCAATCGCCCTCGTTCAACACAAACGGGCTGTTATCAAATTGGTCAATCCACTGCTGGTCCCACCATTTCGGCGGAAAGAACTCCTTGCCGTCTGCCTGCAGCAAAGTGGCCGCAAGCGTCTCACCCTCCGTAGTCCTTTGCGTGGTTATGTGTGCGCTAATGACCAAGTTCAAAAGGATCACGGGCGACAAGACGGCCAATGCGAGCGTTCGTTTTCGGATTGCCGCAGCCGCAAGCAAGCATGCTGTAATGGTCGCCACGATCAGCCATCTGTTCGCCACCTGGAGGTATTGCATTTCGGGGACAGATCTCCAAATGAAGGAAGAGAGTCTGGTCGTCATCAACAAGCTTACTCCGCCAATCGTGAGGATCGAGAGCAACAGTTTTCGCCGAGGACCTGGTTCGATCCATCCCGCTTTCCAAACCAGCAAGGCGCTTACTAACAACAGAAGCAAGAGTCCGAAGCCAACTAACTCGGCCTCCAACAAATATCCTGCGTAACCCCGGTAGGCTGCTCGCGAGAGCAGATTTGTTTGCAAGACCTGCCGCAGTCGTTCGAACATAAAAGTCTGCTCGTAACCTTCGGTCAGAAGCGGGCTCGGGTCGACGTACCCTCTTTCGAACAGAGCGGAAAAAAGGAACATAGCGCTGATCCCCGCGCCGAGTGCGAGGCCGCCGCCAACTCGAATCCAGTCGCGCGGCTTGCGCGTCAGAATTATCAGAAACACGGCCAGAATAAGAGTGATCGCAAAAGACACCGGCAGATCGGTCAATAGCAGAAGAGCATAGCTGAAGGCGAGATAAACCACAGGCCGCCAGTCGCGCGTCGACGCTATTCGATGCGCCGAGTAAAAGACGAAAGGGACCCATGCAAAGCTCCAATACTCGGCGATTGAGTTCCCGCGATACAAATCGAACGTGTGATACGGCGCCAGCATGTACAGAATGGCGGCAACCAAACCGTGCCCAGACGAGAGGAGCAATCGACTGAACCGATACATCGCGAAACCAGAAAACACCATTGCCAGCCAGCAAGCCAGTGAAATCGAGGTGAGCGTGTCCGTGATTGAGCCAAAAACCGCCGATGCATACAACGAAAGGGGAGGATAATACAGAGTCACGGGCGAGCCGTATCCGCGATTAATCTCAGCGAGCCAACGCGGATACAGATATCCCTTCTTAATCGCTTGTAGGAAAAAGAAACTCCAGCGGTAGTGATGTTTGATATCCGCACCTTTGGGAAATCCATTTAGAAAGACAGGGATGAATGCCGCCGTTGCAATTAGGACGATGATCAACGCGACCGGAAGAGGACGCCATACAGTCTTCCAAATCTGTTGTGCTGCCGGGGAGGTCGCAGCCATCTTCTCTCTGACGTGCATGTATTATTATTCAGAGTAACTGGTATGTCCGCGCAATCGCGCCGAGAACTGGTAAATGGTTGGGCGCAATCTTAATAGTTCTGGATTGCTCCCTGTGTAATACACTGACAGGTCTCCGTAGGGCGAGTCGATCAGTCGCGCTAACAAGTGGTGATCCGCGATGAGCGCCCTCGCCCAGTTGTCGGGACCCTTCTCCTTCGTCACCAGCGCGTACTCCTTGCCCGATAGATCTACCGAGCCAAGCATTCGTTTCTCGATAGTAGCAAAGCACCGGTCTGATTCCGGGAACGCCAGCCATATCACAGGCGCCTTCACCGCAACAGGGCAAACGCCATTTGGGACAACGCTGCGGATCACTTCTTTAAACTCCTCAAATGTTGCGAGGTCAGGATTACGGACTTCTCTTACATATCTTCGCGTCTGTCTCGCCAGCAAGAAACCGTAAACAACCAACCCGGCAAGCGCGACCGTAACCAGAATTCCGGACAGCAACCCAGCATATCGGAGATTGTAGGATCGCCACCCTCGAACCGCGTCGAACGAATCCGCGATCAATATGCCCGCGCACAGCGCGAGCCAGGTTTCGATGTGAACGAGGTAGAAATTTGTCTTTCGCGAGATCAGCGCAAAGAACAAGATCGAAACAAGCGTAACAAGCAGAATGCGGTTGCGGGGATCGGCAGAGATGCGCTTTCCAAGCAGCGCGCGACCAATCAGATAAACAATCCCCGCGGCTGCTAATGCTTGAAAAACATGGATAAGCGTGAGCGGCACATTCGCGAACGTCAGACCGGCGCCAGTGTACCAGCCGGCATATCGTTCAGGCTCGGCTAGGATATTGCTCAACCAGGTCCAGCCGCCGGACAAGAGTCCGAAATGAGCTTCGTCGTCGCGATACTGCAAGCGAAGTTCGCCGTAGTACAAGAGATCGGTGATGATCGTATAGCTGAGGACTGCGAACATTGCTAGGATGAACTGAAGCAAGGGCTTGCTTACTAGTGCTTTAAAGCCTCGCCTCATTAGCATCAATAGAAGAATCGCGCCAACGACGTAAAGAACGTTCGGATGGCCAAGCACTCCCACGCCCGCAGACACACCGGAAGCTGCATAGAGACGCCAGCTCTTCCGACCCTCGGCGATTTCGTAGAGATAGAAAGCCAGAAGCGCAAACATCGCGGGAACGAAATCGGTCCTGATCATTCGACTGCGTTCCAGAAAGGTCAAATCGGACGCGAGCAACACAATCGCTGCAAAGCCCGCCTTCTCGTTCACCAACCTGCGACCAATAAAAAATAGAATTACGAGAATGCCAACCGCTGCAGCTAAGTTGAACGCTCGTGCTTGAAGCAGCCCGTAGCCGAAAATCTTGAACACACCCGCCAACATCAAGAGCACGCCGGGCTCAAGCGAGCGCCACGAATTCTCGATGTTGCCGCCGAGGAATCGATACATTCCCTGGGCAAATTTCCCTTCGTACAGAAGCTCATACGGGGTCTGTAACATCATCGGCTCATCGGCGAGATCCGGTACGGGCGCGGTCGCCAGACGCTGGGACGCGACAAAAGTGAAGGCGGACACCACTGCGAGCATCAAGAGCACATCCCAATGCCGAATTATTTCTTTCGTCCCCAATAACCTTTCTCTCTTGCGCGGCTCGACAGAGCCGGTCAGCATACAGATCAGCGTGTTATCTTAGCATGTCTCAGGCTTACACTATTGCGTTTTTGGAATCGGTCGGGTGTGTGACGAAAACCCTCGCCGTTATTCCAGGACGGAAAGCGCAATGCGTCGCGTTCTAAGGATCGTAAGATTCAGAACAACAACCGCAATATTCCCTACCTGTTTCTTGTTGCTCCAAGAAAGGTATCATGTAATACTTTGTCCCGATATCGCTACTGTCAGCGTGCTTACAATCGTTAGGATGCGTCGTTACTTTTGACTGGCGCGGACGAAGCGAGAGATGAGCACGCGGAGAGTTCCCATTTTCTCCTTTAGCGGCCTTGGAGGGCACGTTCGGGGTGGAGCTTTGTACCCAGCCGGTGCAGAGCTTCGGCGTGCTCTCCCTCTTTTTGCATGGCTGGATCGTCAAGAGTCCACTTGAAAGGCAAGCTCTCAAGTTCCAGGGGAGCTCAGTGGCATCGTCGCAAGAGCTCAGAGCGCAAGAGAGCGGGTGTTTGCGCAGCGTGCGGAAAGGCCCCAGCCGTCGCCGAGCGAACTTGCTGCGCTTCGTGCCTCGCCGATCTGAGAAAGCGGACGAAAGAGCAAACAGCCAAACGTAAGTCGCTCGGGCTATGCGTTACCTGCGGACGGCGGCGCGCCGAAGGCATTGTTCACTGTCGGAGATGCAGACCACTAAGTGACAGAGTTGCGGCTACAAGAAACGCAATACGTGAAAGACGCGAGGCGAAAGCAGAAAAGTTGAGGCTGGTGAGATTGTTGGCGGTCAAACATTTGAACCGGCTTACGGCGCGGCAGCAAGAGGTAATCGTCTTGCGTGTGGGACTCGCTCGCGATGGTAAGCGCACGGGAGCGGAGGTGGCGGCGATGCTTGGCATCACCAGACAAGGAGTGGCCTCGATAGAAAAGTCAGCGTGGAGACGGATTCATCGTGCGGAAGCAGGTATCGAAACGCGCGTCGGAAGGCCCGCACATCACAAGTCGACGCAGGTAGTGTCTCGGTCGACGGTTAAGCGTGCCGCGTAGTTTTCAAACCGTCGCGAATGACTTCAATGCTGAGTATCGCGCTCCTAGTGCGTCCATCAAGCTGGAAATTCTGCGCCTTGTCCAACAAAAGAAAACGCGAAACAGCTCAAACACGTGCAACTAAACAGCTAAAAAGATGTGTCAGGCTTGGCTTTGTTGAATTTGCGACGTGCGGGCACTTAAATCTCGGGCATCCGCCAATCACGGAAGGTCAGCTTCTGTACCGATAGATACCGGCCCCCGGCTGTTTATGTTTTGCTAGTGACGCGGCGCGCTCTCCAGAAGATCACGCCAAGCACAAGGACGGAGACCGCCGAGACGATGCCTGCTTTGACGTGCCGCCAAGTCTCTTCGAACCTGAGCGTGACAACGTGTTCGCCTGCTGGGACTATCAGTTGAATATTGCCCTCCTTGCTTCGCTGGACACCCACGCGGTTGCCGTCGATGCGCGCGGCCCACCCCGGGAAGAACACTGATCGGAACCTGATTGTGAGTTGGGTTCTTGCGTTGACCTCATAGCTCTGTTTCACGCCCGAATCGTCGATCGCCTGCAGGTCTGCGTCAACGTCGTCAACCACCGCGGGCGATTGCTCGAGCTCTTCGTGGAATTGCTCATCCCACCATAATGGTGCGTACTCGGGAACGTCTTTATCGAGACGCTCAGCTTCAAGCTTCTCCAGCGGGACCGGCCGTTGAGTGGCGATGTGAGCGCTAAATCCAATGTTGATCAAAATAGCTGTGCCAAGCAAACCGCCGAAGACAATACGTCGCGACGCGCTCCTGCCGATTTGCAAAGCAATGGCGGTCAACAATGCCGTCGCAAACGTGGCGGGCACAAGCCACCGAAAAGGAGATTGCAAATACTGAAGACTGCGGACGGCGCTCCATAACGGCTCGCTGATACGAGTCGTCATCAGTAAGCTAACGAAGGCAACGATCCACGTCGCGCGAATCAGGGTTGCACGTGCCCGATCTTGCTGCACAACTCGGCGCTCGATCATCAAAACGATGGAGGCCAAAATGAAGAGCAGCGTGACGCCGATCGAAGTCAGGTTCGCTTCCCTTCGGTAAGCCCCAAACTTACGATAATTCGCAGCCGATAGCAGATTCGTCCACGAGAAAGCGCTGAGGTCCTCGAATGCGAAGGCCTGACTGTACCTGTCCTCAAGGATGCGATCGATGTGAACATATTTTGTCTCGAATAGAACGGAGACCAAGAATATAGCGCTGATGCCAAGTCCCAGCGCGATGCCGGCGCCAACTTGAATGAGTTTGCGCTTGTCGCGAGTGAGTATGAGGACGAATATCGGAAGGATTAAGGTTACAATAACCGAAATCGGAACATTGGTCAGCAGCAGCAGCCCGTAGCTCAGCCCGAGATAAGCCGAGGCGCGCCAGCCCTGCCCCTGTGCTATTCGCCTCACCGCGTCAAGAATGAGCGGTATCCAAACAAGGCTCCAAAACTCCGACAAAGCGTTTACCCGCCACAACTCAAAGATGTGATACGGCGCGGTCATGTACAACAAGGCCGCGATTACACAAGCTCCGCGCGATAGCATCGGCCTGCTGAACTTGTACATCGATACGCCGGATGCCATCATCGCGAGAGCGCAACTGAGCTTGATGGACAGCAACAGGTTTCGGGCGACGACGTTGAAAGCGGCTACGACATAAAAGGTGAACGGCGGATAATAAAACATCGCCGGGCTGCCGTAGCCCCGGTTCGCTCCGGCAAGCCAGCGCGGATAGACGGCGCCTTCCTTTAGCTCTTCCCAAAAGTAATAGGCCCATCGGTAGTGATGCCTGACGTCGTCGCCATCCGGAAAGCCCCGCAGAAAAAGTGGGAGCACAAGGATCGCGCCTACAGACGCGATAATGAGGAGCGAAACAAGATCGCGGCTCGTGAACGAAGTCTCAATCGGTTGTTTTACGTTGGTTGGGTCGGGACTCATCTCAAGTCCAGGCGCGCCATGAGTAGATCAAGAGCCTTTCCGAATATAGATATCTCGATAGTTATGCAGATCGAGCCGATCGTAATGCTGATTCACCCATTGTTCCAACTCATTGCGATGCGCGACCTTGCCGACTCGCGACAGAGCTACAATCTTCGGCGCGCGCGATTCCATCTCCTCGATGACGCTCTGGAACCCGCCGGGTTTCCCCTTCCCAATCCATTCATCCTTGCCGCGATCGAAAAATATGTAAGGGTTGAGATTCGGACGATTCAGCAATACAAGTGTTTCTGTTGTTCCATGAACGTAAATGCTGTCGCCTGGGCCTAAGACATTTGAGATTTCAGCAAATTCCTTGTCTTGATCTTGGAGCGTCATCCCGGACTCCAGTTTGTAGATTACGGCGCGGAAGAGAACGAGCACAGAGATAACGATCAACGCGAGGCTGGGCAGTGGCTTGAGAAACTCGCGACCGAGCCGTGACTCGCCGAGCTTCACGAGACCAAATCCGGCGAAGAGTCCAATGAACGGAAACAGAGGAATCAAATCGGGCCCCGACTGGAAGTTGACGAGACAAAATGCCAGATAGACTAACGGAGGAATCAGCAGAGCAGTTCTGAAGTCCCGCGACGCGAAGCGCTCAGTTCGCCCGATTCTGGCGCGAACGGACTCGATCGCAAACATCGCCATGCCGAGGACGCCGATGGACACGAAGATAATCTCAAGTTTGAACACCCTGAGCGATACTCTCCACAAATGGGCCAGCGCGTCGCTCAAGCCTCTGGTTGTTTGGGGCGCGTAGACTCCGTAGTTGTAAGCGATCGTCCACTGCCACAGGTCTCCGAAAGCGCCAACCCAAGCGAAATAGAGAACCAGAATCGTGAGCGGCACGAGCGCGCCAAGCATTACCTTCACCGCGCGAAGGTCGCGCCACGTAGTCAGATAATTGGACGAAACGAGTACGAGCGTCCCGGTAAAGAGTAGTCCCGGCTGCCAGCAAAGGAATGACAGCATCGAGCAGAGGCCTGCCCAAAACGGCTTGTCCCTGGCCAGCAACAACAGCGAAAGCAACCCGAACAAAGTCATCGGCAGTTTCGGCTCGGTGCCGGCCGCCATCCATTCGGGGAAGTGCCACGACGAAAGCGGAATCAGAAAGGCGATCAACGCTGCAACGCGATTTCGGAAATATATGTCGGCTAAGGCGAACGAGATCGCTGAAATCAGTCCGACCATTAGGAAATACAACACCCTGACAGCTAACACATCTCGAAAACCAAACGGCCGAGCTATCGCCATCGCAAGCGCGCTCAGGTATGCGCTTCCCGGAGTCTTTATCTCCACCACGTCCCGATACGGCACTTGCCCGCGAACTATGGACTGCGCGACGTAATCCCAGATCGCCTCGTCGCCGATCTCAATTTGACGCCAGGGCCGATGCGCCAAGGTCACGGCCACGCCGACCAGGAAGGCGGCAATCAAAAACCTCCGAGTGTTTTCGCCGGCCGTTAATCCAAACCAGACGCTAGAAACTGCTGTCGGTTTGATGTTGGAAACTGTATCCATCTTAGAGCGGCTGGCTGTGGCCAACCCTTATCAGACGATCACCTGTGCGCGCGAACGTACACCGAGTCGTGCCCGAAGTCGAGGGGAAACGGCTCGTAGTGATCCGCAGCCCACTGAAGCAACTCACCTCGATGCGACACAGTCCGCAGCCGGGAGAGAGCTATTACCTTCGGAGCCTGGGCCTCCATCTGATCCACAATCGCGTTGAATCCGCCTGGGAGCTTCGATGCAATGTAGTCATCCT
>WNGG01020866.1_pt1 | contig 12894 bp, 14 predicted proteins | sample 5400661 | NCBI WGS metagenome assembly WNGG01 (sample SAMN13153372, study PRJNA577476) | soil metagenome | isolation source: 100 cm soil or saprolite under Garry oak tree replicate 1 | place: USA:California | collected 2016-06-15 | reverse complement strand
CACGATTATTCGAAGAGTATGCATCCAAGATAGCCGCTGGTGCGGCGAGCGAGAACGAGGTGGACAAGAACCTCTGGGAGGACATTCACAACGACTCTTTCGGAAACGAAAAGATTACCTTCGCGAGAGACGACGGGTTCTATCACTGCAGACGCTCGGACCTGGAGCTGATGGAGAGCCCCTCACTCATGAGCATCTTCGAGTCGAGCAAGAAATTCCTCGACTTCGACATGTACAAGCCATATCTAAACACGAAACCCCCGGTCGGATACGACCCCATGGCGCTTCAACGGCAGGTCAAGAGGGCCATCGAACTCATCCAAGAGATTCTAAATCAGAGATTTAAGAAAGAATCAGAACAAGAGTAGCAAATCGCCTCCGTGATTGTCCAGAGTCAGACTGAATAAGCCGCCCCTCGTCTCGAACTTTTGACCTTGTCGCTTGAAGGATTCGAGGTAGCGGTAGTCGGAGCAGGACCTGCCGGAAGCGCCGCCGCGCTAACCCTAGCCCGAGAAGGGGTCCAGGTACTCCTGGTGGAACGAGGAACGTTCCCGGGGGCAAAGAACGTCTTTGGTGGCAGAATCTACTCCTACGCGGTCAAGAAACTCCTGGGGGATTCTTGGAAAGAGGCTCCGATAGAACGGTTTGTCAGGAAGGAAGGCATTACGTTCATGACAGACGACAGCGCCTTCACCATCGAATACGAGTCCAGAGACCCAGAAGGCAGCTTCACCGCCAAACGAGCGAGATTCGATAAGTGGCTGGCCGAACAGGCAGAGAAAGCAGGGGCCTCACTCATACCGAGGCGAGAGTAGACGACCTCATTATGGAGAAAGGCCGGGTCAAAGGCATCGTGGCTGGTCAGGACAAGATTCCCACCAGCGCAGTAATCGCCTGCGATGGAACCACCACAGGACTGGCGCGAAAGGCAGGGCTGGTGAAAATGCTTGAGCCCTACCAGATCTCGATGGGAACGAAAGACGTTGTAGAACTCCCGGTCGAGACCATCGAGGAACGTCTAGGTCTGGACCCAGGCGAAGGAGCTGCCCATGTCTTCGTAGGCTCCTGCACCAACGGCACGCGCGGTGGAGGTTTCATGTACACCAACAAAGACAGCGTCGCACTTGGGATGGTAGTCGGCGGAGAAGACACCTCCTCAAAACAGATTCAATCATCAACCTTCATGGACCGACTGCGAAAACATCCCAGGATACGGCGGCTCATCAAGGGTGGAAAGACGGTCGAGTATGACGCCCACATGATTCCTGAAGCGGGGCCTAAGATGCTCACCCGCCCATACACAGACGGGATGCTCGTGGCGGGAGATGCTGCCGGCCACCTACTAAACAACGGCTACACATTCCGCGGCGTAGACATCGCGATCCAGGCAGGAGTGGCCGCAGCACAGACGGTGCTTGAAGCTCGCAAGAAACAGGACTATTCAACAGGCACACTTCAAACGTTCGAGAGAAAGCTCCGAGCGGACCCTGCTCTCAACGACATGTACACGTTCAACCGGGTCCCGGCTTACCTAAGGAAGGGTCGCCTCTACAATATCTACCCAGAGCTCGTCTGCGCAGCGGCAGAAGCAGTCTATCGGGTCGATGGAGAGGGCAAGAAGAAGATCTTCAAAGAACTGCGCTCACAAGCAAAAGGCAGAGTATCGATCTTCTCACTTGTTCGAGACATGATCAGCGGAGCGAGGACATTCTAGACTTGTCAACAGAAGAAGCCATGACGCTGGACAAGCGACTGGCACTGGTCAATTTCACAAAAGACCCTGAACCCTTCATTGTAGTCGACACAGAGAAATGCGAGCAGTGCAAGATGAAACCCTGCCTCTACATCTGCCCGGCGGAGGTCTACACTTGGCAGGACAAGCTCAACTACAACACCGAGGGCTGTATGGAGACCGGAGCCTGTCTGATAGTATGCCACAAACTCGGAGCAGGCGCGATAACCTGGAAGTACCCATCGGGCGGGAAAGGAGTCACATTCAAGTCCGGATGAGTCTTAGGGGACCGTCCTAACAAACAAATAGGCCCACGAAACCACCCCGACGGGTCAAGTAGATTGTCTATGGTCGAAATTGCTCACGAACCGCTGAAAAAAGTAGTCGTCCGAGAACTAGTCAAGTATGATAATCCACAGCAACTTGTAGGTTCCCTCGCAATAATCATGAAGATGGGTCAGCCGATCCTCCTCAACTGGTGCGAGGGCATGGTCTTCGTCTCGCAGCCGATACCTCCCCCTGAGATGCCGGAGGAATATGCGAAGGGAGAGCTGTACATTGCTTCGATCAGTTATGCCCCGATGCCGGAGTTCAGTCACAAGGTAAATTCGGGCAACACCGAAATGCCAGTGATCGACGTCTCGAGAAGCCCCCTGAGCCAAGAGATAGGCCGGTTCCTAAAGTCCCATAGTCTTCAGGGTCCTTGTTGATCGCGACGATTACCTTCGAATTGATCATTCCTACACGGTGCTGGATCGCGCCTGAGATTCCGCACGCAATGTAGAGAGTAGGGGAGACCGTACGTCCCGTTTGTCCGACCTGGTCCGAGTGTGGCCTCCAGCCCGCGTCAACGGACGCACGGGACGCCCCGACCACTCCTCCCACCGCCTCTGCGAGTTCCTCTAGAATCTTGTAGTTTTGCGGGCCGCCCATTCCCCGTCCGCCCGAGACTATCACGCTTGCTTCAGTAAGGTCAAGCTTCTTTGGGCCGTGAGTGACGAATTCTTTGACCAGCATTCTTGAATTTGGTTTAGTGAACTCTACATGCTCGAGCGAGGGAGTTCTCTGGGGCGTGGCCTGTTTGGCTGTGAATACGTTAGGCCTCAGAGTCGCGATACTTGGCGTGCTCTTGATCTTTACCTTGAGTAAGACCTTGCCGGCGTAGGCGGGTCTGGTCGCGACTATCTGCCCGTTATCAACCTCCAGCTGAGTACACTCGCTTGCCACGGCTGTGTTGAGATGAATGGCTAGTCGCGGGGCAAGATCCTTTCCAGTTGAAGTTGCTGCCGCTAGAATTATGCTTGGGCCTGTCTTTTTTGTGACGTCGAGTGCGACTTGGCGATAGTAGTCGGCGTTGAAGGGTTCAAGACTCGGATCGTCCGCGAGGAAGACCTTGTCAGCTCCATATCGTCCAAGCTCCTTCGCTCTCTCTTTGAGGCCGTTGCCGATTGCAAGTGCATACTCATCCACCTTTAGAAGGTCAGCTAGTCTTCTTCCTTCGGTGACAGCTTCGTAGGCCGCTTTCCGAAAAGCTCCTGCGGATGATTCGGCGAAAACTAGAATCTCGCCGGTCGTTCTAGATCACCTTTGCTTCTTCATGCAGCAGTTTCACAAGAATTGGGACTGCTTCGACTCCCTTGCCAACTATCTTGCCAGGGGCGCGTGGTGGAGGATTTTGGACTGAAATAATTTCTAGAAGAAGAGGTTGCAGTTGCACGTCTCTTGCGACGATCGGTTTCTTCCTCGCCGCAACGAGTTCTCGGAGAGAGGCATACCGGGGGACGGTCAGATCCTTCTCTGCTGTGAATGCGGCAGGGAGAGAGGTCTCAACGACGATGCCCCCACCTTCCACTTCCCTCTGCGCAACAGCCCTTCCATCCGATAATTCGAGCTTGACGATCTGGGTTACGCATGGGATGTCCAGTAGTTCCGCGACCATTTGTCCGACCTGTTGGTTGTCGTCGTCAACGCCTTTCTTCCCGAATAGGAGAATATCGAACTGGTGAGACTTCAACTCGTTAGCGATTGCTTTTGCGATGGAGCTAGGGTCAATGTGGGGGTCTTCGGTTCTAAGGTGGACTGCATTGTCAGCGCCTAGAGCCAATGCTTTCATGATCATTTGGGTAGACTTCTCCGGCCCGAGCGTTACGACGGTGACTTCTCCTCCATGCTTCTCCTTGAGCTGGACGGCCTGTTCGAGGGCGTATTCCTCGTAGGGGTTGATGACGAACTCTGCGTCTGAAGTCTCTATGGACTTTCCGTCAGACGCTATCCTGATACGGGCGGCCGTATCTGGGACACGTCGTACACAGACAATTACCCTCACCTAGGCCGCCCCCCCAGCAGAAAATTCCTGCCTTGAATAAGCCTTCTCGCTTCGGGGATTTTGGGGCACATTATGGTAAAGAGTTAAAGCTTGGAACGAGATTCTGCTAGGAGGATTGCGGTATGGCAATCGCGGGATACGAATGGGTTGTCATCGGAATAATTGTCGTCGCTATATTCATATGGGGCCCCAGCAAGATTCCTGAAATCGCGCGATCGCTCGGCAGGGCGAGGAGAGAGTTTGATGAGGCCGCGAAGGGGCTGACAAACCCCTCAGTATTATCCGGTCCTCGAATCGAGAGCACACCTTCTGACCCGTTGATCGAGACGGCTCAGAGACTTGGGATCAGCACAGAAGGAAAGACTCGCCAGGAAATATCGGACGCGATAGTAGACGCTGCACGTGCCAAGTAGCGTGACCTAGCGGGTTGGCGATCACCGGCTTCGAGTGGCTGATAGTCGGCGGAATAATCGTACTAGCCTTCCTATTCAGGCCTAGGATCGTAACGGACCTCGCCAAGTCCATGGGTCAAGTCGTTGCAGAGTTCCGGAAGGGAGGACAAGATCCGGGGAGTACGAGCGGAGACGATGAGCTCCTCATCAGGACGGCTCGCAGGCTGGGAATCAGGACCCAGGGCAAGTCTTCCAGTCAAATTAGAGAAGAAATATTGACGAGGGTCGACCGGGGCCAGAACTAGGGCCGACTGTTTGGGTGAGCAAGGCGGAGCAGAAAAGCTCCTCCCTTTATGGGAACATGTAAACGAACTGGCGAAGCTCCTCCGCGCCTGGATTTACACTTTCATAGTCGCGACCATCTTGTTCATGGTGCTTCCCGCCGATACTTCGTTTATACAGAACCCTCTTGCTTTCTACAAGCCTCTCATCTCAGTAATAATTCTCTACATCAAGGCGAGCCTACTACCCCCGAACGTACAACTCATTGCGGGAAGCTTCACGGCTCCGATCGAACTCTACGTTGTCGCCTCGGTCGTCTTCGGCTTCGCAGTCAGTATTCCGGTCCTCGCGTACGAAGTCTACCGATTCATAGATCCCGCTCTAAAGCCGAGTGAAAGAAGGTCGGTCTATCCTTTTGTAACGGCGTTTTCCCTCCTATTCGTCGCTGGAGCTGTCTTCGCATTTGTTGTCCTGCTTCCATTCATAGTGTATGGAACCCTCATATTCCTCCCTTACACCGGCGCCGCACCACTCGTAAACATAGAAGACTTCTACACACTGGTCTTCTTCAGTATTCTCACAACGGGCTTCGCTTTCACACTCCCAGTCTTTCTCGTACTACTCGTCAAGTTCGAAATTGTTGGAACACGTAGCATTACTCAGAGAAGACTCTACCTCTGGGTAGGAATCTACATTCTCACGGCTATAATCACACCTGACGGGGGCCCGATAGCCGATGTTGCACTTTTCGCGCCAATCATACTCCTACTCGAAGGATCGTTGTTCATCGCCCGGAGATACGAGAAGAAGGGGCCCCTCATAGAAGAGCAAACAAAGCCAGCGTTCACTTCTTGCAGATTCTGCGGTGCACCGTTCGAATCCGCCAACGTCTTCTGCTCCCGATGCGGCAAATCCAGGCTCTAGATGCGTTAATAATACTCGAGCGAATCCGGTAACCGGATGATGAGTTTCCGCTAAGAAACAATGCGGAGCGTTCTCAGCCAACGCAATGACGAACGACAGGGCGGGCTGACAAAACCCGATGCCCGCCCAAGACTATTCCGGAAACTTCAGCATCTCAATGGGAGCGGCAAGGATCACTGTACGCGTGAAGAATAGGACGATCAATGACTTAGCAATCGTCCGTTCTCAACAATAGGGACTTCCTGGGAAGGATCTCTGAATAGTGGCCATGCTTATTGAGACGGCTCTCACCACTCTCTGCTCGAGTCTCTCTTCCCTCGCTATAGTCGGGGGATGAGACGTTGCATCCTCTTTGGCGTTCGCCCACTCTTTCCCGGTCCGGCCACCGGGTTTGGGAGAGGAGCTACCGATCACGAAATGGTCGCCATTGATCAAGTCTGTAGGCCAGGCCGGGTTGTCGGTCGGAGCAACTATCGCCTCCAAGTTGTTGTCCGCTAGGAGCATATCGATGCCTTCAGTCGCCCCGATCAGCCGATCATGAGCTAGGGCGTCGTTGTAGGAGAAGCCGAAGGCTTGCGTGACGGTTGGATCCGTGCTGAACGATTCGGCCAGTAGGAAGATTTCCTGGCCGAAGAACGGCATCTCCTTTGAGGCATTATTGTCGTTGAAGTTGATGGCATCTTGGAGGGTTCCTCCTGCTATGGGTACGCCTACGCGTGTGGCCAGATATTTTTGAAGGTCTTGTACGAAGTCGAAGAGCAGGACTGTAAACTCGGCACCCCCGCTGAAGATGTCGGAGAAGTGTGGAAAGAATACATCTACCAATGTTGCTCCCGCCTTCTCCATGGCTGTCAGACTGGCCTCGAAGACAGCGTCGGTGTGAGCGCTGAACCCCTCGAAGTCGCGGGAAACACCGATCCGCGCACCTCGCAGCCCATTGGGATTCAGAAAGGCCGTATAATCAGCAGGAATACTGGGACGTGGCTGGCCCAGCTTGCCCAGAGGGCTGGCGCTAGTGGCTGGATCACGGGAGTCAGGCGTCCTTTGGGCAATTGCTGTGAGGACAGTTGCAGCATCCGCGACTGTTCTGGCGTGGGGACCGACGGTGTCCTGGGTGTGCGATATCGGGACGACGCCTGCTCTGCTTACCAGCCCCACGGTGGGCTTGATGCCGACAACACCATTCATGTTGGCAGGGCAGACGATGCTACCATCGGTCTCGGTGCCAATGGAGACTGCCGTTAGGTTTGCAGAGGGGGCCGCGCCGGAGCCTGAACTGGAACCGCATGGGTTGCGGTCGATGGCATAGGGATTGTTGCACTGACCTCCACGGCCACACCATCCACTACTGGAGAAGAACGATCGGAAGTTAGCCCACTCGCTAAGGTTTGTCTTGCCCAAGACTACCGCCCCCGCTTTCCGCAGGTTCGCCGCGACAGTCGAATCCTTTAGCGCTGGTGTCCCGACGAGAGCCAGAGAGCCTGCTGCTGACTGCATCCGGTCGTGAGTGTCAATATTATCCTTCAAGAGAACAGGGATTCCCATGAGGGGCCCTAGGAAGGTGCCGGCCTTCCTCTGCGAATCGAGCTGTGAGGCGATGGTTGTAGCGTCCGGGTTGGTCTGGAGTATGGAGTTGAGAAACGGTCCGCTAGCGTCGATGGCCGTGATCCGGGACAGGTACATGTTGATGAGACTTACAGAAGTCAGTGTTCCCACGATCATTTGGGCCTGAAGCTGGGCGATAGTTGCCTCCTCTAGACTAGAAGCCGGGCCAGTTTGGAATAGGACACCGGGCGTTTGGGTTTGAACCGCAAGAGAAGGAAAAGTCCCCAAGATTGTCGCTGAGCTGGCCGCGACAGCCGCAGCTCCAGCGGTGAATTTCAGAAAGTCTCTCCTAGATACTCCTCGCGACGTTCTTTCAGTCTCAGAGGTTGTCAATTCTACCAACAACACATCTCCAAAGACAGTTAGCGAAAATCACCTATCGTTCCAAGTTGAATTATAACAGTTTCGTATGATGGATAGCCGCGAATCACCAACCGCTAGTTTCCATATCTTTCAAATGCCGAGAAAGAGTTGGGCTGACGGAATTTTCTCTCCTAGATCATTCAATACGATAGTCCAACGCCCTTCGTAGGCTTGCGAATATCATTTCAAAAGTCTTATTCGCTCGGGTTTCAATCCGCTTCGGACAACCATTGCCCTGCACGGTAATAGTCGGGGGCTTCTTCGGGGACGAAGGGAAAGACGAGACTAATCGTCCCCTAGAGGCAAGATAGCTGCCTACCTAGCCCTGAAGGACAAACCCGACATATGCGTCAGAGGAGGAAACGGACCCAACGCAGGCCACACGGTCTTCCACCGAGGGAAAGAGTATCATCTCAGACTCGTTCCAAGCGGCTTCGTCAACCCATCAACACGCCTGCTGATCGGCCCCGGAGTGCCTATCGAAACGAAAGTGCTACTAGATGAGATTCAAGAGACCGAATCAGAACGGCGACTCGGAGTCGACTTCCAATGCGCAATGCTGGAGGAGCGACACAAGACCCAGGAATGTGATTCTGAGCATCTTTCGAAAAAGATCGGGTCCACGAAAAGTGGCGTAGGAGCGTGCAACGCGGAGCGTGCTCTTCGAATGGTACGGCTTGCCCGGCAAGAATCACAGCTTCGACCCTATGTCGAGGATACAGTTGCAGAAATCCATCATGCCCTCTCAAATGGCCAAAATGTCATTGTCGAGGGAACACAGGGAACATTCCTCAGCCTCTACCATGGAACCTATCCATATGTGACATCCAAGGATGTTACCGCTTCGCAGGCGTGCGCTGACGTTGGAATCGGACCGACTGATGTCGACGAAGTATTGATCATCTTCAAATCCTATGTCACGAGGGTTGGTGAAGGTCCCCTCGAAGGCCAATTGGACAGAGAGGAAGTTCTCAGAAGAGGCTGGATGGAACATGGGACTGTAACTGGGCGAGAGAGAAGAGCAGCCCCATTTGACTTCGAGCTCGCACGTCGAGCCGTCGAACTTAACGGAGGAACACAGATAGCTCTTACAAAACTCGATGTACTATTTCCTTCGGCCAAGGGCGTTCGGAACCTTAGTGAACTGCCGAGGGAAGCCCGCGAGTTTGTATCAGAAATTGAGCAGAAAACAAGGGTCCCAGTAACTCTCATTGGTACTGGAGCGGCAGAGACCGACATCATAGACTCGAGGGCTCAGCCACGAGCGGGATCAGCAAGTCCGACACTGATTGTGAAACGCAGAACTCGGCACGTGTGACGCGACAGAAACAGGGAAAGACGAATGTTGAGTTCGTGAGTATCGTCCGTGTTAGGGGCCTAGCTTGCGGCGAGTCGTCCCAGGAACGTTTTGAACCCAGCGTTTCCAATGAGAGCAACGGTGAGAAATGCTATGATTATCATTTCTGCCCAAGCTTTCACCAAGACTAATGTGGCGGCCGTTGGCCCCGAGAAGCTCCCAGGAACGAACAGCGGCACTAAGTTGACGAAATAGAACCATGTGAGCACAGCTTCCGGAATGAAGCCAATCCACACTGCTGCTAACACGAAGGGGGCTCGAGGCCTTCTGATCGAGCCAATCCATTGCGAAATCAGCCCTACCGATAGCCCCGTAAGTGCTTTCCCGATGGGAAGGAAGACGGTAATGATTCCGGTGCTTCCGTAAACATATCCGAACATTACCATTGGGCCAATCCCTGCAATCAGCCCTGTTAGGGCTCCCAGTCTCCAGCCTGCGAAAATCGCGACTATGACGACTGCCAAGCTAGAGAAATCCAAAGCGACTTGCGTGACCCCTGGAGTGGGAATCCGTCCAAGGAAGATTGCAACAACTCCCAAAACGTTCCCAACAGCCCCCATTGAGGCGACGAGAGTGAGTGAGCTAACAGACTGTGTCCGCTGCAACGTTGGGGGGGCGACCTCCTTCTACTCATAAAAGCGTTACTACCCAATAGCGAGTAGTTTATCCTGCGATAGAGCCCAGTCTGGCGGGACTCGGCGTCTGCCAGATTTCCCTCAAGGCTTTTGCAGACATAGTCCTCGCGTCTGGGTCTCGACGCTTCAGTTCAATCAGATCGTTCACCGTATCGACATCGAACGAAATACGAGGGTTTGAGATTGAGTACGCAGTTACACCGTTCAATTGCGCTTGACGGAGATGTTTCGCATAGCTCCACCGGCCGTAGCTTGGCCGAATCACTCCGGGCGGCCGCGTCATCATTACGTTAGTTCCCCCCTTCAGCGAGGGTGCCAGAACAGCTCTACGATCACCAGTTCCTAAGTGAAAGAGCTCCGTAAAATCTCGAGACTCAGCGAATGGTATGTCTGCGAGAATAGTTGTCAAAGACTGCGCATTCTCCTTGAGAGCAAGCTTGTTCGCCTGTTCTATCGCACGATTGAGACCAAAACCGGTCTGTCCGAGAAAGGAGAGACTGACCCCACCACCTAGAGCGGAAACCCTTTCGTCGGGAGAAACCACAAGAACCTTGTCATAGACCCTAGACCGGAGGATTGAAGATAGAACATCTTGAAGCAACGCTTCGACAAAGAGTCTCTTCCGTTCCCCGAGAAAACTTGAGAGCCTCGTCTTGCTATCCGTAAATCCTCTAACAGGTATCACAGCCCAGTGGTTGCTCAAGTGAGAGTCTCCGCAAAATTGATCGTCTCTCGAGCAAGTTTGGTCTTAGCTTCTATTGAATCCATCAGCGTATTTGTTGCCAAGACCCTCATGCCGAGGTTTGTAATCATAGGGATTGTAGACCTGTCCAGCTGGTCAATAACGTATCCTTTCATCAAACCCTTGTAAAGCTGGGCGACGCCGAAGGGTGAGACTTCCAATCTAAGGCTCTCCATGATTCTGTCGAGCGGACCCTTGATGGCCTTGCCCCCAACGATCGGGCTGACCCCCACTATTTTAGCGCGGGTCTTTGAAATGTTGTCGCGGATTCCTGGTATGGCGAGTATCGGTCCGATGCTGAGAATCGGATTGCTTGGGCAGATGATAATTACATCAGCGTTGTCGATCGCCGGAATAACGCCTGGAGCAGGAGTCGCCAGGCTTGCGCCCTCGTAGGTCACGTCTTCCACCGGATCTTGGAACTTCCTCTTCACGAAGTATTTCTGGAATTCCATTATCCCACTGGGAGTCTTGATCTTCGTAGCGACGATGTGATCGGTCATGGGAAGGACCTTCACTCTCACCTTCAGCGAGGTCCGGATTTTCTCGGTTACTTCCGACAGGTTGAAGCCTTGCTGAAGAAAAGCTGTCCGTAGCAGGTGAGTTGCAAAGTCTCTGTCTCCGATCCGAAACCAGGTTTCAGCAGCGTAATGTTCAAGCTGATCCAAGCAGTTGTGCGTATCACCCTCTATTCCCCATCCCCTCTCCCGGTCGGCGATTCCAGCGAGCGCGTAGGTTACAATGTCAAGGTCGGGGCTGACATGGCATCCCAGGTACTGGAGATCATCGCCGGTATTGACTATGACTGTAATCTTCTCCGGCGGGAATATGTTTGCGAGTCCCTCCAAGAAGCGTGCGGCACCGACGCCCCCGGCGAGGCATGTGATGGAACGAATCACGCAGCGACGCCCGCGAAAGCGTCTCGACCCGAGTGGAGTGCTAGTTAAAGACTAGCTTGGTTTCTTCGCAGTTTTCTTGGATTGGTCCAAGTATGCCGCCTTCAGATAGCCAGCTGCGATCCTTAGGCTCGTGTAGGCTTCGGCTACGGATTTTGGGCGTAATTCGCGGGCACTTTTCAAAGCCTCCATAGAATCCTTCACAAGCCCCAGCAACTCGCGCCCCCTGGTGATCTTGACCTCCGGGTCCAGGTCTTCCAAGCCGTATGCTAGGCTAAAGAGAGCGCTGGTGTACTCTGCGGCCTCGGCTGCCAACCAGAGCGCCATCACTGACCCTCCCGGTCGTCCAGCGATGGAGTCTACTGCGATGTTGACTTTGGACCAAGCTTCCTCAAATGCCTTGTTGACCTTCTCTTCGAGAGACTTCTTCTCTTCAGAAGAATCCTCGGCCACTGGTGTTCTGCTCTACTCTACCGTGACACTCTTCGCCAAGTTTCGGGGATAGTCGGGGTCATGCCCCTTGATCACTGAGAGATAATAAGCCAAGAGCTGCATAGGTACGACGTAGACCAGCGGGGTCACTAATGACGGCAGGGATTCTCCGATTTCCACGACCCGATCCGATAGGTTACGAATCTCCTCGTCTCCCTCCTCGATAATCGATATGACCCGAGCACCCCGTGCTTTCATCTCCATAATGTTGCCAATAATGCGTTTGTGCGTCTCGTCTTTCGGTGCCACGAAGATGACCGGGAATCCTTCCTCGATGAGGGCAATGAAGCCGTGTTTGCTCTCCCCCGCAGGATAAGCGATGGCTGGAACATAGCTCAGCTCGAGAAGCTTGAGGCGTCCTTCAAGGGCTGTGGGTACGTTGACCCCGCGACCCAGGAAACAGATGCTCGAGGCAGCATCGCACTCCTCCGCAATTCTCCGAATCTCGTCAATTTTCGTGTTGAGGACGCTTTGGATGAGTGCTGGGACCCGATGCAATTCCGCCTCGAGCTCCGTGATTTCTCTGGCTGATACCTCTCCCTTCCTTCGGCCCACGGTTGAGGCGAGCCTGAGCAAGACTGCGATCTGGCTAGTGAAGGCCTTGGTTGAGGCGACCCCAATCTCTGGGCCCGCGTTTTGGTCAATGTAGACGGTCGAGAGCCGCATCAGGGTCGAGCCTAGAACGTTTAGGACGCTTAGAATTGTCGCGCCTTTGGCTTTGGCGTCGCGGACTGCGTTCAGCGTGTCCATCGTCTCTCCAGACTGGCTTATGGCGAGAATCACGCTCTTCGGACCAACTAGGTCGAGAGCCTCTTCGGAGAATTCACTCGCTACGACAACCCTCGCGTTAATTCCAGCAAGCTTGGCGAGGGCAAGGCTACCAACGAGTCCGGCATGATACGAGGTTCCGCACGCAACGATGAACACCTTGTCTGCTTCGATGATCTTCTTGGCGAACTGGTCATAGTAGATCTGCTCAGTTCTCAGAGCGTCCCGCAGCGACTGGGCCTGCTCATGAATCTCTTTGAGCATGAAGTGTTTGAAGCCTTGTTTCTTGGCGGATTCCGGATCCCATGTGATCGTTATCGGGTCTCTCTTGACTGGAGCAGCATTCTTCAGCTTCAGAATCCTGGCTCCATTCGGGTTGA
>WNGG01058436.1_pt2 | contig 12896 bp, 10 predicted proteins | sample 5400661 | NCBI WGS metagenome assembly WNGG01 (sample SAMN13153372, study PRJNA577476) | soil metagenome | isolation source: 100 cm soil or saprolite under Garry oak tree replicate 1 | place: USA:California | collected 2016-06-15 | reverse complement strand
AAATGAATCCCTTGCCCGAAACCGGGCTCACTGCGAGGGCAGGGAAGGTGTTATCGCGATAGGTTGCGGTAAAGCTCAAATTGTTGAATGCGGGCGTCAAGGGAATTGGCGTTCCGAAGGAAACGCCACCGTTGGTGGACTTGGCGATATAGTGCCGGCCCTGGCCCGAGACTAAGAATACCTCATAGGCGACGTACACTTCGCCCGCAGGGCCCACCGCGACTTGAGAACCTTGAACAGCACCGTCCTGTGAGGACGGATTGATCCGTATGGGCGTAGACCAGTTCACGCCGTGATTGGTCGAGCGCGAAAACCAAATCGCATCAGTGCTGGAGGTGAAATGTGTCCAGGAGGCATAGACATTCCCGGAAAATGTTGAGGAGCTATAGTCCGCAGCAATCCATTCTTTGTCTTCCACGTTGCTGCTTGGTGTGAGGGTTGTCCTGACAGCGTGGCAGCCGGATTGTTTGAAAGTTGGGCCAGAAGCCAGTGTCGCGCTGCACACGTAGTAGCCGTCATTGCTGACTTTGTTGCCTTTGAACTGCAAATACAGATTCGCAAGATAGACATTGCCCAACTTGTCCATCGCGACTACGGGATCGCTGTTGGCTTGCCAGATGTGTCCATCGGCGGTTGCGGGGAATCCGCCGGAGAGAGGCACAAAGTGCTGCGACCAGCTTGATCCGTTGTTTGAAGAGAAGGCATATTTGCTGGTGTTGAATCCGCCGTTGAGGGAGAAGTCGCTGATCATCGCGATCAGATGGTTGAAATTGTTGGGATCAACGGCGATGTGTTCTTCCGCTTCAGGAACGGTGGAGGTTGGATCAATGGTCGCACCCACAGTGTAGGGGGAACCGGAGAAACTGAAAAAATTGGGGAGAAATGGCTCATTCTCTTGCGGAAATTCGGTGAGCGGCGCGGGGACAGGAATCGCGTCGCGATGGGCAATGATGGTCCTAAAGGTGGCGGAAGGGTCGGGAGTCTCGCTGGGGGACTGAGCAACGGAGTACAGTCCGGTGAGTCCCAGTATCACCAGGCACGCTAGTAAGGCGGATGCAAATCGAAACATGGGATCGAGTCTCCTTTCGCGGTGGGGCTGGCTGGCTTCATGGTGCCCAAGAATGCGCCCCAGCTTTTCGCAGGCTGCAAAAGTGTACCGCAAAGAGAGCAAAACATTATCTCTGGGAGGTAAATTTTCCTCATCTGCGGGCAGCTTTCGAACCGCGGCGGCGCGGTCCTTTTCGGTGGCGGTTCGGCTCGCGATTGGCTTTAACCCTCAATGAGAAATGGCGATTTCACGTCAACTATCGATGTATTTTCCGGTTTGCACATGCGATCGGATCTGAGTACGCCTTCTGCTCTCTCTGCGGGTCGCAGGGGCCACGACGCTCATCGGTGGCGAGAAGTCGCTGCGGCTGACCGACAATCTGGGCGACTTTGGTCCAACTTGGTCCCCGGATAGTCGACAGATCGCATTTGTCCGTTCCTCTGAAGAAGAAATGAGCTTCTACGTGATTCCCGCTCTCGGCGGCACCGAGCATAGGTTGTACACGGGGCCCGCCAACCGCAGGACGGGGGGCAGTCGCTTGGATTGGTCGCCTGATGGCGGCGTCTTAGCGTTTGCGGAATCCACCGCCGCAAACAGAGTTCGGTCTCGGATTGCCTTGCTTTCGCTTACGGATTTGACCATACGACCGCTTACATCACCGCCGCAGCAGGAGTATGACTGTGAAGCCGCTTTCTCGCCTGATGGTTTGAGGGTGGCTTTCGAGCGAGGGAGTATTGGCGGTGGGGGGAGGGACTTGTTTGTGCTGCCGGTCACAGGTGGCGAGCCCCGGCGGCTTACCTTCGATAATTTCGGCGGGTCTCCCGTTTGGACTCAGGATGGCAGCGATATCGTGTTCTCTTCCGAGCGGGGAGGTTTTAAAAGTTTGTGGCGCATTTCCGCTTCAGGAGGAACACCACGGCCGGTTCAAGGAGTAGGAGCACCGGCCTTCAGCCCATCAATCCCTCGTAAGGGTGACCAACTCGTCTACCAGCATTTCGTCTCTATCGACAACATCTGGCGGCTGAACCTGAAAGACGACAAAAAAGCTCACGGTCCCCCAGTGCGTGTGATTTCCACGAGAGGGTTCAATTTGAAACCAAACTTTTCACCAGACGGAAAGAAGATTGCGTTTGAGTCCGACCGCTTGGGGTATTCGGATATTTGGTACTGCGATGGCGACGGGTCCAATTGCGCACAGGTGACCTCGTTGCACGGTACGCTGGAACCGCGCGGTGGTCGCCGGACGGGCATCACATTGCATTTGAATTTCAATCCAAACACTTTTACGAGATTTACGTCGTCGAAGTACCTGGTGGCCGCGCCTAGTCTTGTGCCCACTTTCCCCGGAACCGATAATGGGGCACCCAATTGGTCGCGAGATGGACAGTGGATATACTTCTATTCCACCCACGAAAAGGGACTCTTTCAGTTATGGAAGGTGCCGTGAAAGGTGGATCGTCGGTCTAGGTAACAAGAAACGGTGGCGTCTATGCGATCGAATCCGAGGACGGACGCTTCCTTTATTACTCCAAAGTTGAACAGCCGGGTATATGGAAGATGCCATTGAATGGCGGTGAAGAAACCCGCGTTTTGGATCAACCTTCAGGCACTGCTTGGCACAGCTGGGGACTTGTCCGGAACGGAATCTACTTTCTCAATTTGAGTGATACGCCAAACGGGAGAATAGAATTCTTCGACTTTGCAACCCGCCAGACAACCCCAATCTTCGCCCTGGAAAAGCCCGCCCCGAGCTATGGCGGCCTGGCCGTGTCTCCCGACGGCAGATCGCTCGTTTCTAGGCACTCGACGATTGTGGACGAGTGCAAACCGGAAGTAACCGCCTAGTTCACGGCAGAGACGCGCTCAAATGTGAATGTTGTCGCACAGTTGTAAGCGGAGCTTATGGGTGGCGCGAAAAAGTGTGTTCTTGACGGTGCCTTCGGTGGTCTTGAGAATTCCGGCCACGGTTCTCAGCTTTAAGCCGTGATAGTGCTTTAGTTCGAAAACGACTCGCGTGGTGAGAGCTGGCTCAGAGCACGAACGATGTGCTCCCGAAGTATGCGGCCTGCGAGATTGCGCTCGGGACTCGCGCCCGCGCTCTGATCGGGTATTCGGTCGAGGATTTCCCGCTTCTCTCCGTCTGGGGCAATTGTAGTGGTCAATTCGCGGCTTCGGGTGCGCTTACGCCGAAGATAATCGAGGCAGAGATTCGTGGCGATACGATAGACCCAAGTATAAAACGAGCACTCGAAACGAAACCGAGTCAAATATATATAGGCGTGCAGGAACGCTTCCTGATAAATGTCCTGGGCATCCTGCTCAGAGCCGGTTAGATGAAGAGTGAGGCGGAGGACCGCCCGGTCATATCGATGGACGAGTTGCTCGAAAGCTGCGGCACTGCCCTGTTGCGCTGCCCGAATCAGCTGCGCGTCATCTACGCGACTGGAGCGGTTTTCTCCGGCCGGAGGTACAGACGACAATACAGCGGCGTCATTTACGTGGTCAGCTATGCGGCGGAGTTGGTTCGCTTTAGACAAGCAGGTGTCCGATCAATATTTTTTGCAGCTGCCGAATCGATGCAACACGACCAACGCGACATCGTCTTCGCGACGCTGGCTTCCAGCGAAGTCCTCGACTGCAGCCAGCACAGAAAAGAGCATGACGCTCGGCTTACAACCTGAAAATGTCCGCGCCGCATTCAGCAAGCCTTTGGCTCCGAATTCAACCCCAGATTCATTCCTGCACTCTGGTATTCCGTCGGAGTAAGCAAGCAGCGTATTGCCAGGGCAAAGTCGCTCGCTACCGTTCGCGAACGAGGCCGCGGAAAGCGCTCCTAGAACCGGTCCACCGGCGCGAAGCTCCTCGACTTCACTATTTTCCCGGAGCAGCAGGGCGGGAGGGTGCCCCGCGTTGCAATAGGTAAGCTCGCCCTTTTCCAGATTGACGCGAGCCAGGAACAGCGTCGCCAAAGGGACTTCGAGACCGGAGATCTCGCTGGCGAACTCATAAGGACCGGCGCGAAGATGACGCGGACCGCAGAGTCTTCTCTGCACCTGGGGAGCTTCGTACATGGCGCGGCGAAGATCGTCGTGCTCGCGCTTTAAGCTAGCAAGCTGATCTTCGAGTGCACGATGGCGAGGTCGGCCGGCCGTTCGAGTCGTTGCCGCGAAGTCAGCCCTCTTCGTGTTTTGATACCGGCTGCGAATTTGTGCAACGCTTTTGACGAGTTCTATCGATTGCTATCTATTGCTTACGTGTGATTGCTGGTACGAAGTACAGCGCAGACGATCTCGGAAGGTTCTTTCTTCGTGCTAAAAAGCGGTGCTCCCTCCAGGATGCACCGCTTTTTTCGCTGCTATACACTCACAGAGATGCGACAATTTTTCGGTATTCTGCTTCGGTAAAGGCTTTCAGGGTTTGCGTGGTGATGTTACCCATGGATCCCGTGGACAGCATGAATTTCGCGCTCGCCTCATCGTTGGGAAACTCAGAGATAATTACGGCATCGTACTTTCCCATGGTCAAGTACCAGGCGTGGATCTTTCCGCCGGCTGCCTCGGCGGCTTTCTTGGCCGCGTCCAGACGCGCCGGGCTTTCCTTAATTTTCGCAGCGCCCTGCTGCGTGTATCGGATCAGCGTAATGTAATGTCCCATCGTTATTTCCTCCAAATTGAGATTGGGCTTAGAGTTTACATTCTAAGCCGGATTTGCCTGATCGCCGACGAAGGTCAGGTACTGCTGTACCTTCCTGACCGCCGACGGTAAAGTTCAGGCCACGAGCTGAATCGGCATGATGTTGTGGTACATGCGGAAGAAGCCGGGGGGAGCAAGGGCCGATCTTTAGTCGCGGGCGTTATTTCTTCAGGTGTTATGCGAGAGGAATTGCCGTGGGGAGCGACGGCTATTTTAGATTGTCGCTGCGATAGAGCTGTCCCAGCTGCGTGCCGTGATGATAGGCCATCCAGTGACCGTCTGGCGTGATTGCGATCGGAGTAGCCAATGGGTTAAGGCCCACCTGATCCTTCGGTTTAATCATCTGCCACAGTTCCCGCTGGCCGGAATTCAGGTCAATCCTATTGATCGTAAGTCCGGTGGGAGTGGGGAGCTGGGTGAAGATATGTTTAGAGTCCGATGTCCAGCCAATGGGGAACTCACGGCCTTGAAGGCTGGGAATCGGCCGGCTGCTGCCTGCGCACTGCATGGTAAATGGGGTTTACGAACTTGGTAGAGGCGAGAAGTCATCCCGCTAAGTTCTACCCCCGCGATGTGGTTGACCCTCCTCTGCCCCTCACTCTAAGATTCCCAGTCGCGTATCAGGAGCCCCTTATGCGGAAACTGGTTGTGCGCCGTGCCTGCACATTGATTTGCCTCTCCATTGTCGTTTGCGCGGTGCCACGGCTGTTGGCGCAGAACTCTTCGTCCGAGAACCCGCCGCTGTTGCTGCGCTTCCCCACGATCAGCAAAACCCAGATCGTTTTCACCTACGGCGACGACCTCTGGATCGTCAGCCGCGAAGGCGGCGAAGCGCGACACCTTACATCCGGGATCGGAATCGAAGACCTCCCGGCATTTTCCCCCGACGGAACTCTAGTCGCGTTTACTGCCGAGTACGACGGCAATCGTGACGTGTACGTAGTTCCAGCCGCGGGCGGCGTCCCCAGGCGGTTGACGTATCATCCCGCAGAGGACGACGTTCTCGGCTGGACTCCGGACGGCAAAAAGATTCTCTTCGCGTCGTTTGGAAACAGCTTCATGCACTTCGAGGACCAGCTCTACACCGTGCCCATCGAAGGCGGATTCCCAACCCGACTGCCCATTCCCATTGGTGAGGAAGCAACATTCTCGCCCGATGCCACGCATATCGCTTATGTGTCGCATCCGCAGTGGCAGGCGGCATGGAAGCGCTATCGCGGCGGTCAGACCTCACCCATTTGGATTGCCGACTTGAAGGACTCGAGCGTGGCGAAACTTCCGCGAGAGAACTCTAACGACCACTATCCCATGTGGGTAGGCGACACAATTTACTTTCTCTCCGACCGCAACGGTCCTGTGAGTCTGTTCGCCTACGACACCAAGACGCAGCAAGTTTCCGAGGCGCTGCATAGCGATGGGTTTGATTTCAAAACCGCGTCCGCCGGTCCGGACGCGATCGTCATCGAACAATTCGGAGCGATCAAGGTCTACGATCCCAGCACACGTCAGGCTAAGACCATCAACATTCGCGTAGCCGGCGACGTTGAAGCAGTCCGCCCGCATTTTGTGAAGGTAGAGTCCAAGCGCATTCAGAATTTCAACATTTCACCCACGGGCGCGCGCGCGGTCTTCGAGGCCTGGGGAGAGATATTCACTGTGCCCACCGACAAAGGCGATATCCGCAATCTGACCCACAGCCCCGCAGCGGCTGATCGCGATCCTTCGTGGTCGCCCGACGGCAAATCGATTGCATACTTCTCCGATGAGTCGGGAGAATATGAACTGGAAATCCGCAGCCAGAATGGTCTGGGCGAGGTCCGGCATATCAACCTGGGTAATCCACCGTCGTTCTTTTACAGACCCACGTGGTCGCCCGATAGCAAGAAGATTGCATACACCGACAAGCGATTGAACCTGTGGTTCGTCGAGTTGGACAACCCCACCCCTCGGCTGGTGGACACTGACTACTTCGGCGGCTTCGGCCCCACCCAGCTCAGCCAAACCTGGGCTCCGGACAATAAGTGGATCGCTTATGCCAAACAACTTCCTAGTGGCCAGCATGCAGTGTTCGTTTATTCCCTGGAGCAGGGAAAGTCACGTCAAATCACTGACGGCATGAGCGACGCGCTTTATCCCAGCTTCGACAAAAATGGAACGTATTTATACTTCACCGCCTCCACCGATGTCGGGCTTGCCACGTCCGGCCTGGACATGTCGAGCGACGAGCACCGCGTTTCGCGCAGCGCCTATGTCGCGGTGCTGAACAAGGATTTGCCTTCGCCGCTCGCGCCGGAGAGCGATGAGGAAAAATCGAAAGAAGAGAAGAAAGCCGAGCAGGACAAAGAGAATGCCAAAGAGCAGTCCAAGAGCAAGGACAAAGACAAGAGCGAGGACAAAAATAAAAGCAAAGCCGACAAAGCATCTTCCGACAGGGATAAGCGCAAAGACAGCAAAGGGGACAAGGACAAAGCTAAGGAAGAACCGATAGTAGTGAAGATCGACTTCGAAGGCATCGGCCAGCGCATTCTCGCGTTACCGATTCCGGCAAAGAACTATGCCAACATGCTTTCCGGTAAGTCTGGAATTTTATTCCTCGCCGAAGCGCCCATGGTTGTCACCGAGGACGACCAGACTAACCTGAACCAGACCATCCAGAAGTTTGATCTGAGCAAACGCAAGGTAGACAAGTTCCTGGAAGGTGGGCCACCCAAGCCCGGCTTCGGCCCGCTCAAGCTCGACGCGATCGAGGTCTACGTCGAACCCAAGGCCATGTGGAAGCAGATTTACAACGAGACTTGGCGGATCGAGCGAGATTTCTTCTACGACCCGCACTACCACGGTCTCGATCTCGACAAAGTGAAGAAAAAATATGCCCCCTATTTGGAGGGCATAGCTTCGCGCAGCGAACTTACCTATCTGTTTCAGGATTCACTGGGTGAGATGACGGTGGGCCACATGTTCGTCGGCGGCGGCGAGAAACCTGAGCCGAAAAAAGTGAAAGGTGGCCTGCTCGGCGCCGACTACAGCCTGGAGAACGCCCGCTACCGTATCGCCAAAGTTTACGACGGAGAGAACTGGAATCCTGGCCTGCAGGCGCCATTGACGCAGCCCGGAGTCAACGTGAAGGCCGGAGACTATATTCTTGCGGTGAACGGACGCGACTTGCACTCTTCCGACAACGTCTACAGCTTCTTCGAGGAGACTGCAGGAAAACAAGTGGTGCTGAAAGTTGGTCCCCATGCTGATGCTAAAGACTCGCGCGACGTCACCGTGGTGCCTGTCGAAAGCGAGGAGAATTTGCGTCACCTGGCATGGATCGAGGACAACCGGCGCAAAGTGGACCAAGCCACGGGAGGCCGCGTGGCCTATGTTCACGTCCCCAACACGGCAGGTGCCGGATATACCAGCTTCAACCGATATTTCTTCTCCCAAGTGGGCAAGGAAGCCGTCATCATCGACGAACGCTTCAATGAAGGTGGGCAACTTGCAGATTACATTATAGATGTTCTCCGTCGTCCGTTGACTAGCAAGGTCGTTACACGCGAGGGCCACGACTGGTCGAGCCCCTCGGAGTCCATCTTCGGGCCGAAGGTCATGATCATCAACGAAATGTCAGGCTCGGGTGGCGACGCGCTGCCCTGGTACTTCCGCAAGGCCGGTCTCGGGCCCTTGGTAGGAAAGAGAACGTGGGGAGGATTGGTTGGCATCGGGGGTTATCCCGAACTCCTCGACGGCGGCCGCGTCACCGCTCCCAGAGCAGCGCTTTACGGCCTCAAGGGCGAGTGGGAAGTTGAGAACCACGGCGTCGCGCCGGATTACGAAGTCGATCTGGAGCCCGCTCTGTTCCGCCAAGGCCACGATGCCCAGCTCGACAAAGCCATCGAAGTCGTCATCGAACAGCTAAAGGAACATCCGCTGCCGCAGTACCCGCATCCGCCCTACCCGAATTATCACGAGCACGACGACCTGGGGGCGAAGTAACCAACCACCAAGGCGGAGGCTATCGGCGTTCTCTGCCACTTGATGTTGTTGCCGGCTCGAAAAAAAACGAAGGCCGGAATCCCGGAGAGCATCCCGGTCCCGGCCAGCGTCGTACTTCAACTTGGTGTTTTCTTTCTAGTTGCCCAGATTGCTGTTGACGATTGCGTTCGTCGCACCCGCGCTGGGGAAATTCGACGCGCCGAAGCGTGCTAACCGCAGATAAAACGGAGTGACCTCGAACGGCATTTTGTCGCGGGCCGAGGTGATTGTGACCGGAGCCGTCTTCACCATTTCCGCCTTGTCGTTCCAGGGGTTGACCTTCACGCGACCGCCCAGAGGCAGGGCTGCGATCTGGTCCAGCTTGTTCATATCGAGGGCAGGTCCTCCGCTCGCAAGACTCGACAGGCGGGTCACGCTGCCATTTTCGGCAAGCGTGTTTCCCAGATGCGGGGTCAATAACGCGCTGAGCTGCGGAGCCCGCGTCTGCAGCGCCTTGAGGAACAACCCTACAGTGTCCAGCTTTTGTGCATAGGGCGAGCTTTTCAGCAAATCCACGGCTTTCTTGTCAGCCGCGGCTTCTTCTTCCGGAATGTGCTTGAAGCCCAGGTTCTGATAGGTGGACTCGTCGGAGAACAGCATCCGATCGTTGAACGCGAACTTGCTGCCCAGGTTGTGTCCGAGCACAATGTGCGCCAGTTCATGGGAAAGCACAGCCGCAAGGCTGGCCTCGTCGGGAAGCACATCAACCAGCCCGCGGCTGATGACGATGGTATTTCCCACGCTGAAGGTTTCGAGCGGCGCCGTCAGCAGCACGCGCGTGCGCACCGGCCGCGGCAGGTCGATGTTGTTCGTGACCAGCAGGTTGTTCACCACGGTCATCAGGATTTTATCGAGATCCCCCGCCGGAGCCAGTAATCCAGCCCGGGTGAGGCGCTCGACTACGTTGTCTTCCGCCTGCTGCTGCCATTCACGCTCGGCCTGCAGCGGAGAAGCATCTTGCGCCGCTGGGCTGTCATCTTTCACGCTGTCCTCCACGCGGATCTGCGTGAGTTCGTCATCCTTGTCGCTTTTCTTGAGGTCATAGCCCCAGATGCGGGTCTGGGCTTTGAAGGCGATCTTGTTCTTCGCGCCAGCGCTGAAGTCGCCTTCTTCGCTGTAAATGTAGGACGGCACCCAATAACCCGGGATCAGGTTCAACCGCCAACTATCCATGTGGAAGAAGTAGGAGTTCCTCGGAGCGGGAGCATAGGTCCCGTTAAGCCGAACGATGTTGAAGTCCTGGTCCTCCACCCAGACCCGGCCCAGGAAGCGGCCCCGGCCAGAATTCTTTTTGGGCGTCACGTCGAAAACCAGGCAACGCACATCGCCAAGGAATTCGCGGTGAATGTAGTGGAATTCGTAGTGCTCCCGGTCAAAGTCCGCCCGGTCGGCATACACCATCCAGGAAAAGCCCATGGGCTGATACTGAACCTTGAACAGCTTCTGGAAGCCGCCCATCAGGCGGGTCCGCATGCCTTTGTCCTGCTGTTTCAGGTAGTCCTTGCGATCCACGGACTCGCCCATATCCATGCGCCCGAGAAAGTAGTGGTCTCCGCTGGGCACCGAGCCGAGTTGCGCATCGGCTACCAGGTCCTGCAGGTATGTCTCCACCACGGGCGTACGGTTAGCGAGTGTCTTCACCAGCCCGTGTTCGCGCTCAATGAAGCGATCGACCACCTGATCCATGGTTGTAGGCTGGGGCAACGCCGAGACCGCTGACGCCGGAGCCTGCTCAGTTTGCGGCGAAGTCGCCGGTTGCGAAGCTTGCCCGGACGATGCCGGTTGCGCCGTCTGTATGGCGGCGGGTGTGGCCGCCGGCGAAGACGGTTGAGAATCCGCCGGTTGCTGTGCGGCTGCGCTCAACGAAGCCAGCAAGCAGGTCGTGAACATCCAATTCCAAGTGCGCATGACTCTTATCTCCAAGTTTCTGTGCCAAGTCTCGTAGCTCTTCAGTGCCGCTACACCAACTCCTAAATTCAATGCCGCAAAGCAAAACTCTTCACGTGTCCATCGCCTCATCACTACGCGATTTGAAAGACCACGTGCACCACGGCCGTGGAATCCACTACCTGGCCGTTGCGCAGAGCCGGCTTGAATCGCATCTTATTGGCGGCTGCAACAGCAGCTTCGTCCAACCCATGCCCCAGACCGCGCACAACGCGATTCACGTGCAATCGTCCGTTTGCCCCGAACATCACTTCCAACAGAACTTCTCCCTGAAGCTTCAGACTGCGAGCTTCGTCGGTATAAACCGGGTTCGGCTTGAAGGTGATCTCCACGGGATTGGTCGGAGGACCTTGGTCGGCCTGCTGTAGTTTTGGTCCGTTGTGCGCCACCTGCTCCGATCCAAAACCACCCGTCTGTACTGCGGTACGGTTCCCTTAGCACCTTTGGCGCCACCAGATCCATTTCCCTGACCGGGACCAACCGGCATATCGAAACCACCCGCAGTTGCCGCCCACAGTTTCGCGCCCTGTTTTCCTGTCCCCTTAAGGCCGTTGGGATCACCGAATCCTCCGGTCTGCACCTTCTGTACCGCGGCATTCACAGTTGGCGTAGCTGAACTGCCGCTGAAATCTCCGGTATGCACCAGTTGAGGTTGAGGTCGCGCTCCCCCCACCGCCATTTTCAAAGTCGGAGGAGCAAACTGATTGATGACTACTTTGGGAACCTCTATCGGCTCGAGACTTACCGTATGACGCACTTGGCGCGGAATCGTCAGCTTGGGCCTTTCGAACACCGGCGCTGGAGGAAGCAGCTTGGCCTTCAGGCGCTTCATTTTTACGGGCGCAGGCTCGGGCCTCATGGCAGGGAGTGGGATCAGCTGGGTAACGTGGTATTGCTTCAACTCAAGCCTTTCTGTCGTAAGCAGCCCGAGGTTCATCACAATCAGAATCATGAACGCAACAAAACCGTAGCTCGCGGCCAGCGCGCGCCGATCGATGTTCCGCTCGGGCAGAATTCCTAGTTGAAAACCACGTTCAGACATAGCAATCCGTTCCACTCCATGGGGACCCGGCCGAGGGAGAGAACCGGGATCTGGAGTTTTCAAGTTACGGGAGAAAGGACAGTGGGTAAACGTGTCCACGGCTCTTGACCTTAGGTAACCAGGCAGGAGGTTTGTCCGGGGGAACGTCCGAGAAGGGGCCTAAGGACGGGCGTTCCAGCCTAGGAACTCGGCAACAGACAGAAGGAACAGGGCAAAAACCTAAACCGCCCAAAGCACACGAACGAACGAGAACAGGAACGAACGACGACACCGTCGAGATTGCTGTTGTCGGCGATCTCTGCGGCTTTTCTCAGCCCACTCTGCGATCAAATGCTCTTCCGAAGTGCTACGAAGAGGCTGACGCCCGTTGGCGCCGTGAGGAAAAATAAACAAAGAAAGGGATCCCAGCCAGAATCACCAGCAATCCGTACGCTGAATTTGGCCAATTGTTTTTGAAAGTGTAAAGAAGAAGAGCGGTCGCGACCGTAACAAATAAGGCCGGCACGAAAGGATATCCCCACATGCGGTAGGGCCGGGGTGCGTCCGGTTCGCGGCTCCGGAAGACAAAAACGGTGCTCCCGGCGATCATGTAGAAAAGCCATTCCGCAAAGATGGCGAGCGAAAAGAGTTGGCGGAAATTCGCCCCCAAAAGCAGCAGTGCGATGGAGAGAATTGCCTGGACTGCAATGGCCACGGAAGGCGTGCGAAAGCGCGGATGCACCTCGGCCAGCGCGGGGAAAAGATATCCGTCGCGGGCCACCGCAAACGGAACGCGGGCCCCACTCATAATCGTTCCATTCAGCGTAACCAGCATCGAGATGGCCATGCCCGCCGACACAATGCTGGCGCCCATGCGGCCGAGTACGTGAGCCACTGCATCGGACGCTGGCCGCTGGGAGGCGGCAATGGCATCCGCCGGCAGAACATATTGCACCGCCGCATTCACCAGCACATACAGGAGGCCAACCGTGGCCACGCCGGCAATCAGCGCGATGGGAATGTTTCGCTCCGGCTGCTTCACTTCGCCCGCGACCATGTTGAGATCGTTCCAGCCGTCATAGGCCCACAGAGCCGCGACCAGCGCCGCCATGAAGCCGGTCACGCTGCCTTTTGCTCCGCTGAAGCTACCTGCGAAATTTGCCCAGC
>WNGG01011022.1_pt1 | contig 12897 bp, 6 predicted proteins | sample 5400661 | NCBI WGS metagenome assembly WNGG01 (sample SAMN13153372, study PRJNA577476) | soil metagenome | isolation source: 100 cm soil or saprolite under Garry oak tree replicate 1 | place: USA:California | collected 2016-06-15 | reverse complement strand
TCAGCCAGCAGAACTACCGGCTTGCCTACTGGCGCACGGCGGCCGAGGAACTGTCCTACCGGCGGTTCTTCGACATCCCGACGCTCGCCGGGCTGCGGGTGGAGGACGACGCGGTCTTCGCCGATACGCACCGGCTCATCCTCGGGCTGGTCGCCGCCGGGACCGTGGACGGGCTGCGGGTCGACCACGTGGACGGCCTCGCCGATCCCGAGGGATACCTGGAGCGGCTGCACGCGGCCACCGGCGGGGCGTACGTGGTGGTGGAGAAGATCCTCGCGGCTGGCGAGGAGCTGCCGGAGCCGTGGCCGACGGCCGGGACGACCGGCTACGACTTCCTGCGCGCGGCCGGCCGGCTCTTCGTCGACCCGGGCAACGAGGCGGCCGTCGCGGCCGGCTACGCCCGGTTCACCGGCCAGGACGCCGACTACGCCGAGATCGTGCACGCGGCCAAGCTGCAGATCATACGCGATGACCTCGCCGCCGAGCTTGAGCGGCTGACCGGCCTGCTCGCCGACGTGTGCGAGGGCCACCGCCGCCAGCGCGACCACACCCGGCGGGAGCTGCGCGATGCGGCGGCCGAGATGATCGCCGCGTTCGGCGTGTACCGGATCTACCCCCGGCCCGCGCGGCCCGGCCGGGCCGGCCAGGCCGCGCAGCCCGCTGACCGCGCGCACGTGGCCGCGGCGCTGGCCGCGCTCAGGCGGCGCAGGCCGGACATCGACGGCGAGCTCGTGACCTTCGTCGGCGAGCTGCTCACCGGCGGCCACCCGGGCGCGGCCGAGGGCGAGTTCGCCGTCCGCTTCGCGCAGCTGACCTCGCCGGTCATGGCCAAGGGAGTGGAGGACACGGCGTTCTACCGGTACCAGCCGCTGATCTCGCTGAACGAGGTAGGCGGCGGCCCGCGCCCGCCCGGGGGCCCGGGCCAGGGCGGCGACCCGGTGGCCGAGTTCCACCAGGCGATGGCGCACGCCGCGCGGCGCTGGCCGCAGGCGATGCTGACCCTGTCCACGCACGACACCAAGCGGAGCGGGGACGTGCGGGCGCGGATCAGCCTGCTCGCCGAGCTGCCGGAAGCCTGGGAACGCGCCGTGGCCCGCTGGGCGCGGCGCAACGAGCGGCACAAGCGGCGCAACGAGCGGGGCAAGCAGCACGGCTGGCCGGACCGGAACGCGGAGTACCTGCTGTACCAGACGCTGGTCGGCGCCTGGCCGATCGGCGCGCACCGGGCCGCCGCCTTCATGGCCAAGGCGGCCAGGGAAGCCAAGGTCCACACGTCCTGGACCGAGCCGGACGCCGGCTACGAGGAGGCGCTCGGCGCGTTCGTCACGGCCGTGCTCGCCGACGGCGGCTTCACCGCCGACCTCGCCGCGTTCCTGGCCGAGCACCAGATCGTCGAGCTTGGCCGGGTCAGCTCGCTGGCCCAGACGACGCTGCTGCTGACCTGCCCGGGCGTGCCCGACCTGTACCAGGGCACCGAGGTGTGGGACCGGTCGCTGGTGGACCCGGACAACCGGCGGCCGGTCGACTACGCGGCCCGCCGCCGGCTGCTGGCCGCGCTGCGCGGCGCCGGGCCGCAGGAGGCGCTGCGGCTTGCCGCCGAGGGCGGGCCGAAGATGTGGCTGATCCACCGCCTGCTGCGGCACCGGCGGCGGCGGCCCGGTCCGTATGCCCCGGATTCGGAGTACCAGCCGCTCCGCGTCACCGGGAGCAAGGCGCCGCACGCGGTCGCCTTCGCCCGGGGCGGCGGCCTGGCCGTGGTGGTGCCGCGGCAGTTCACCGGCCTGGCACGCGGCTGGGGCGACACCTCGGTAACGCTGCCGGACGGCGCCTGGACGGACGTGCTGACCGGCGGCGGGCACCGCGGCGGCGCGGCGGCCCTGACCCGCCTGCTCGGCCGGTTCCCGGTGGCCGTGCTGGCCAGGGACGACCCGCCGGCGCCCAGCGGCCCGGCCGGCGGCGCGGCGGCCGCCGCGGACGACACTCCCGCGGACGACACCGCCAGGGACGACCCGCCGGCGCCCGGCGGCCCGGCCGGCGGCGCGGCGGCCGCCGCGGACGACACTCCCGCGGACGACGCCGCCGGGGAGGCGTGATGCACGAGTTCCGGGCCTGGGCGCCGCGGGCCGGCCGCGCCGGGGTGGTGCTCGGCCAGCGGCGGGTGCCGCTGCGCCCGGCCGGCCGGGGCTGGTGGGCGGCCACCGTGGCGGACGCGGGGCCGGGCAGCGACTACGCGTTCAGCCTGGACGGCGGCCCGCCGCGGCCCGACCCGCGCTCGGCCAGCCAGCCCGCCGGGGTGCACGGCCCGTCCCGGGTGGTCGACCACGCCGCGTTCGCCTGGTCCGACGACGGCTGGCGGGCCCGGCCGCTGGCCGGGTCGGTGCTTTATGAATGCCACGTCGGCACCTTCTCCGCGGCGGGCACCTTCGACGGCGCGATCGGGCACCTGGGCCACCTGGCCGACCTCGGCGTCGATGCGATCGAGCTGATGCCGGCGGCCGAGTTCCCCGGCAGCAGGGGATGGGGCTACGACGGCACCTGCCTGTTCGCGCCGCACCACGCCTACGGCGGGCCGGACGGGCTCAAGCGCCTGGTCAGCGCCGCGCACGCCCGCGGGCTCGGCGTGATCATGGACGTGGTCTACAACCACCTCGGGCCGGACGGGAACTACCTGCCGGAATTCGGCCCGTACTTCTCCGAGCGGCACCGGACCAACTGGGGCGCGGCGGTGAACTTCGACGGGCCGGGCAGCGACGAGGTACGCCGCTTCGTCGTCGACAACGCGCTGATGTGGCTGCGCGACTACCACTGCGACGGGCTCCGGCTTGACGCGGTGCATGCCATCGCCGACGAGTCGGCGATTCACATCCTGGAGGAGCTGGCCGCCGAGGTGACCGCGTTCGCGGCGCACGCGGGCCGGCCGCTCGTGCTGATCGCGGAGAGCGACAGGAACGACCCGCGCTACGTCCGCGGCCGCGGCGCCGGCGGCTACGGCCTGGACGCCTCCTGGTCCGACGAATGGCACCACGCGCTGCATGCCGCCCTGACCGGCGAGCGGAGCGGGTACTACGCGGACTTCGGGCCGCTGCCGCTGCTGGCCAAGGCGCTGCGGCAGGCATGGGTCTGCTGGACGGCACCCAGTTCGTGGTGTCCGCGCAGAACCACGACCAGATCGGCAACCGGGCAGCCGGGCAGCGGACCGCCGCCCTGACCGGCGACGGCAGGCTCCGGGTGGCCGCCGCCCTGCTGCTCACCTCGCCGTTCACGCCGATGCTGTTCCAGGGCGAGGAGTGGGGCGCCAGCACCCCGTTCCTGTACTTCACCGACCATATTGATCCCGCGCTCGGCCGGGCGGTCAGCGCGGGCCGCAGGCAGGAGTTCGCCGCCTTCGGCTGGGATCCGGCCGACGTGCCCGACCCGCAGGATCCGGCGACGTTCGAGCGGTCCCGGCTTGACTGGGCGCAGCGGTCGCAGGCTCCGCACGCCGGCCTGCTGGCCTGGCACCGCGAGCTGATCGCGCTGCGGCGGCGCGTCCTCGCGCTGACCGACCCGCGGCTGGACCGCGTCACGGCCGACTGCGACCCCGCGGCCGGCTGGCTGGCCGTCCGCCGCGGCCCGGTCACGGTGGCGGCGAACCTCGGCACCGCGAGATGGACCCGGCCGGCCCCGCCGCCGGCCCGGCTACTCGCCGCCTCCGACCCTGGCGTGCGGCAGGCCGGCGGCGGGCTCGTCCTGCCGCCGGACACCGCGGTCATCCTGCTCGATGCGGTGCCATCGTGACGGATCCGGTGCACGATGACTTATGCGGCCGGCGCCTCGCGGTGGACCGGGCCTGCCAGCCGCGACCGGAACCCCCGAGGAAAGGACTTAGCAGCCCATGGGTGAGGTCATCGAGACCTGGCCGGGCCGGCCCTACCCGCTGGGCGCCGCCTACGACGGCGGCGGGACCAACTTCTCGCTGTTCTCCGAGGCCGCCGACCGGGTCGAGCTGTGCCTGTTCGGCGAGGACGGCGCCGAGGAACGGGTCGTGCTCGAGGAGATCGATGCCTCCTGCTGGCATGCCTACCTGCCGTCGGTGACGCCGGGGCAGCGCTACGGCTACCGGGTGCACGGGCCGTGGGCGCCGGAGCAGGGTCAGCGGTGCAACCCGGCGAAGCTGCTCATCGACCCGTACGCCAAGGCGATCGAGGGCCAGGTCAGCTGGAACCAGGCCTGCTTCCCGTACACGTTCGGCGACGAGAACTCGCGCAACGACGACGACAGCGCCGCCTACGTGCCCAGGTCGGTGGTGCACAACCCGTATTTCGACTGGGGCAACGGCCGGCCGCCCGACATCCCGCTCAACGAGTCGGTGATCTACGAGGTGCACGTGAAGGGCTTCACGGCCCGGCACCCGGAGATCCCCCAGGCGCAGCGCGGCACCTACGCCGGCCTGGCGCATCCGGCTGCCGTCGAGTACCTCACCGGGCTCGGCGTCACCGCGGTGGAACTCCTGCCGGTGCACCAGTTCGTGCACGACGCGCACCTGGTGGAGCGCGGGCTGCGGAACTACTGGGGCTACAACTCGATCGGCTTCCTCGCGCCGCACAACGAGTACGCGGGCAGCGGCCAGCGGAGCGAGCAGGTCGCCGAGTTCAAGACCATGGTCAGGGCGCTGCACGAGGCAGGGATCGAGGTGATACTCGACGTCGTTTACAACCACACGGCCGAGGGCAACCACCTCGGTCCGATGCTGTCGATGAAGGGCATCGACAACGCCGCCTACTACCGGCTGGTGTCGGATAACCCGCAGTTCTACTACGACACGACGGGGACGGGGAACAGCCTCAACGTCCGGCACCCGCACACCCTGCAGCTGATCATGGACTCGCTGCGCTACTGGGTGACCGAGATGCACGTCGACGGGTTCCGCTTCGACCTGGCCGCCAGCCTGGCCCGCCAGTTCCACGAGGTCGACCGGCTGTCGGCCTTCTTCGACCTGATCCAGCAGGACCCGGTCGTCTCGCAGGTCAAGCTCATCGCCGAGCCTTGGGATATCGGCGAGGGCGGCTACCAGGTGGGCAACTTCCCGGCCCTGTGGTCGGAGTGGAACGGCCGCTACCGGGACACCGTGCGCGACTTCTGGCGCGGCGAGCCCGCCACCCTCGGCGAGTTCGCGTCCCGCCTGACCGGCAGCTCCGACCTCTACCAGGCGGACGCGCGGCATCCGGGGGCCAGCGTCAACTTCGTCACCGCCCACGATGGCTTCACGCTGCGCGATCTCGTCTCCTACAACTCCAAGCACAACGAGGCCAACGGCGAGGGCGGACGCGATGGCAGTGACGACAACCGGTCCTGGAACTGCGGCGCGGAAGGCGACACGGACGACGAGCGGGTGCTCGCGCTGCGCCGCAGGCAGCAGCGCAACTTCCTGGCCACCCTGCTGCTCTCCCAGGGCGTGACGATGCTGCTCGGCGGGGACGAGGCCGGGCGCACCCAGCACGGCAACAACAACGCCTACTGCCAGGACAACGACACGTCCTGGCACGGCTGGGACAACATCGACACCGAGCTGCTTGAGTTCACCCGCGGCCTGATCGCGCTGCGCCGCGAGCACCCGGTGCTGCGCCGGCGGCGCTGGTTCCAGGGCCTGCCGATCCGCGGGTCGGTGGACCTCGGCTGGTTCAAGCCGGACGGGACCGAGATGGGCGACGACGACTGGGACGCGGCGTCCACGCCAAGCTCGGTCGGGCTGTTCCTGAACGGCGACGCGATCACCGACCGCGACCGGCGGGGCCAGCGGGTCACCGACGATTCGTTCCTGCTGCTGTTCAACGCCTACCACGAGCCGCTCGACTGGACCCTGCCCAAGCAGTGGGGCGACTGGTGGCAGGCGGTGCTTGACACGTCGGGCCCTGAGCGCGAGGGGGACGCCTTCGCCGGCAACGCCACGCTCCCGGTCTCCGGCCGTTCCGTCGTCGTCCTGCAGCGCCGCGCCGAGCCCGGCCGGCCCTGAGCAGGGCTGCGGCCGCCCGGCTGCGCCGGCACAGCACGGGGACACCGCACGGGGACACAGCACGGGAGATTTCGCCCTGGGCGGGGCTGTCTGACTGGTTGCGGCCGGCTGCGTCGGCATCGTGGCCGCCGGCCACTAGCCTGCTGCCATGGCCGCCGCCGGGATGCGACAGATCGGCGATCTGGCCTTCGGCGGCACCTGGCGGCGTTATCAGGCGCTGGCCTTCGAGGCGTTCGAGGCCGACCGGCGGGGCGGCAGGCGCCGCACCCATATCCTCGCGCCGCCCGGGTCGGGCAAGACCCTGCTGGGCATGGAGATCGTGCGCCGCCTCGGCACCCGCGCGCTCGTGCTCGTGCCGAACACCGCGGTCCAGGCGCAGTGGCTGCGGACGGCGGCCGCGTTCGGCGCGCCGCCCGGGATGGCCGCCGCCGACCCGTCCGCACCGATAGCCTGCCTCACCTATCAGGCGCTCTGCCAGCTCGACGACCCGGCTGTCGCGCTCGGGGACCTCGCCGAGCGGCGCTGGGCGGCGCAGCGGGCGCACGCCACCGGGATCACGGCAGGCGAGGCCAGCCAGGACGCGCTGACCTGGACGGGCCCGGCGGCCGCCCGCCGCCGCAGCGAGATAGCCACCATCACCGCGTCGCTGAAACTCCAGATCGCCCAGGCCGGCCACGGCAGCCTGCGGCTCGGCGACTTGCTGTCGGCAGGCGCCCGGCAGCGGATCGAGACGCTGCGCGGCGGCAAGGTGCGGACGGTCGTGCTTGATGAGTGCCATCACCTTGCCTCGCTGTGGGGGTACGTCGTCCGCGCGGCCGTCGAGGAACTCGGGGATGTGCACCTGGTCGGCCTGACCGCCACGCCGCCGGACGCGCTGACCATGAGCGAGAGCGACCTCTACGACTCGCTGCTCGGGCCGGTCGACTTCTCGGTACCGACGCCGGCCCTGGTGCGCGAGCGCGCCCTGGCGCCCTACCAGGAACTGGCCTGGCTGACCCCGCCGCTTGACTCCGAGACAGCCTGGCTGACCGAGCACGACCTGCGGTTCACCGAGCTGATCACCGGCCTGCACGCGGACACCGGCGATGTCACCAGCCTGCCCGCCTGGGTGATCGGCCGGATCCGGGACCGCTCCCGCAGCGCCGGCGAGGAAGCCGCGGTGTCCTGGGCCGGGTTCCAGCGCCGTCACCCGGCCCTGGCCAGGGCCGGCGTCCGGTTCCTCGCCTCCGGCGGCCTTGACCTGCCGCCCGGGGTGCCCCGCGGGGAGGGCTACCGCGAGCCGCCTGGCCTGGACGACTGGCTGGTCCTGCTGGAGGACTACGCGCTGCACTGCCTGGCAGCGGGCTCGTCGGAGGCGGCAGCAGCGCGCTACGCGGGCATCGCTGCCGCGCTGCGCGCGCTGGGCTTCACCCTGACCCGCCAGGGCATCCGCCGGGGCGCCTCGGATGTGGACCGCCTGCTGATGAACTCGGCGGCGAAGTCGGCCGCCCTTGTCGACGTGGTCGGCTGCGAGTACGACGCGCGGGGCGAGCGGCTGCGCGCGCTGGTGCTCACCGACGCGGAGATCGCCACCGTTCCCGACCCGTCGCTGGCCGGCGTGCTGCGGGCGGAAGCCGGCTCGGCGCCGGAGGCCGTCCGGGCGCTGGCCGCCGATGCCCGCACGGCGCCGCTGCGCCCGCTGCTCGTTTCCGGCCGCGGCCTGCGATGCGCTGCCGGCGACGCCGATGAGCTGCTGGCGGCGCTGGCGCATCAGGCCGGCGACGCCGTCGGGGCCTGGCGGGCCGAGCCGGCCGGCGGCCTGGCCAGGCTCGCCGCCAGCGGTCCCGGCTGGCAGCCGCGGCTCTGGGTGGATCTCGCCACCCGCGTCTTCACCGCCGGGGCGACCAGGCTGCTCGTCGGCACCCGCGCGCTGCTTGGCGAGGGATGGGACGCGCCCTGCGTGAACTGCCTGGTCGACCTGAGCGCCGCAAGCACCGCGATGTCCGTGGTGCAGAGCCGGGGCCGCGCGCTACGGCTGGATCCCGGCGACCCGGACAAGATCGCGTCCAACTGGGACATCGTCTGCATCGCCCCCGGGCTGGCCCGCGGCACCGCGGACTACGAGCGGTTCGTGCGCAAGCACGTGCACCTGTTCGCGCCGTCGGAAGATGGCGCGATCGAGGCCGGCCCGTCGCACGTGCATCCGGCCCTCTCCCCGTTCACGCCGCCGGCCGGCCAGAAATTCGACGAGATCAACAGGGAGATGACCCGCCGCGCCGCCGAGCATGAGCAGGCTCGCACCCGCTGGGGCATCGGGCAGCCGTACGCGGGCGCCGAGCAGGAGACCCTGGTCGTCCTGCTGCGGCAGCGGGGAAAGCCGGTGCCCGCAGCCGACAAGCCGCCCGGCTACCGGCTCAGCCAGCGGGTCCCGGTCGCGGCCGCCGGCGCGGCCGGCGCTGGCACCCTGCTGATCGCGGCCGCCAGCGGGGATCCGGCCGTGCTGGCCGGGCTGACCGCGGTCCCGGCGGCGCTGGCCTGGGCCGCCGCGCGGCTGGCGCGCACGCGCGGCGCGCTGTCCGACAGCCTGCCGCTCGACCTGGTCGCGCACGCGATCTGCGACGCCTACCAGGACCTGGGCGAGCTGACTGCGCAGGCGGCGGGCTCGCTCGCGATCGAGCCAAGGGCCGCCGGGTACCTGCGCTGTTACCTCCGCGACGCGACCACGACGGAGAGCCAGCGGTTCTCCCGTGCGCTGGACGGGGCGCTGGCCCCGGCCGACTTCCCCCGGTATCTCATCTCCCGCCTCGTCCCCGGCCGCGGCCGCAGCCCGCTGCGGCCGCTGGCCCGGCTGCTGTCCCGGCGGCCCCCGTTTGACCGCCGCTGGGTTGCCGTGCCTGACGACCTGGGCCGCGGCAAGCGCCGCGCCGAGGCGTACGCCCGGGCCTGGCGGCGCTGGCTCGGCCCGGCCGAGCTCCAGTTCACCCAGCGGTCGCAGGCCGGCCGGGAGGCTGCGGCCAGGGCCAGCGCGCAGCGCAGCGACTACCAGACAAGCTCCCGCCGGATCTGGGTCTAGCCTGCGTGCAGCTGCAGGCCGGCCGCGAACCGGTCGGCCATCTCGATGGTCTTCGCCAGCTCGCGGTGGCGGACGACGATCACGCCGTCGGACAGGCTGGTGGCGCGCCAGTCCCGCCGCGCCGCGCCGACCGGGAGCAGGTCGACCGCGGCGACGTGCTCGCCGAACTCGGCCAGCAGCTGCTCCAGGCCCTCGTAGCGGGTGATCCGGCCGACCCCGCTGGCGCGCTTGAAGATGCTCGCGGCGTTGTAGCGCCGCTCAATTGGCTGCGAGATCCGCCCGAGCGTGACAGCCTCTGCCCAGGCCGAGAACAGGTCGGCGTCGGTGGCGTAGTTCATCAGGTCGACCATGCGCCCGCCGGGCGGCCGGGCGGCGATTTCGCCGAAGACCACCTCGCCGTCGGCCTTCCGGTACCACTCCATGTGGGTGAATCCGTCCCGGAATTCCAGCATCTTCAGGACGGCGGCGCCGAGAACGCGGCCACCCTGAAGCATCGGCGCGTCCAGGTCACGCAGCGCGATGTCGATGGGGCTGATCCACTCATGCGTCTTGTTGAGCAGCGGACGCGGGCGGTACCAGGAGATGTTCTCGAACAGCACCCGCCCGTCCGCGCAGATGGTGTCGTAGGTGAACTCCTCGGCTTCGACGAATTCCTCCACGCTGACCTGGGGCACGTGCCGGAGCATCGGCAGGACCGTGTCAAGCTCGGTGACCGACCCGGCCCGGTAAGTGTCCGCCGCGCCGCCGCCGGCGATGGGCTTGACGATCAGCGGGAAGCCGATGCGATCCGCGGCGGCCCACACGCCGGCGACTGTCTCGGTGCTTGCGTGTCGTGGCGTGCGGAGCCCGGCGGCATCGAGGAGTTGTTTCATCCGCTCCTTGTCACGGAACGGCACCGTCTGCGCAACTGTCAGACCGGGCAGGTCAAGTCCCTCGCGCAGTCGCGCGGCCAGCAGCATGTAGGGCTCCCACAGGCATTCCACCCGGTCGATCCGCACCTGCCGGGCCAGCGCGCGTACGGTCGCCACCACGGCTTCCTCGGCAGCCAGCGAGCCAACCGCGATGTAGTGCGACAGCGCATCCCGCGCCATAGCCGGGACGGCCGGCACCGGCTGATCGCCAACTCCGATGACGGACGCCCCGGCCGCCGCCAGGCCGCGCGTGAAGAACGTCATCTCGGCCGGGTAGCCAGGGGAGATCATGAGGATGTTCATCGTGCCTGCAAACTACCCTTCGGCCGCCCCGCCGAAATGCTCGTGGCTCGCCGGGAGCTGGGTCCCGTTCGCCCGCCCGGCTAGCATGCGAGGCATGAACGTCGTGTTCGTCGAGCCGTTCTTCCCCGCCAACCAGCGCCAGTTCGCCCGCGCGCTGGCCGAGGCGGGCGCGACCGTGATCGGCATCGGCGAGTATCCCGCCGACGCGCTGGGCGATCAGCTGAGGAGCTGGCTGCATCATTACGAGCAGGTGCCGTCGGTCACTGACGCCGAGACGATGACGAGCGTCGTCTGCCGGGTGCAGGACAGCCTCTGGGTGGACAGGATCGAGGCGACGATCGAGGCGCACATCCTGTCCACGGCGCAGGTCCGGGAGGCCTGCACGATCCCTGGCACGTCAGTCCGGACGGCCTGGCTGTGCCGGGACAAGCCCACGATGAAGCAGGTGCTGCGCGAGGCGGGGGTCCCGACGGCCGCCTCGGCAGCGGTGGGCAGCGCCGCCGAGGCACGCGCCTTCGCCGAGCAGGCCGGCTTCCCGCTGATACTTAAGCCGCGCAGCGGCGCCGGCGCGGCCGGCACGATGCGGGCGGACAACGCCGCAGATCTCGAGCACGCCCTGGGAGTATTCGGCGGGGACGGCGCCGAGTCGATCGCCGTGGAGGAGTTCATCGAGGGCCACGAGGGCTTCTACGACACGATCACGGTCAACGGCGCGGTGGCGCTGGACTTCGCCTCGCACTACTACCCGAACGTGCTTGAGGCGATGCGGACGCGCTGGATCTCGCCGCAGTTCGTCGCCACCAACAGGATCGACGCTGCGCCGGAGTATGCCGAGCTGCGGGAGATGGGCCGCCGGGTGAACGCCGCCCTGGGCATCGGGACGTCGGCCACGCACATGGAGTGGTTCTTCGGCCCGAAGGGGCTGAAGTTCTCCGAGATCGGCTGCCGCCCGCCCGGCGTGGGTGCCTGGGATCTCTACGCGGCCGGCAACGAGATCGACATCTACCGGGAGTGGGCGGAGGCGATCGTGCGAGGTGCGGTGCGCTCGGCGCCGTCACGCCGCTATGCCAGCGGGATGATCGCGCTGCGCCCGGACCATGACGGCCACATCCTTGGCTACGGCGGCGTCGAGCAGCTCCGGCAGCAGTCCGGCGAGTGGATCATCGACTCGCACCTGCCGCCGGCGGGCACGGCGACCCAGCCGGTGGAGGCCGGCTACATGGCCAACGCGTACGTGCGGATGCGCCACCCGGACTACGACACGCTGCGCGGGATGCTCGACTCCGTCGGCCGCACGCTGCACGTCTACGCCTCGTGAGGGTGACGCTGCTGGGGCCGCAGCGCCGGCCCACGCTGGACTCGGTGACGGCGTCGCTGGGCCTGGCCGGGCCGTTCGCCACGATCACCGCCGGGTGGCAGGAGCGCGAGCCCGCCGACGACGAGCTGAGCGCGCGGCTTGGCGGCCGCGACGTCAACCTCTCGCTCTACCGGCGGTGGCTTGACGTGCAGGAGCAGGATCCGGTTTTCGCCGCGGCCGACCGGCGACTGCGCGGCGTGCTGGCGGAGATGCAGGACATCTACCTGCTCCGGCTGGACTACGCGCTGCGGGCGGTTTACGCTGTGCGGCGCCGCAACGGCGATGATCAGCTCCGGGCCAGCGCGATGGCCGAGGCCATCGCCGCGGTCCGCGAGCTCGACGCGGCCCACCTGCACCGGGTGAGCGAGATCAGCGGCGAGTTCTACCAGGCGTGGCAGCCGCACGGCCGGCCGGTGATCGCGGGGCACCGGGACGAAGTCACCCGGATTCTCGGCGATACAGCCGCGCTTGTGGTGGCCGGCGGGCACGTGGGCGTGCTGGCGGACGTGCTGCACCTATTCAACGTCGCGGCGGTCATGCGGTCGCCAGTGATCGCCTGGTCGGCCGGCGCGATGGCGCTGACCGAGGCGATCGTGCTCTTCCACGACCGGGCGCCGCATGGACCCGGTCATCCCGAGGTCTACGGCAGCGGCCTCAGCGTGCTCCGCAACCTCGTGCTGCTGCCGCACGCCCGGGCCAGGCTGCTGCTGGCGGACGCGCCGCGGATGGCCGTCTTCGCCCGGAGGTTCGCGCCTGCCCGCTGTATCCTGCTGGAAACCGGCACGCGGATCGACACCGACAGCGACGGCAGCTGCCCGCCGGACGTCCGGGTGCTGGCCGAGGATGGCCGCGTGACCTCCCTGGAGGCAGCCTGACCAGCGTGCGGGGCCTGGCGGTCAGCCGCAAGCTCGCCATCACCAGGCTCCGGGATCGCCAGCCGCAGGATCCAGCCATCATCGACCGGTTCCTTGCCCGGCACGATGTGCCGATCGTCGAGGGCGCCCGCTGTACATTCCTGTACCGGGGCGATGCAGACAAGGTCAGCCTTGTGCACCGGGTGGTTGGCCTGCCCGGCCGCATCCCGCTGCGCCGGCTGCACCGGACCGATCTCTGGTACGTCGTCGTGGAACTGCCGGCCGGGTCGCGCGTCGAGTACCAGCTGGAGGTGACCGGCGGCGGGCGGACCGAGCGGATCAACGACCCGCTGAACCCGCGGCTCGCGCACAGCCCGGTCGGCAGCTCGTCGGTCTGCTACGCCAGCGGGTACGAGGTGCCCGAGTGG
>WNGG01006599.1_pt1 | contig 12898 bp, 9 predicted proteins | sample 5400661 | NCBI WGS metagenome assembly WNGG01 (sample SAMN13153372, study PRJNA577476) | soil metagenome | isolation source: 100 cm soil or saprolite under Garry oak tree replicate 1 | place: USA:California | collected 2016-06-15 | reverse complement strand
GAATCAATAATCGAAGATCGCTCTGGATTCTCTTCCACTTTCAAACGCAACAGCTTGCCGGAGAGCATTCCTACTCCGGGATCGCCTTGCCCGGCCTTGACCAGTTGAGAGAGGAAATCCGGACTGAGGAGGACGTCTGGGTTCAATGAGAGCAGCCACTCGCCCTTGGCTGCCCGCATGGCTTGGTTCTGAGCGGCGGCAAAGCCGGTGTTCTCCTGGTTATAGATGATCTGAAATGTTCTTCCGCAAGCTGCCAGTATTTCGCGGGTGGCGTCGGTGGAGGCGTTGTCTACAATGACGACTTCGAACGCAGGATAGTTTTGTTGGGAAACCGATTCCAGGCAGGCTTGCAAGTATTTCGCGGAATTGAAGGTGGTGATGACGACGGAAACCATGCCGGTTTGGACGCCGCCGGTCAGAAGGTGATCAGTAGGCCCCGCGGCCAAAGAGCACCAGCGGGATTGTCTTGAGAAAGATTTTCACATCGAGCCACAATGACCAGCGGTCAATATAGTCCAGGTCGAGTTGCATCCAGCGCTCAAAGTTCAGACGGCTCCTTCCTTCCAGCGCCCACAGGCAGGTGAGCCCGGGACGCATGCGCAACCGCCGCCGCTGCCAGCTCTGGTACTGCTCCACTTCGTTAGGCAGAGGAGGACGAGGCCCGACAAATGACATATCGCCGCGCAGGATGTTCCAGAGTTGGGGCAGTTCATCGAGGCTGAGCCTGCGCAACCACCGTCCCACGCGGGTGCAGCGGGGATCGTCGGCCATCTTGAATACGGGACCGTCCGATTCGTTATGCGCCTCGAGTTCGGCACGCAACTGGTCCGCGTTTGCCACCATGGAACGGAATTTGTAAAGCCTGAACCGCCTGCCACCCAGACCGCAGCGGGCCTGAGTGTAGAAAACGGGGCCCCGCGAGCTGATTTTCACCAGCAGCCCTATCAAGGCCATGGGAATGAAAAGGACGACCAGCGTGCCCGCCGAGACCATCACGTCGAACGCGCGCTTGGCCACTACCTGCACCTCTCCATTGGGAGTGTTGGAATAGGTGAGTAAAGGAACGTTGCCAAAATGTTCCAAATAGACACGAGAAAATGAACCGAAGAATTCTGGCTGCACGCGGGTGATCACACCCTCTTTTTCGCACTGCTCGATCAACGTCTCCAGCCGGTTCAAGTCGTTCAAGTCCACAGCAAACAGGACCTCATCCACCACGTGCTTGCGTAGGACACCAGGCGCTTCCTCCAGCGTGAGCACCGGGTAAGAACGCCGCAAGCCCTGAGAGGGCGCCGAACCGGATTGAAAGGGATCTACGAATCCCACCAGTTTCATGCCCAGAGGTTCGCTTTCTTCGATCAGGGCGCCCAGTTCGCGGGCCCGCGGCCCGCTGCCGACGATCAGGAAATAATGGTGGCGATCGAGGGTGTCCCGAATCCATGCCACGGTGGAGAAGCGCAGCCAGCGGCCCGTGAGCAGAAAGGCGAAATCCGCGGCCCCCAGCAAGAGCACGAAACTGCGGCTGATGTATTGGGCTTTAAGAAGATAAAGTCCTGAATCTATGAGAACGATTCCAATCACCACCAGCTTAGCGACATCGCGCAACGCCCGCAGGCGACCGCCGATTTCAACTTGGTGATAAATGCCAAGAGTGTATCCAAGGAGCGGCCAGAGTACGAGGATGCCGGCCATCAGCGGCCAATATTGCGCGATGGGATAAAGCCCGGAAAGGCCGGGCGTCAATCCCGGAAGCCGAACGAGCACGGCGCTTCGCACCCAGTATGCAAACAGAAATGCGAGGACGGTCAGGGCCACATCCTGTAGCATGTAAAAGAAGCCGACGGATTGTGAGCGTCGTGAAAACATTCCTGGTCTTATTCCACCGGACCGGCCCCTGATTATCCTAAAAGAGAGAGTTAAGGAAAAGAGAGAGTAAGGATACAGTAGCGTTTATTCTTAGTCGAATCCCAAACGCAGGGCCTCTTGGGAGTTGATTGAGGAGCGATGCGCTGAGAATCTGAGGATAACCCACCCTTGAGTCTTTCCAAGACCGCGCTTGATCTCAAAGGCCATCCGGCAGCCGCTATGGAGTCTCTGCCATCTCTCTCCGGCAACGGCAAACTCCAAAACAAATTTGCGCGCTCGATGCAGGCCGGTCTTTTCGCAGTTCTTGTGATCTTCGCCCTGGCCGAGCCAGTTTCTCCGAAGCTGGCAGTCAACTGCTTTCGCGCGGCAGCATTCTTTTTTGCTCTCTGTCTAATCTTTGGAAGAAAACTCCAGCGTCAGCCCCTGGCGCTGCCCATTCTTATCTATTTGTCGTTAAGCGCGCTCTCCACAATTTTTTCCTTTGCGCCCGCCGCCAGTTGGGGCCGCATGCGAACCGTGAGTCTTATCTTTATGGCCATCATGCTTGGACAGGCGCTCACCAGCATGCGCCAGGTCAGGATCTTGCTTGCGGCATTGATTGCCTCAACCCTGATTACCGTTGGCTACACCGCCTGGCAATACACCGCCGGAATTGGAGTGGAACTCAAGTCGGTGCTGCCGGGGAGTCCGGCGTCGCAAATCGGGCTGCGGTCCGGCGACATCGTGCAATCAGTGAATGGCAGAAAGATCGGCAGTCCGGAACAGTGGCGGCGAGCTCTGGCCGCAAGTAAAACATCGCTCCTGACACTAGATGTAATCCGCTCGACGATTCTTCTAACCGGCGGCCCCATCGAACGATTGCATGTCCAAATTTCCCGCCAGGCAGCGGCGCTTAGCGGACTTGATGATGCCCAAAACCTCGCCCGGGGCAGGCCCTTCCGCGCGGAAGGATTTTTCAATCACTACGTTTCCTATGCCGGATTGCTGCTGCTGGTAGCACTGCTGGTCTCTGGAATGTTGATCGCAAGCGTCGGCGGAAGCCGGATAAGGATCGCGCTTCTCTCTGTCATTTTTCTGTTGCTGCTGGGCACTCTTGCGGCCACTTTGACCCGCACTCACCTGGCCGCCCTGCTCATGGGCTGCCTCGCCGTGATCTGGAAGGCGGGAATGCGGAAGTTTTTCAAAACCAGCCTCGTCGTCTCCCTAGTGTTTCTGTTTCTGAGTTCAGTATGGATGTCGCAACGCCGGGGGATCAGTCTTGGCCTGCGCGATCTCGGAAACCAGTATCGGCTCACCATCTGGAGAGATGGCCTACGGCTGATTCGAGAGCATCCCTTGCTGGGCGTGGGGCTCGACAGCATTGCCAGCCAGCCTGAACGGTGGAACATTCAGGCTTACCGGCGTTTTCACCTAATCAGCCACTTCCATTCCACTCCCATGCAACTGGCAGTGGAATGCGGCTTGCCCGTATTGATTGCTTGGATCTGGCTGATGGCGGCTTATTGGATTTTCCTGGTTCGTCTCATCAACAAGATTTCCAGCAAAAACGAGAAAAAATTTGACTGGTTTCCGCGCGGAATTTGGTTGGGAGCTTTTGCCAGTCTGTTTGGGTTCCTGGTCATCTCGATTGTTCATTACAGCATAGGGGATACCGAAGTCGTGCTGGTGCTCTGGTTCATCATGGGATTGTCATTTGCTGTGGCGCGGATAACCGCCGAGAGTTTCTCGTTCAATCGGCGTTAATTCGTATCAACCCGCGACGAAAGGTTTCGATAATTCAGCCAGGAAGGCGTCGCGGTCCGCGTAGTGTCGGGCGAAGTACTCGCGGTAAGTCCCGCTCTGCACATCTTCCAGCCACTTTGTGTTTTTCTGATACCAGTGGATGGTCCCAGCCAGGCCCTTCTCGAAACTCTGTATCGGCCGCCAGTCCAGAAAATTTTTTAACTTCTCACAATTCATGGCATAGCGGCGATCATGGCCGGGACGGTCGGTGACAAAATTGATTAAGCTGCGCGGGCGTCCCAAGGTTTCCAGGATGGCATAAGCAACCTCTACATTGCGCCGCTCGCATTCGCCGCCAATGTTATAGACCTCGCCTTCCTGGCCCTTGTGCAAGATCAGGTCAAGGGCGCGGCAATGGTCGGAGACATGGATCCAATCGCGCACATTCTCGCCGTCACCATAAATCGGCAGAGGCTGGTTAGCGAGCGCCTGCGAGATCATGAGGGGCAGAAACTTTTCCGGAAACTGGTAGGGCCCGTAATTATTCGAGCAGCGGGTGATGATGGCGGGAAATTTATGAGTGTGCACATACGCTTGCACCAGCAAATCGGCGGCTGCCTTGGTGGCGGCGTATGGGCTATTGGGCGAAAGCGGCGTGCTCTCGGAAAAACTTCCTTCCCGTCCCAGGCTGCCGTATACCTCGTCGGTGCTAATCTGGATGAAACGGCCCACGGCGGCCCGCCGGCAAGTCTCCAGCATGTTCCATGTGCCTTCCATGTTGGTGCGCACGAAGGCGGCAGCATTCTCGATGCTGCGGTCCACATGGCTTTCGGCGGCAAAGTTCACCACCACATCGCAGTCCTTTACCACTTCGGAGACGGCGGCATCGCAGATATCCATGCGCACGAAGCTGCAGCGCGAGTTGCGCAGCGCGGCTTCCAGATTGGCCAGATTGCCAGCATAGGTGAGCCGGTCCAGCACCACAATGTCGTAGCCGGCATGCTGCTCTAGCACATGGTGAACAAAATTCGAGCCGATAAATCCCGCTCCACCGGTGATGAGCAGCTTGGGCATCAGCGAGCCGCCTCAGTGGCCATGCCTTTTTCCAATTCGGCCATGAATTTTTCGCGGACAAGATTGCTGGCGTGCAGCAGCGACTCGAAGGTGCCGGCGTCTGTCCACCATCCCTGCAGAATTTCGTAGGAGAGTTGCCCGTCTGCCAGGTAGGAGTTGTTGACGTCTGTGATCTCGTATTCGCCGCGTCCCGAAGGCTGTAATTTTCGTATTCGCTGAAATACGGTCGAATCGAAAAAATAAATGCCAATCACCGCGTACGGCGATTTCGCTGTTTCAGGTTTCTCTTCGATGCGGAGAATTTTTTTGTTCTCGAAAACCGGCACTCCAAAGCGTTCCGGATCGGGCACCTCTTTCAGCATTACCATCGCTCCGCTCTTTTGGCGCTCGAATTTTTCCCTGGCAGGGCGGATGCCACCTTCGATGATGTTGTCGCCCAGAACCACGCAGAGCCGGTCATTGCCAACAAAATATTCCGCCAGACGAAGGGCATCCGCGATCCCGCCTTCGCCCTCCTGGTAGGCGAAGTTCAATTGTTCCAGGCCGAAATCCTTGCCATTCCTGAGCAGCCGCAGAAAATCGCCGGCGTTGTTCCCGCCGGTAATGATCATAATGTCCTCAACGCCCGCATCCACCAAGGTCTGCAGCGGATAATAGATCATGGGCTTATTGAAGACCGGCAGCAGGTGCTTGTTGGTGACCCGGGTCAGGGGATGCAACCGGGAACCAATGCCCCCGGCAAGAACAACTCCCTTCATCTCGCCTCCCTGTAGTTCGTCGCAGAAGAGTTTATCAGCGCGCCGAAGAATGTAGAATCTGACCTTTCCGGCTGATGAGTTCGATCCTGGGCGGTCGCGCCAAATATGCCTGCCGCACCAAAGCCTGGAAGTGGTTTCTCGCGGCGAGATCAGTGGCACGCCGTCACTGCCAGCTTTCTTGGCTGGACCCTCGATGCTTTTGATTTCTTTGTAGTCGTCTTCCTCGTAGATACCCTGGCCAGCCAGTTTCACGTCACCAAGAGCGCCATTGTCTGGACGCTGACCGCCACCTTGTTTATGCGGCCGGCGGGCGCGGTGTTGTTCGGGCTGCTTGCCGACCGTTATGGACGCCGCGTTCCCCTGATGGCAAACGTGATTTTCTTCTCAGTGATTGAACTGCTGTGCGGATTTGCGCCCAACTACCCTACCTTCCTGGTGCTGCGAGCACTGTATGGCATCGGCATGGGAGGAGAATGGGGAGTCGGCGCATCGCTGGCCATGGAGGCGGCGCCACGCCGCTGGCGCGGCATTCTCTCCGGCATCCTGCAAAGTGGATATTCCATTGGCTATCTGCTGGCGGCGGTTTCGGCGCGTTTCGTGCTTCCGCTCTGGGGATGGCGAGCGATGTTCTGGATTGGCGGCGCTCCCGCGCTACTGGCTCTTTATATTCGCGCGCGCGTTCCCGAGTCGGAAGCCTGGCGCGAACACCGCGCTCACAACGTATTCGCCATCCTGAAGACCGCAGGCGCCTACTGGAAGAGCTTTGGCTATCTGATCGTGCTCATGACCTTGATGATGTTCCTCTCGCATGGAACTCAGGACCTTTATCCCGACTTCATGAAGACCACACGCGGCATCTCTCCGGCGACGGTTTCTTATGTCGCCATGCTTTACAACGTCGGGGCAGTTTTGGGGGCCATGGTCTTTGGACATCTCTCCGAAACTCTGGGCAGGCGCTACAGCATGATCGCCGCGCTGGCGCTTTCGATGGCGGTAATTCCCCTTTGGGCATTCGGAGTTTCGCTGAGCTCGCTGGCGTTGGGAGCGTTTCTGATGCAGATGGGCGTCCAGGGCGCCTGGGGAATCATTCCGGCGCACCTTAACGAACTTTCTCCGGACGCCGTCCGCGGACTAGTCCCTGGCCTGGCCTACCAGCTCGGAATTCTTATAGCCTCGCCCACCAATAGCATCGAGTATCTGTTGCGCGATCGGTTTGGATACGAGTGGGCGCTGGCTTCATTTGAGATCGCAACCATCGTCCTGCTGGCCTTCACTCTGGCGCTGGGCACAGAGCGACGCGGCCGAAGTTTCATCAAGGAGACAGTTCCCGAGTTCTCGCCCTAGCAGCACCCAATCGGCATTGTCCTACCCCGGTTCGGAGAGGCGCTGAGCAGCCAGCTTCCCTAGAAAAGCCGCTGCTGTACTATATTCACGAGTCAATTAAAGGGAAATTGATGGCAGTAGTTCCTAAAACCCAGCTCTCGAGATCTACCAATTTGCATGCCAAAATATCGGCCCGCACGGCGCGGGTGGGCGTGATCGGATTGGGTTACGTCGGTTTGCCCCTGGCATTGCTGTTCAGCGAAGAGAAATTCCCCGCCACCGGCTTCGATATCGACCAGGAAAAAATCGAGCTGCTCTCTGCCGGCAAGTCTTACATTGTTCGCATCCCACCCACCGAAATTAAGGTCGCACGCGAGCGTGGCTTCAGCACCACTTCCGATTTCAGCCGAATTGCGGAGATGGACGTGGTCATCATATGTGTCCCCACGCCGCTCAATGATCACCGCGAACCCGACCTGACGTACATCGTCAATACCGCCGCTTCGATTGCCCCTTACCTGCGCGCGGGCCAATTGATCGTGCTCGAAAGTACCACCTATCCCGGCACCACCGAAGAAGTGCTGGTTCCGGCCCTGGAGAAGGGAAACAGGGCAGGGCTGAAAGCGGCGCGTGGCGGCGACGCGGACAACATCTTTTATGTCGCCTTCTCCCCGGAGCGCGAGGATCCCGGCAATGACACCGTAGCCCGCCGCGATATTCCAAAGGTGGTGGGCGGCTTGGACCCCAGCGCCACTGAATTGGCGTCAGCGCTTTATGGGTCGATTTTTAACCGGGTTGTTCCGGTGTCTTCTCCCGCCGTGGCTGAAATGACCAAGCTGCTGGAGAACATTTATCGCTGCGTGAACATCGCGCTGGTGAATGAGCTCAAGCTGCTCTGCCAGCGCATGGGGATCGACATCTGGGAAGTAATTGATGCGGCCAGGACCAAGCCTTTTGGCTTTCAGGCTTTTTATCCCGGACCCGGGCTGGGTGGACATTGCATTCCCATTGATCCTTTCTATCTTTCCTGGAAGGCGCGTGAATTTGATTTTCACACTCGTTTCATCGAGCTGGCGGGCGAAATTAACAACAGCATGCCGGTTTACGTTGTGCATGCTGTAATTTCCGCCCTCAATCAGCGGGGCCAAGCACTGAACGGCTCACGGGTGCTTGTCTTGGGGGTAGCTTATAAGAAGGATATTGACGACCTTCGCGAGTCGCCTTCGCTGAGCATTATTGAGCTTCTACAAAAAGAGGGCGCCCGCGTTAGTTATAACGATCCTTATTTCCCGTTCGTGGGCAGGGGACGAAAATACGATCTTCAAATGACGTGCGCATCGCTCGACACCATCGGCGAATACGATTGTGTGGTAATCGTTACCGACCACTCCAGCTACGATTACGCCGATATCGTCCGCCGCTCTCAACTGCTGGTTGACTGCCGCAACGCCACCCAGGGGTTGGATTCGCCTAAAATCGTCCGCTGTTAGACAAGCGTCCTCTTCAACAGCGCAGCAGCCCATCGAAGCCCGATGGGCTTTTTTATTGGGCCAAAGCTCTCCGTGCTCTCTGCGGCTGCCATTCGCCGAGCCTATGCCGAACGGGCGTATCAGCCTCACGATTGCATTGCACAATTCTGCCAGGCTCGACCTTTGAGCGACGCTGAGTTTTGCAAAGATCAACCGAACATCATGAGTCTCTTCCGGGATTTCACGTTGAATTCGGGCCGCTACTCTCATCTAACTTTGCTGGTGCATTTGGGCGTGACACTCTGCGCACAAGGTGATTACTCTGTTGAGGGTTGCCGCAGGAGCAGGGGCGAGAGATTGGCTCGGCTCCGGGCTTGTCTCGGCGCCCTGCAGTTTTCAACTTTTAACTAGGTTTTTACGAAACGAAGCCAAAAAGTCATTTGTTTTCAATAACTGGCCAGAAAGACGACCGGAAACCTGGAGCTGCCTTAGATGGGAAATTTTGGACTGACGTTCGACATTTCGAGAATTGCCTCTGCTTTCAGCTTTTTTGACGCTATTGAGGGACGTTGGCCAACGAATTGTGAGTATGAGGTGTCTGTAAAGCGCTAGTTGCTCCTAATTGTTGACAAACTGAGTCATGGGCGAATTCCAATGAATCCTGAGTTAGCCCGAAATCCGACGACAACATCGAATGCGGTCGCAAACTTTGCGGCCAAGCCGAAGTCTCAGCGCACGGGCGTGGGACTTGCACTCTCGGGCGGCGGCTATCGCGCCGCGCTCTTCCATCTGGGTGCGCTGCGGCGCCTCAATGAACTTGGAATTCTGCAGCAGGTCACTACCGTTTCGTCGGTCTCCGGTGGCAGCATCCTAAGCGCTCATCTTGCCACTCGTCTGGCGTGGCCTCTCGCCGCCCCTGTCCTAGATTGGAACACCCGGGTCGCGCAGCCGTTTCGTACCTTTACACAGGTAAACATCCGCAACTCGCCAGTCTTCAAGCGCTACCTCCTGCCGTGGAATTGGTTTCGTCAAAGCGTGCAAGTCGATACCCTCGCCTCGGAATACGAGAAGCACTTGACGCATCTGAAGCTGGCCACGCTCCCAGCGCAGCCGAATTTCGTCTACAACTCAACTGACCTTGCCTTTGGAGTGAACTGGATGTTCGAGCGGAGTCACATGGGAGACTATCAGGCTGGTTTCATAAGGCCGACCCCTACGGACTGGCCCCTGAGTCGCAGTGTCGCGGCATCGTCTTGCTTTCCGCCAGTCTTCGACCCGCTGCCGCTTGAGTTCAAAGCGTCGCAATACAGCGCCGGCAAGGCTCCGCCCGCAGACGACAAGATTCGGGAGAGCATCTGCCTCAGTGACGGTGGTGTCTACGACAACCTCGGCCTGGAACCTATCTGGAAGGATCACAAGACCATCATCGTATCCGACGGCGGAGCGCTGTTCGACTTCGACGCTGATAAGAATCTCATCGGACACATCAAGCGCTACATCGCGATACCAGAGAATCAAGCGCTTGCGCTACGAAAGCGCTGGCTCATTTCGAACTTTATGTCAGGCGAACTGGAAGGGACGTATTGGGGTGTCGGCAGCCTAACCGCGAATTATGGACCGTCTGCCCCTAGTGGGTATTCGCAAGGAATGGTAACGGAAATTGCCAAGATTCGCACCGACCTCGACAAGTTCTCTGATGCGGAGGTCTCTATTCTTGAGAATCACGGCTACCTCCTGGCAGAGGCAGCGGTGCAACAGCATTTGAAAGGGATGGTCCTGGCCAATGCGCCTCTTCGAGTTCCGAACCCTGCTTGGATGGTTGAGAGCAAGGCAGCGCCGGCAATTGCGGACAGCTGGAAACGGAAAATATTCGGGCACTGAGTCGCAACGGCCTAGCGCGACAGGTCCATAACAGTGCCGAACTCAACGCCCTCATCGACCAATGGAACGCGTTGCCTAATTGCCCTGCGGCCGGAGGGGTGTTCCCCTGCCACCAGGGGGCAATCCTGCCCCACGTCCGTCCCGGGCTCACCTTCGGCGACAAATTCGTCTCCGCGGACCTGCGCATTACGAAGGCAATCAAGCTGACGGAGCGGCAAAATCTCACCCTGATTGCCGAGGTGTTCAATCTTTCGAACACCACCAACATTCGCGGCGCCAACAACGCCAACTATTCTGGCCGGCAGAACGCCATTAATTCACCCAACTTCTACCAACCGCTCCAGATAGCCGGGCAGTTCTTCGGCTCCGGCGGGCCGAGGGCATTCCAGTTTGCCCTGCGCTGGAACTTTTGATCGCCGGCAGCTTGAGGTGGTGACAGCTCTCGAATCCGCCAACTCGAAAACGGAGCCGGAATGGCATTTAGCTCGCCGTCAGTGGCGGCGAGTTTCTTTCTTAGAACGAGCTTTTTGTTTACAAGCCTGCGGCGAGAGACCTATTTCGATTTAGAACTGATATGCCAACGCAAGGTTAAATACATTACCTCTTCCGGTTGCTCCTCGCCCTGCGGGCAGCCCTCCTACGAAATTCCTGGTGCGAAACTGCCAGTCGCTCCACTCGAACGCTAGAGTCACTTCACTAGTGAGTTTCCGGAAATAACTTGCCCAACCCATGGAGTTCTTGGAGCGCCCAGTGCCCTGCAACAGCTGCCGGTCACGCGGATCATCAGTCCCGACCCCGAAGTAGAAGATATTTTTATTGTCGGCAGTGGCGGGCACAATCAGTTCGGCCCAGCCTCCGCCGGCGCCGATGCGGTTGATCTGTCGCGGCGGCGCGGTCGCAACCGGCTGCAGGATTGCTACTCCTTGTAATATTCCTCCCTGGAATGGGACCAGGTTGCTGCCGACAAAGCTTTCGCCGCGAAACATAAGCCGCCAATAAAACGGGACACTCCAGTCCAACGCGAATGCCCACGAATCGAGAGTTCGGCGCGCACCAATCCGCTCCCGTCCATAGTGGGCGGCGGCTCCAATCGTGGCAGTCGAATCCCCACGAGGATGTGAAACCGCCACCCGGGCTTGATAGAAGGGATGGCTGGCGCGTTCTCCCAGTCCGGGTGATGAATCAATCGCAGTCCCCGGTGTGGGCAGATCACTCCCTCCTGGAACTCCCGCGGCCGAGAACCTTGGATCGGCAAACTGCGGCCGCAAAACTCCAAGCTGCAGCAGGGCCGAAGTATTGCCGAAGTGATGAGTATGTTCGACGCGCACCTGTGGCATCCACCCCCAGAGATTCCCTGCCGTCGCCCCCAATGGAACGGAGACGTGCGAGAGAGAAACTGGGTCGAGCGGCGCGACGATAGCGTGGTCCTGGCCAGCAAGAATCTTCCATGCTCCCTTTTCGAGTTGGAAGTAACCCAATCGGAGCCGGGGCTGGTTGAATACGCGTGCCTGGGGCTGGACCGTGTCCACCGGGCGTGACCCGAAGAAGTCGAACTCCAACAGCGCCGAAGGATTCCAGTGGTCTTCAGATGTACTCGCCGGGCTCAAAGTGAAGCCCAGAATACTTTGGCGCGCAGTGAAGATGGTGTCGTGAATTTCGCCCGCGCGGCGTGAACCTCCGTCAGGAAAGGTCACCAACACTGAGCCTGGCACCGCCCATAGCGGGACTTCCTCCCCCACCTCAGCCGAGTCGGAAGCGGAGATGTTCAGCAAGAGCGTGCCGTAGAACCTGACTTTCAGAGGGCCGAGAGTGCCTTCCAATTTAGCCTTTGTGGGCCCGATGCCAGGGTATGAAGGCTCTGGCCCCGACGCTGGTGGTGGGTCAGGCTCGGTTGTTGGCAAATCAGAATCGGTGGCAACGGCAACTGTGGCCATAGCTACAGCCGAAGCCGCGGCCGGGGCGGATCCGCCGCCATATTGACCAAATGCAAAACTGCTTAGAGTGATGGATGCCAGTAGCAGGAACAGGAATAGGTTGAGAAACTTGGGTTGCATGCTCTCCTCCTTGATTTTTCCCCAATCAGTCCTGCCGCCAGGGGCGCTGCGTTTCCGCAGGCAACGCAGCGCCCCAGCGAAGCTGCAGAACTTCCGCATAGGAAAGAGCATGCTGCTCGCCAAATCCAGTTCGTTGAATCCCAAGGCCTTACGCCTATGAGCAGCAGCTTACGATATGTTTTGCTGCAGGACAGTTTCGGATTTTGGGAAATTCGGAGCAGCCGTAGGCGCAGCCGAAAATGAAGCGACGATGAGCAGAACGAAGCGGGTATCTCTCGCGAACATGTCCGCCCTTTTCCGATGAGCTGCTGTGGGGAACTGCGACGGAGGTCTGAGGGCTGCTGTAGCATGGGATCCGGAATTCACAAAGGAGGCAGCTTGCATGAAATTTACGGTCATTGTTTTTTTGGCTTCGCTGTTTGGCGCGGGGGGACTGGCGCAGGAGCAGGCGGATCCGGCGCTGCTGGCGGAGATCAAGAAAATGAAGGCCGTGGACAACCATACACACGTTCCACGGGTGGAACTGGCGGGCGAGCACGACGAGGAATATGACGCGCTGCCGTGCGGCAACTACGTCGAGCCCACGGCGGATAACGTCATGACCCGCAGCGACAATCCCGAATATGCGGCAGCCTGGAAGGCGCTGTGGCATTACCGCTGGGACGATCGCAAGCCGGAGCACGTGAAGGAGGTGGTCGCGGCCAAGCAGGCAATGAAACAAAAGCAGGCTGATCATTATCCAGAGTGGGTG
>WNGG01006598.1_pt1 | contig 12898 bp, 19 predicted proteins | sample 5400661 | NCBI WGS metagenome assembly WNGG01 (sample SAMN13153372, study PRJNA577476) | soil metagenome | isolation source: 100 cm soil or saprolite under Garry oak tree replicate 1 | place: USA:California | collected 2016-06-15 | reverse complement strand
AGCCGCTCGTAGAAGACCCGCAGCTGCGGATTCCAGCGCCGGCCACAGAGCGCCGCCAGATAGAGCGCGGTGCGCACCCCAGCCCGGCCGCCCCACACCATCCGTCTGCCCCGGAGTGTGCCGCTGTCGCGGGCCAGCGGCGCCACGCCCGCCAGCGGAGCGGGCTATCGCCCACCTCAACTTGATCACAGTTTAGGGAAGAGGCGATATACAAGGCGGCCTGCCACCCTCGTGAACCTACGCCCGTTTCTCTGGCGTGCTTCCGCTGCGCTCGTGGTGCTGATCGCCTCGACCTGCGGTGTGGCATACTACAACACCGTTTATCGCTGGCGCGCCTACACTCGGGTGGTGGACGCGTTCCTTACTGCTGCCGCTCACGCTGATACCGCCGCCCTGCGCGGTGCTGCGATTGACTCCACACTAGTCACCCAGATCCTCGCGACATCGCCGCCCACGCTAGAGCGGTTGCGGCAGTCGATGCGACCTAGAGGGGGAATGCGGAAAGGCGACACGGTGGTACTCGATTACGCCACGGCAGTGCCTGGATGCTACCAAACCCACCTGACACGCAAGGATGCCAGTTGGCGGGTTGCATCGGCGGCTATGGAGCCGTGTTAACATGCCGCCTAACAAGCGCTTGAAGCTGGCGGGCGGTGATCGCTCTAGGGGAAGCCGAGTGTTGTGCCCTGGCGGGCACGGACTGGCGTCCACTACTCTTGCGCCGGCGCGGGGGTCGCCTGCAGCTTAAGCGCGATCCGTTAGGCAGCGCACCGCGCACCGCTAAACAGGTGCAGGGGCACAGAGCAACCCTGTGCTCCGTTGTCCGGATGGAGCATTGCAGACCTTCCTCGAGCGGTATTGGTTTGCTGTCGCGCTCAGCATCGGAGCCGTCATCTGGGCTTGGCGGACGCGACGCAGGGTCCGAGCAGCGGCTCACGCCCCCCCACGTCCCCGCCCCCCGTCGGGATCGGTCGGTCCTGTCCCCTTTCGGGGTGCGGACTTCGCCGCGAAGGTCGCGATTGTGCAGCGCTTCCACTCGAAGGCGATCGGCGCCATGATCGCCTTCAGTTTCGTGAGCCTCGGCCTCTTGGCGGTGCCGGGGCTTTCGCACGCCACGCGCGCCGCAACGGTACTCGCGGCAGCAGTAGGGGCGTTCGGGTCGTTCTTGGCTCTCGCGATCGGCGAAGGCCCATTGCTTCGGCGCCTCGGGTTGTATTGTCCGCAGTGCGGCACCCCTTTGGTCGGGGGTTCGGATGATAGGGTGCCTACGGAAGTGGTGGTGTGCGAAACCGGCCAATGCCGGTGCAGCGCTTGGTTGCTCGATCCGGCAGACTTGCCCTCCGGGCAAGGCCCCGACGAGCGCTATCTACCCCTTTCCTGAATCCCCGGTCGGGTGGCCGCGCGCCTGAAGGTGTAGGCGGGGCGCTGCCTAACAAGCGCTGGAAGCTGGCGGGCGGTGATCGCCTTAAGGGAAGCGGAGTGTTGTGCCCCTGGCGGGGCACGGACTCCGTCCCGTGCCCTTGCGCCACCGGGCGGGTCGCCTGCAGCTTAAGCGCGATCCGTTAGGCGGCTGGCTAGAGCATGATTATCGGCGCGCATTCGATCATCTACAGTAAGAGCCCCGAGGCCGACCGCGCCCTGTTGCGCGAGGTGTTCCAGCTCCCGCATGTCGATGTGGGCGACGGCTGGTTGATCTTTGGGTTGCCGCCGGCCGAACTGGCCGTCCATCCATCCGAGACGAACGACGTGCACGAGTTCTTCTTGATGTCTGACGATATCGACGGCTTCGTCACGGAGATGCGGAAGCGGGGCGTCGCCTGCGGGCCGGTACGCGACGAGGGGTGGGGTTTGCTCACGCAGGTGACCTTGCCGGGTGGCGGGAAACTTGGTGTATACCAGCCGCGGCACGCGCGGCCGAAGCCGATGAGTCTACGGAAGGGGGCGCGGAGGACGGCCCGACGCTCGAGAACGCGACGGGCGCGCTGAAAGGCCAGCCGCCTAACAAGCGCTTGAAGCTGGCGGGCGCTCTCGTTCTAAAGGAAAGCCGTTGGGTCGTGCCCTGGCGGGCACGGGACGTTCGTCCACTACTCTTGCGCCGGCGGGCGGGTCGCCCGCAGCTTAAGCGCGATCCGTTAGGCGTCGACAGCACGTCCTTTTCATGGCGATGACGCGCCTCAATGCCTTCCATGCGAAACCCGGCCGCGGAGCGGCCTTGCGGAGGTTCCTAGCCTCCGTGATCACCGACGTACGCGCTGCTCCAGGTTGTCGTTCCTGTGAGCTCTACGAAGCCGTTGACGATCCGGAACACTTTGCAGTCGTGGAAGTCTGGGAGACCGTAGAGGCGCACAAAGCAGCGGGCAAGGCAATCGCTCCCGCGAGGCTCGAGGAAGCGATGACGCTGCTAGCGAGCCCCGCTGTGGGGACGTACTTTCGCCACGTCGCGGGCGCCGACGCCTAACAAGCGCTTGAAGCTGGCGGGCGTGCTCGTTCTAAAGAAGCCGTTGGGTCGCGCGCTGGCGGGCACGGGACTTCGTCCACCACTAGTTGCACTGGCGGGCCGGTCGCCCCGCAGCTTAAGCGCGATCCGTTAGGCGGCCTCCACAAGAATCGGGGTGTTCATGTCCATGCCTAGACGCCCCTGGCTGACGACCCGCGCGAGCGAGGTCTTCGCGTTAGCGCACGATCTGGTCGATGAGCTAGGACATGACGACGTTACACCCGTGCACATGGCTCTCGGCCTGGTCCGCAAAGGTCCCAACGTCGCGGTCGGGGCGCTCTTCAATCGCGGTGTGCCGCTAGACGTCTTCGAACGCGAGCTTGAGGCGCTCCTGCCGCACCGGGAACGCCGCGCGCTCCGCTACGGGAGCGCTCCTGGACTCGCAGCGACGAGCATTTCATCGACCAGGCGAGGATCGAGGCCCGCGCACTCGGCACGGAGCATTACAGTTGCGAACATCTCCTCCTTGCATTCCTCCGCGACGAGGCGGGAGGGCCCGGGCAGGTGCTGGCTCGGCACGGCATCGGCTACGAGGACGTACGGACCGAGGTCCTGCGCATGTACAACGCGCAGCCCGAATGATTGTCTGTTCTTGCGCAGGCGGCCTAACAAGCGCTTGAAGCTGGCGGGCGCTCTCGTTCTAAAGGAAAGCCTTTGGGTCGTGCCCTGGCGGGCACGGGACGTTCGTCCACTACCCTTGCGCCGGCGGGCAGATCGCCCGCAGCTTAAGCGCGATCCGTTAGGCGACTCGGACCGCCATTGCCTCTCCATCACCCTTCAGAGAGCCATACTCACGCCTCAAGCGAGCCGTCATCATCTCGATCATGAGAACACCAGCCCCGCAGCCGCACCGCGTGAGACTCAGAAGCTGCTAGGTCGTGGTTGAATATGCAGCAAGGGGATCGATGAATTGGAGTAGCACTGGGGAAAGGGCCATGCGCGTCGCAAGCTGGGGTCATGCGGTCTTTGCTGCGACGATGATCACCCTCGGAATATTGGGCCTGATCAAAGGCGATTTCACCCCGATATGGCTGCCCGTGCCCAAAGCTGTGCCCGCGCGCGATGTACTGGTCTATCTCTCCGCCATCGTCCCTCTGGTTTCCGGCATCGGGCTACTCTGGCAGCGCGCTGCCGCCGTCGCTTCCCGCGTGCTGCTCAGCTTTCTCCTCGCTTGGCTACTGCTGCTGGATGTGCCCCAGCTCTTCCTCGATCCCGGGATGCAGCTTACTTGGGCAGCCTGTAAGACCGCGGTGATGGTGGCGGCCGCCTGGGTTCTGTACGTCTGGTTCGCCGGCGACTGTGACGGGCAGCGCCTCGGTTTCGCCACCGGCGACACCGGGCTCCGCATCGCGAGGGCACTCTACGGCCTGGCCTTGATCCCTTTCGGCATAGCTCATTTCACCTATATCGAGAGAACCACATCGATGGTGCCTGGTTGGCTGCCATGGCATTTGGCCTGGGCGTACTTCTTTGGTTGTACCTTCATCGCGGCGGGTTTAGCGGTGCTCATCGGGGTGTATGCACGCCTGGCAGCCATGCTCTCGGCGTTGCAGCTGGGCATGTTCACGCTGCTGGTGTGGGTACCCATCGTGGCAGCAGGACCCAGCGCCTCGGATTGGAGCGAGTTCGTCGTCTCTTGGGCGTTGACGGCCTGCGCTTGGGTGGTGGCGGATTCCTACCGCGGCATGCCTTGGCTCGGCGTGGGCAGGCGTGAGCGTGCCGCCTAACCAGCGCCTGAAGCTGGCGGCGCGCGTAGATTAGGGAATGAATCTCTTTTCAGCGCGCCGCAGCTTAGGCGCGAACCGTTAGGCGGCACCGAAGTAACCGCAACCCCTATGCTGTTGAAGCGTGGAACGGGTATACAGACGGAGGCGATCCATCCTCGGAGGCCTCATGCGGTTCACCCCTCTGCTCGTCGCGCTCGTCGCGCTCCCTTACCCAATCAGTGCGCAGGAACAGACCGACACGGTCGTGCACCAGTCTAGCTCCGGATTCTATGTCGCCGGGGGTGTGGAACTGGCCCGTCTTTGGCACGAGCCCGGGTATGGGCCAGCCCTTGGACTCTCGCTCCAAGCTGGTTACGCGCGACAGTTTAGCCGGCTAGGCCTCCGGCTAGGTCTCGCCTACTATGAACGCCAGCGCGAATACGACGCCTCGTTCTACGGCGGCTTCTCCGATTTCTACCACAGGTCCGACGCTCGCAGCGTCGCCGCCAACGTCGACCTGACCTTCGATCTGACCCGGTCTAGCATCCGGCCCTACGTCATCGGCGGGCTGGCTATATACCGGTGGTCCGTTGAGAGCCGCTACGACAACGGAACGAGGTTTCAATCGGTGGGGCACAATGGTTGGCTTGTCCCCGGCGTCGGGCTCCGCTTTCCCATGCGCAACATCGAGGCCTTCGCGGAGGCCAGGTTGCACATCCACAGCGGCCACAGCCTTGTGTCGACGCCACTGACGTTTGGCATTCGGTTTTGAGGGGCTACTCGTCTCCTCTTGAGGATCTCAGTCCAGCGCCGCCTAACATGCGCTTGAAGCTGGCGGGGCCTGCTTTCCAAGGAAGCGTCCGTTTGTGCGCCAGCGGCGTTCACGGTGCAGCGCCAAAGCTCCTTGCGCCCGCCAGCGCACGCCCCGCAGCTTAAGCGCGATCCGTTAGGCGGCGCCGATCGCATTCCAACGTCGTACTCCACTACTCTCATGCTCCTCGAGCTGATCGCTACGCTCTGCACCGGTCTCTTCACTGGTGCCGCGATCTACGTCAACCTGGTCGAACATCCTGCTCGTCTCGAACCTGGCACAGCCGCCGCGGTCAAGCAGTGGCGTCCGAGCTATCGCCGCGGTACGGTGATGCAGGCGAGCCTCGCCGTCCTGGGCTTCCTCTCGGCGGTCGGCGCCTGGCTTCAAGGTCGCGGCACCCAGGTCCTGGTTGGCGGTCTGCTAATCGGCCTCGTCGTTCCGTTCACACTCACTGTCATCTTCCCTACAAACAAGCAACTGTCCGACGCCGACCTCGACGTTGATTCCACGAAAGCTGCTGCACTGCTCAACAAATGGAATCGCCTCCACGCCGTACGAAGCGCAGCAGGCTTCCTTGCCTTCGTGCTTCTGCTCCTCCATCTGGGCGCGTGCCTGTGACGCGTAAGGGGCGCCGCCTAACATGCGCTTGAAGCTGGCGGGCGCTCGGGTGGGAAGAATTGCGTTCCCTCGCCGGCTAGCCTCTTTGTCTGCGGCTCCAACTCCTTGCGCCTCCTGGCATTGCGCCCGCAGCTTAAGCGCGATCCGTTAGGCGCCACTTCCTCACCTTCGTGATACTCGGAGTGCCCACACTACGTTCAGTTGTCACTGCTCTGCGGCGCTACCACGGTAAGCCATCAGCGCCGATCAGCCGGGATCCCTTTCACCTGATCTTGTGGGAGCAGGTCGCGTATCTTGTGCCCGACGCCCAGCGCCGCCGAGCCTTCTCGGCGTTGCGAGCTGCGGTCGGCCTCACACCTCCGGCCATTCTGAGGGCCACAAGCGCTAAGCTGGCGAGAATCACCCGGTTGGGAGGGTCGATTGCCGCCGATGCTCGCGCCTCGCGACTCCGCGAGTCCGCCGAGCTGGTCCTCGGTCGCTCGGATGGTGATCTGCGCGCCGCGCTTCATGTTCCGTTGCCCCAAGCCCGGCGCGCCCTGGCGCAGTTTCCCATGATCGGCGAGCCGGGCGCTGACAAGATTCTCGTTATCATGAAGCGCGCTCGGTTGCTACCACTCGACTCTAATGGGCTGCGGGTTCTCTCTCGCGTCGGACTCATCTCTGAGGCCAAGGATTGCCGGACCACCTATCGGAGAGCCCAGGAGACGCTTGCGCCGTCGCTCCCGGCGAACCACGAGTGGCTCATTTCCGCCCACGCGTTGCTGCGACAGCATGGTCAGGAAGTCTGTCGGCGCAGCGCCCCACTATGCAGCCGCTGTCCCTTGCGGATGCGCTGCCCCTCATCCACCTATCCCGAACGTGGCGCCTAACAAGCGCCTGAAGCTGACGGCGCCCGTCGTCTGTGTAGAATTCCATTTGTGAATCTTGTAGTCAGGCGCCGCAGCTTAAGCGCGATCCGTTAGGCCGCAGCCCGAAGTCCCTCACCCCAGACGACGTCTCGGCAGGTCTTCGAGATCGGAACGAACCCTCACGTTCCCGTCACGCTCGCTTCATTATCCCTCCCTACCATATGGTCAGCGCGGAATTGCCCGCTTTCGTAGAGGAGCCTCACCATGTCGAATGGACTGAAGGGACTCTACAAGTTCGGGGGAGCAGCATTCGTTGTGAGCGGCCTTCTATTCCTGTCGAGAGCGATCCTGGATCTCATTGCGGGTGCGCCACCCTCGAGCGGGGTACAGATCCTCGCGTGGATCGCATCGAATTCACTGATCCAAGATTTTCAGAGCGAGATCCTGTTCTTCGCAGCGGTCTTCTTGGCTCCAGCGGTGGTTGCGCTCTATCACAGTCTCGCCGACGTCGACAGACCGAAGGCGGTGATAGGGTGCGCAATCATGGCGGTGGCCATCCCAGTCTTGATGGTATTACTGGTAGTTCATGGGCGTCTGGTCTATCCCGTGTATGGCATCCGCGTCAGTACGCCCGACCTCGCGGCGTTCGTCGTCGCTATTTTCTACGGTGGTCTACATGCGATCAGTCTCTTAATGGGAATCGCTACGTTCGTACTGAGTCTGGCCATGAAGAGCGGAGCGTACGGGAAGCCTGTGGTGTATCTCGGATTCGCGACGGCGGTGGTTGATATCATCGGCTCATATCCCTACGCCATCGGGTCCGTGCTAACGTTGGTTTCTCAGGTGTTTTTCGCAGCATGGTTCATCGCGGTAGGGACGCAACTCTGCAAAATGCGTGGAACTGCTGCTGCCGCCTAACACGCGCCTGAAGCTGACGGCGCCGTCTTGCTGTGGAGGCCATCGGTTTGTGAAATCCTTAAGCTCGCGCCGCAGCCTAGGCGCACTCCGTTAGGCGGCAACACATGGGCGAGAACGTCTTTGAGCCGTCGCCCATAGCAGCTTCGTCGGTAATGTCGTTTTGATACACGTTCCTGCTGGCGAGGAGTCGCCCATCGCAGAACCCCAAGCCGTTAGCACCGGAGGAGAAGCATGCGATATCTCGCAATCCTATTTACCACATTAGGTCTCGCAGCCTGCAGCACGGCTCCAGTCACGCGCAGTGAATCCCAGGCAGTGAGTCCCACTCAGGTACTTGCTCCTGAACTACAGAAGGCATCAATAGATTCAGTCGTACAATTCTTGCTTACAGCAGCCGCTACTGATTTTCGTACCCACCGCTCACCAGATCCTGTGCGGTTTCGTGATGTGCGAATTGGCCACGTTGTGACTCCCAGTGGAAAAGAGCAGTACATGTTGTGCGGCCAGTTTCTGCCAGCGCAGGAAGGAGGCAAGGCTCAGTGGACGCCTTTCGCGACGATCAAGACGTCGGGTTACGAACAATGGATTGGGGCTCAAGCTGCGGGCTTTTGCCAGGGCTCATCGGTCATATGGGACAAGGTGGGCGATTTGTCGTCCTCGCTGCAGAGCCGACTCGCTTCTCTGCGATAGGGTACAGGCAGATGCTTCCGAAGGAAGGTTGCCGCGTAGCCCGCGCTTGAAGCTGTCGGCCCGCGGCGGCCGCTTCGGGCGGAAGGCCAGGGGGAAGTCCTCTATCTTGATTGCGGCCGCCGCAGGCCGCAGCTTAAGCGCGATCCGTTAGGCGGCACCCATCATTGTGAGGAAGGATGTATGACGGCTCCGCTGCTCCAGCTGACGACGCGCTGCGGGATGCGGCCTCGCTCACGTTCGCAGTCATCCGCTTCGCCGAGGGCGCCGCGCATTCACACCGGGGTTCCACGGCGCGAGGCCATGCCACGCTTGGGCGAGGATGCGTACGTTTTCGCCCCGTCGTTGCGCCACGTGCGTCGCGAGGACGTGCCGGCGTTCCTCGCAGGACTGCCGTCCGCGGCGATGCTCTTTCCCACGACCATCCGGGGCGTCGTGGCCCTCCAGCTGCTCAACGAGCTGTCGGGCGATCGGGCTGCGGGGGCTCGCAAGGAGTTCGCGAACCAGCGTGGTGGCCTGGAGGAGCTCGCGGGCCAGCTCGGCCTCACGGCGGACTCGCCAATTCTGCTTGAGTTCGGCGACGAGGCGCACGTCGTTTCCCTCGCCGTGCTCCTGCTGTGGAGCGAGCGGTTTGCCGTGCACGTCGGCTGGAACATTGGACGGCTGGAGGGCGACCCCCGGGCGTCCGCCCGACTCAATCTGTTCCGGAGCGACGGGGTCAAGTCGCGAGGCTGGTCGTAGGCGGTTCGGCCGCTCGAGAGCCGAGTGGACGATTCTCTGGCCGTGCCGCCTAACAAGCGCTTGAAGCTGATGGGCGATTATCGCTTTAAGGGAAAGGCAGAACTACCGAGACGTACGACCTGCTGCGAGTTTGCAACACTAGCGCTGGGTCTCAAATCTCCACACCCTATACTGAGCATCGCCTCCTGCACCACTCCTACGAGAGGAGCGCTCCTATGATCCGTCTCGTGTTATCGGTCCGCCGAGCGGCTGTGATCACCCTTGCGGTCGCGGCGTGCGGTACCGAACCGACCGAGCCGACGAAGGGTGTTTTCCTGGTCACTGATGCACGCGAGTATCACCTGCCTCCGCCCAGCCAACCTCCCATGTCCATCCTCGCGACGATCAGTAACCAGACATTCGCGGGCGTCCCCGTTCGCCGGTGCCTCATCGGGGGCAGTGCTGTCGATCCCGTGGGAGCGGATCTCGTGTTTGAGGAGGCGCAGTCCAACGGCACTTGGCAGGCAGTGGATCTGGGCTTCGTATGCCTTAACTCCGCGCAGCCACGAGCCGATATCGTGCTGGCGCCACACGAGGTGGCATTGGTTGCACGCATTGTCACAAGGACGGCCGGTCGATTCCGGATTCGTATGGGATACGGGACCATCGGGGATACTGCTCCAACGGACACTGTCACATCGCCCGTTTTCACGGTCCGGTGAGCATGTTCGTCGAGGCATGGCGCCTGTACTCGGTCGCTGGCGCGTCATCCGCCTAACAAGCGCTTGAAGCTGGCGGCGCGCGCAGGATATTGAATGACTACTCTTTCTTCAGCGCGCCGCAGCTTAAGCGCGATCCGTTAGGCACCACTGGAGGTATGCGGTGGCTCGGCTACCGAAGACCCGCGTATTCTGGCCCATCCTGCTTACGCTCCTCATTGCGGATTGTGCCTCCAAGAAGCTCGCGGAGACCTACCTTGCTCCGGAGCACACGCCTCACGAGGTGGTAGGCAGTGTCGTCCGGCTCACGTTGGCGCACAATGTCGGTGCCGCGATGGGCCTCTCACTTGGTCCCTATTCGCGGCTCGGCTTCTCCTTAGCCGCCCTTCTGGCTCTGTTCGCCCTCGGCCAGCTCTACATCCGCACTCCCGCCATGGCCCGCCTGCGTGCCGCTGCGCTGGCCCTCGTCGTAGGCGGCGCGATCGGGAATCTTGGCAACCGTCTGCTCTCGCCGCGCGGAGTGACTGACTTCATCGACGTGGGGTTTCGCTCGTGGCGGTTCTGGACCTTCAACCTCGCCGACGCCGGTATCACCATCGGAGCGGCACTCCTGATCGTGGTGTTAACGCGAGCGAAACGGTGTGGTGAAAGTGCTGCCTAACAAGCGCTTGAAGCTGGCGGGCGGTGATCGCCTTCAAGGAAGCGGAGTGTTTGCGCCCTGGTGGGCCCGGACTGTCGTCCCACATCCTTGCGCCGGCGAGCGAGTCGCCCGCAGCTTAGGCGCGATCCGTTAGGCAGCACCAGTACCCGTGTCTGAGCTGTCCATTGATGGCAACCAAGACTCAGCCTAGCGTCGCCGCGTTCCTTGTTCCACTACACGGCCGCTTGGTAGGGAACTGGTCTGTCTTGTCGGCGGCCGCTGCAGGCCGCAGCTTAAGCGCGATCCGTTGGGCGGCGCGAGCGAGTCGGAGAGGAGGATCAGAGATGCCCGATCGGCCGACCTCAGATCCAACGCAGTTCATTCAAGGCGCTCCCGTATTGCACGTAGCCGATGTGAAGGCGACCGCGGCCTACTACCGCGACATCCTTGGCTTCAAGTGGGACTTCGGAGACGGGGAGTATTCGGTCGTCTGGCGAGACAACTCTGCGATCCACTTGGCGAGAGGTGGCCAGCGTTCCCCTACTGGCATCCATCTGTTTCAGTGGGTCCGCGACGTGGACGCGTACTTTCGAGAGATCAGGGATCGAGGGGCTGACGTGCTCGACGAGCCGACGGATCGCCCCTATCAGATCCGCGAGTTCAAGGTTCGGGACCCCAACGGCATCGATATCGTGTTCGGTCAGGACATCGATTAGGAGATCGGACTCGTGACGAATCGTCGCAAAGTCATCGTCCACATCGCGACCAGCACGGACGGCTATATCGCGCGTTCCGACGGCGATCTCGAATGGCTGACGTCCCGCCCGGCACCAAAAGGGTTCTATGGCATGAACGCCTTCATGAGGTCGGTTGACACGAAGGTGCTTGGCCGGAAGACCTACGAGGTGAGCCTGCGAATGGGGGCGAAGTTCGACTCACAGAGTCGGAATATCGTTTTCTCCCGTCATCCACCGCCAGCGGACGCCCCGTCAGGTGTGGAGTTCGTGAACGATGCAATCGGCCTATTCGTGAGCCGTCTTCGAGAGCAGCCTGGCAAGGATATTTGGTTGATGGGCGGTGGCGAGATCATCGGCTCGTTTCTTGACGCGCAGGCGATCGACGAGTTCGTCATCAGCGTGGTCCCCGTTTTCATTGGGGAGGGCATACCATTGATAGCGCGGCGTCATCGTCACGTGCCCTTGGAGTTGCGATCCGTCGAACGATTTGAAGATGGACTGGTTCAACTGTACTACTGCGTGCAGAACAAGCAGTCTTGATGACGTGGAGCGCTACTCGAACGGAAGGGCCCTCTCATCGGGGCGCCCTGTAACATCGACTTGCAGCCGACGGCGACCGGTGAAATCATCCGGGCCGCCGCGGCTGAAGGCGCCGGCTTTTCAAAGGAAGCGGTATGTTTGTGCTCAGTTCAGCTTCGCGCCGCAGCTTAAGCGCGATCCGTTACGTGTCGGCCGCGAAGATGCCACGTCGACTCGGTAGGACGAACCACCCTCACCCGCGTCGCGGGGTCCCAGTCGGCGGCGCGCGCCGGTTGCTGCTAGGGCTGCCGGGCATCGCAGAAGGGCGATCTTATGGCATGCCCTCCTTCCTTCTGGATGGTCGTTTCTTCGCGCGATTCCGCGACGACGAGACGGTCTTGGTGCTGCAACTGGGGACAATTGCCGAGCGCGAGGTCCTTATGCAGCTCGATCCGCGCGCCTTCTTTTTCACGGAGCACTATCGCCACTACCCGGCCGTGCTGATTCGGCTCGCGGAGGTGCCACGCGCGCTGTTGATCGAAGTCGTGATGGAAGCGAGGCGTCAGGTAGCTGCCATCCGAGCGGTGCGGTCCCGAGGAAAGCATGCGCCGGCCCGCAACGCACCCGCGAGACCGCGGGCCGGGAAACGGGCCGCCACCTAACAAGCGCTTGAAGCTGCCGCGGGCGGTGATCGCTCTAAGGGAACCGCAGTGTTTGCGCCCTGGCGGGCGCGGACTGTCGTCCACTACTCTTGCGCCGGCGTGCGGGTGGCCCGCAGCTTACGCACGATCCGTTAGGTGGCAGCCTCCTCCGTGCCAGCCCCGCTAACAATTGAACGTTGCCGCTCCACCGAGCTGACGGACACGTTGGCTGCGGCGGTCCGCACCCTCTGCGATGCTGCCTATGGCACCGCCACAGCGCCCTTCTTCGCGTCTCTCGGCTCTGGCGAGCATCTCCTCGGGCTGCGGAAGGGTGCGTTGGTATCTCACCTCATGTGGGTCACGCGCTGGTTGCAGCCGACCAGGCAAAGGGCGCTCAGGACCGCCTACGTGGAAATGGTGGCCACCGCGCCATCGGCGCAGCGGCAGGGCTACGCAAGCGCGCTCCTAGAGCACTTTGTAACTCTGGTCGGTGACTACGAATTGGCTGCGTTGTGTCCGGCTACCGAGAATCTCTATGCGCGCCTCGGCTGGCGTTTCTGGTGTGGGCCGCTGTCTGCGAGAAAGGACGGTAGCGTTGTGGCAACGCCCGACGAGCGAGTCATGATTCTGTCCCTTCCGCAGACACCATCGCTCGACCTCGACTTGCCCCTGTCGGTGGAGTGGCGTCGTGGCGAGATATGGTAGGCTGCCACTAACATGCGCCTGAAGCTGCCGGCGCCCGTCGTCTGTGAATTGCGTTTGTGACGATTCCAGTTCGGCGCCGCAGCTTAGGCGCTATCCGTTATGCGTCCACGAGCTACTAATACTCGATGGCCC
>WNGG01006932.1_pt1 | contig 12899 bp, 11 predicted proteins | sample 5400661 | NCBI WGS metagenome assembly WNGG01 (sample SAMN13153372, study PRJNA577476) | soil metagenome | isolation source: 100 cm soil or saprolite under Garry oak tree replicate 1 | place: USA:California | collected 2016-06-15 | reverse complement strand
TGCGTCATATGGCGCACCAATGCAATATGGGTCTCCACCCATAACTCCGGAGGCAGGACAGGCGTTCCCTCCACCACAAACGCCCTCTGGCCCGTACTACCAGGGGTTCCCTGCGTCATATGGCGCGCCAATGCAATATGGGTCTCCACCCATAACCCCAGAGGCAGGACCAGGGTATTCCCCGGCGCAAACACCCTCTGGTCCGAATTACCAGGTACCACCACAATATCAATATGGTCCACCAATGTACGGAACTCCCCCCATGGCACCGCAAGCCGGGCAAATGTTTCCTCCACCCACACCAGCCCCAGCTCGGCCTGATCGGGCTGGCCGGATTAGTAGGGTTGGGTGCCGTTGGTTATGGAGCATATAGTGTACTGAAGCCAGCATCTCCGACCCCGACTCCGACTCCCATCCCAAAACCTCTAGGTACGATGTTTTACACTTATCGCGGTCATAATGGATATGTTGATACGGTCTCCTGGGCGCCAGACGGGAAGAGCATTAGCTCTGGAAGTAAGGATACAACTGTGCAGGTATGGCGATTGGGGAGTAGTACGAGTGGGGATACCATCTTCACCTATCGCGGACATTCTGATTCCGTGAATGACGTGGTCTACTCTCCCAACGGGAAGCGCATTGCCTCTGCAAGCAACGATAAAACGGCCCAGGTCTGGGATGCTACGACTGGCGGCAATGTTTTAACCTATAGTCGCCACACCTTTTCTGTCTATAGTGTCGATTGGTCGCCCGATGGCACCCACCTGGTTTCTGGAAGCCGCGATGGGACGGCGCAGGTCTGGGATGCCACAACTGGTAATCCGATCTTCACCTATAGCGGTCATAATGGACAGGTCTTCAAAGCCATCTGGTCGCCCGATGGCAAACATATTGCCTCTATCGGTGATGATGGTACCGGCCAGGTCTGGGATGCCGCTACCGGACAGAAAGTGGTTGCCTATACTGGTCATAATGATATCGTGTACGGTATCGCCTGGTCCCCTGATAGCAAGCGCATTGTCACTAGCAGCGAGGATACAACAGTGCAAATCTGGGATTCCATGACCGGGCAGAAGATTCTCACCTACACAGGTCATTCAAAGAAGGTGATAGGCGTGGCCTGGTCACCGGATGGCAAACGTATCGCTTCGGGAAGCTGGGATCACACCGTTCAGGTCTGGAATGCCGCCACAGGCAAGATCATCTACACCTACCGGGGCCATACAGATAATGTCTACGCTGTGAAGTGGTCACCGGATGGCTACAAAGTGGCTTCCGCCGGTGAGGATGGAACGGCCCAGGTGTGGGAGGGGAAGTAAAGAGAGGAGCACGCCGTGAATTTTGATCTCGACGAAGAGCAATCAGAAATCCGCGACATTGTACGTCGCTTCACCGCACAGGAAATCACCCCGCATGCCGAAGCATGGGACGAAGAAAATCACTTCCCACGGGAGATCTATTCTAAAATCGCCAAGTTAGGGCTGATGGGCATGACCACGCCAGAGGAATATGGTGGCACTGGCCTCAGTCGCCTGGCAGGAGCGCTGGTCTACGAAGAGCTGGCGAAGGGCGAGATGGCAACCGCTGTTGGCCTCTCGGTCCATAACATGATCACTAGCTCGATCGCCCGTTTTGGCAACGAGGAGCAGCGTGAGCGCTGGGTGCCGAAACTGGCTATGGGTGAACTGCTGGGCGCATTCTCACTGAGCGAGGCTGCATCCGGCTCCGATGCAGCCAGCCTGCAATGCCGGGCAGAGCGCAAGAACGGTTCCTATCTTCTCAATGGTACCAAGATGTGGGTCACAAATGGCGGAGAGGCCGAGATTTATATGTTGATGGCTCGTACCAGTGGAACGAACGGCGCAGCGGGTATCTCCTGCTTCGTCGTTGAGAAAGGGACACCAGGCTTCTCCTTCGGCAAGACTGAACGGAAAATGGGTATGCACTCCTCTCCAACACGAGAACTTATCTTTGAGGACTGTGAGATTCCCGTTGCCAATCGCCTGGACGAAGAAGGCCGGGGCTTCAGAATTGCTCTTTCGTCACTGGATGGTGGTCGTGTCAATATCGGAGCGATTGCCATCGGAGTCGCCCAGGCTGCATTTGAGACGGCTCGCCAGTATGCTACTGAGCGGAAGCAGTTCGGTCAACCTATCGGCGCTTTCCAGGGCATCCAGTTTCTGCTGGCCGATATGGCAATGAAGATCGAAGCAGCCCGTCTGCTTGTCTATGAAGCCGCCTACAAACTCGATACAGGTCAAAGCGCGAGCATGTACGCCTCAATGGCAAAGTGTCTTGCAACCGATACAGCAATGGAAGTGACAACAAACGCTGTGCAGGTTTTAGGTGGCGCTGGCTATGTGCGTGACTACCCCGTAGAACGTTACATGCGCGATGTGAAGGTCACGCAGATCTTCGAGGGCACGAATCAGATTCAAAGGATCGTGATTGCCCGGTCGTTGCTAGGGGATCTACGGCGCAAGTGAACCAGATTCCTACATGCCCGATTTCTCGCCCCAGGCGCTGAGATAATACCAGACCACACAAAAATCATTTCTACTTCATGAATATCAAACTGTGGGAAATTCCGGTAGAGGTTTTGAAGCAAACAGGGCTTGTAGGACTGATACCATTGTGGCCTTTGGCGAAAGATGGAGCACGACAAGAGGTGGTCGATGAGATGATAACAACCCTGGTGGCCGCAGGGGAAAAAGATCTGCTGGCCCTTTCCGAGCTTTTAGGTGGATTAGCGTTCAAGGCAAAGACTCAAAAACAGTGGTTCAGAAAGAGGTTTATCATGCATGACAGTATAATTGAGGAATCCTGGGTATATCAGGAGTGGATGCAAAAGGGAAAGCTTCAAGTGCAGCGCCAGAGCATTCTCGACATCGTCCAGGAGCGCTTCCCAGAACTCGTACCCTTAACGAAGAAACAAACAGACGCCATCGAGGACCCGGAGGTATTACGCCGTTTGATTGTCAAAATGGGCGTTGTACAAACGGCTCAGGAGGCGGAGCAGTATCTTCTCTCAGTAGCCGGAGCTGCAAAGAAGAACTAATGAGGATGGGGCAGGACCTATAGTTTCATGTCCTGCCCCATCCTCCACACCTATGGTATCGAGTCACACAGGCCAGTTGGGTGCACCATTGCGCCCGACTGGATCGGGTAAGCGTGTAACCCGTCTACTACATGACCGGCATGCCAGCAAACTCGCGGACCAGGTTGTTGAACGTTGTGGCCTGCTCATCCTGGGGCTGCTGACAGCACTTGTCAAGGATGCGAACATCAGTGTTCGGATTGACGCGCTTGAAGGCTTCGCTTGCCTCGGTCGGCGTCAGAACGCCTTCGCGACCCCAGATTGTTACAACTGGCTGCTGCAAGCGTGCGAATGCCTCGTGCACATCCATGGTTAGCCAGTTGCTAAGGAACGAGGCCATGGGGAAGCGGCTATTTGACTGATGTGCAGAGGTAAAGATGTACTCTACCAGTTCATCAGTGATCAGGCCGGGGTTGTGGTAGCCCTGGTGATCATAGTAGCTGCGGATGGCCCGTTGCGAAGTGAGGATGTTGTAGATAAACTGACCGACGATGGGAGTGCGCAGGGTGAACTTCAGCGCTGTATTGAGCGGACCAGGTACATGCTCCTGCAAGATCGTTGGCAGGGGCGAGACCAGCACAAGCCGCTCAAAGAGTTGCGGACGGCGATAGGCATCTGAAATGACATATGCGCAGCTCATGCCGCGTGCGACGACGACGGTCGGCTTGCCAATCACTTCTTTGATGAAGTCGCCAATCAGGTCAGCATAGGTCTCAGCAGTGAAGTCAATCGCTGGATGATCTGAGAGACCAAAGCCAAGCAGGTCCATAGCATAGACGCGGTACTGCTCGGCCAGCGTGTCAATGTTCTTGCGCCACTCATAAGACGAGGCACCAGGTGCAAAGCCATGGATAAGCAAAAGCGGCTTCGCGTCGCGATTGCCCTTCACCTGGTAAAATACATCTCCGTACTTCCACGGATAACGGCGCTCCTCACCTGTCAAAACGGTGTTGAGTTCGCCCGCCTGGGACTCGGTGATCTTGTTAAAGACCGTCAGTGTTCCCAGGATACCACCAGCGACCAGGCCAGTGGTAAGTAATTTGCCTGCAAATTTCATATTGCATCTTCTCCTGTGTATTCTTGTGTTAGGGGATAAACAATTGTATCTTCCCTCCCCCTTACTATCCTACCCCCACTCCCTACACATACAATTGCACACATCTATCGGCTGCTTGCTCATATTCCTATGTTGGTGTGGGCTTTGCCGCCCGCGGGCGGCAAAGCCCACACCAACACAAAACTCTTGCGAACTGCCGCAGGCAGTGAGGAGCCAAGAAAAGTGCGACCTCAAGAGTTACGAGCAATAAGCCCAGAAAGTAATATATCATTGAGTAATAGCAGCACGCAAATCCGTAGAGACACAATAATGCATATTGACAAAATACCTCGACCAGACCGTAGGGGCCGATTTATCGGCTAGTGGATGTCCGATTATTTTATCAATATCCATAATTGGCCCTCTACGCACGAAGACTATTAGACCAAAGGTGATAGCAATGCAAAACATACCACCCTTCATTTCGCTCTCTGACGAGGTCCAGGTAGCGCTACAGGCCAGACAACCAGTCGTAGCGCTCGAATCGACAGTGATAGCTCATGGTCTCCCCTATTCAGCCAATATCGAAGTGGCCCAGGCTATGGAAGCAACCATCCGGGCTGAAGGCGCGATCCCGGCAACTATCGGAATATTCGAGGGAAAGATCAGAATTGGTCTCAGCCTGGACGAGATCACGCGCCTGGGCACGGCAGAGCATGTTCTGAAAGTGAGTCGGCGTGATCTTGCCGTAGTCCTGGCCACAGGTCAATTGGGAGCAACAACAGTAGCAGGTACCATGCTCTGCGCAAGTATGGTCGGCATTCGCTTCTTTGCCACAGGTGGGATCGGAGGTGTACACCGGGGGGCAGAAACCAGTATGGATATCTCTGCCGACCTCACAGAACTGAGTCGCACACCGGTACTGGTCGTCTGCGCGGGGGCAAAGTCCATCCTTGATCTCGACCTGACACTCGAATACCTGGAGACACAGGGAGTGCCGGTCATCGGCTGGCAAACAAACGAGTTCCCCGCCTTCTATGCACGCCAAAGTGGACGCTACCTTACTCATTGTGTCGATGATATCAATACCATAGCCACTATTGCCCGCACACAATGGGAGTGCAATCTACACGGCCTGGTTGTCTGTTGCCCCATTCCAGAGCAGTATGCCATGGATGTCGCCCCTCTAGAAGCAGCAACCGAGGAAGCTTTGCGGTTAGCCCGCGCACAGGGCATCCGCGGAGCAGCCACAACACCCTTTCTTCTGGCGCATGTGGCGAAAGCAACTGCTGGCGAGAGTATCGAGGCAAACAAGGCGTTGCTAGTAAATAATGCATTGTGGGCCGCTCGGTTTGCACGGGCATACTATGAGGCAGAGTAGGGGTCTTAGGGATCGAGGATGCTCACCTGGACGCAAGTTGTAACGTTCCTGTAACGCTCTGTAGTTTATACTCAAAGCGTTATATAGTACAGGCGCAAAATCTGATCTGATTTCGCGTCCATATAGAGGGCATAATGAATTCGTCCGACTTGTTAAAATATCCGGTCAGGAGGGCCTCTCATGAATTGTAGTTCTTGTGGAACGCAACTTCCGCCAGAAGCAACAAACTGTCCGATGTGTGGTGCACTGACACCTCACTACTACTCCACTATTGCGGCAGGAGCATCACCATACGATCCCACCGCGAAAGCATCTTCGTCTAATTTCCAGGCCAATCCATCACCGACCGATGCCACAATTGCAGCCAGTCCCTATAGTGCTCCACCGGGAGCAACGCCAGCACCGCCAACAACGTATGGCGTATCACCTTACGCTCCCCCTGCGCCTTACAGTGGTACACCTTCCTCCCCCTACAACGCAGCACCCACTTCCCCTTATTACAATGCGTACCCACCATCTCCAAGACCATCCACACCACGACCACCTTCATTTCGGCGACGCAATAATAACCTGGTGATCATCGGTGTAGTAGCGCTTGTTCTGCTTCTCGTCGGTGTTGGAACTTTTGCCATGCTCGGACAACTTGTAAAGAGCAACTCGCAGGGCAAGAATGGAACATCCACCACCAGTGCTACTCCAACCGTCAATACGACCGCAACCGCCCAGGTCAACGCTACAGCCACCGCCCAAATTAATGCTACTGTAACCGCTCAGGCCAGTGCGTCAGCAGCAACTGCTACTGCCGTCGCGTCAGAAAATCCCTATCCTCCCAACACAGGGACTCTGGTGATGAACGATCCAATGCATGATAATAGCAGGGGATATAAATGGGATGAGGCAACTCTTGGCAGTGATGGCACTTGCGGCTACACAGGAGGCACGTATCACATCCATGCGAACCAGAAAGGACTGGTCTGTGTCCCCGAAGCGTCGAATCTCGTCTTCAAGGACCTCACCTTCGAGGCGAAGTTGACGCTGAACCAGGGAGACCAGGAGGCCCTTGCCTTCCGTCTCGATCAAAACACGATCACCTACTATGGTTTCTTCGTCTACATCGATGGTTCATACTCGATCGATGCCTTCCAAAATGGCACCCTCACCAAAACGTTGACGGGTTCCAGCTCAACCATCAATAAAGGCCAGAATCAGACGAACCTGCTGGCAGTCGTAGTAACGGGGGACTCTATGAGCTTCTACGTGAATAACCAGCTCGTCAACAAGGTAAAAGACAGCACTATCACTGACAGCGGACAAATCGGCATTGAAGCCTACAGTACCAGTGGGGCCGCCGATGTTTCCGTCAGCGATGTGCGGGTGTGGAGCATGTAATCTTGATACCCTGGCTAGAAGCCCCCTGGCACCCACAAGGGGTGTCACTACTATGCCACGAATGCAGCATAAACCTTCGTCCATAGTAGTGGCACCCCTTGTGGGTGCCAGGGGCGGGGTGGGCGTGCCAGGAGCGCGGTGGGAGTACCCAGGTTTGTCTTATAAAATCGTTTTTAGAGGGCGTGGAAGGTCGCTCCGAGGACATAGGTAATCACCGCCTCAACGGCACCTACAACCGTCATCTCTGTACCACTGATGAACCAGGAACGACCGGTCACCAGGGTTTTAGCAGCCCCGACAGCAAAGTGAGCGACAAGGCTGATGATTGCCGCCGCGATAATCGCCGGAATGCCCTGCAAAAAGAAGAAGGGGATAATTGGAATAAAGGCACCAAAGCCGGTAGAAATCATAGCTGAGAGCGCAGCAACCCATGGATTAGGAAAATTCTCCTCCGATAATCCCAATTCCTCGTGGGCAAGGGTGCGCAGAAACTGCTCTGGCTGCTCGGACAGTCGTTCCGCCAGCACTTGCGACTCCTCCTCGGTAAAGCCCTTCAACTGGTAAAAAAGGGCAAGTTCCTCCTTTTCTTCCTCCGGGTCTTCCTCGATTTCGTGCTTCTCGCGTCCAATCTCCGCCTCGTACACCTCTCGTTCGCTCTTCGTTGCCAGAAACGCACCGGAACCCATCGAAAGCGCGCTCGCAAGCATACCCGCCAGGCCACTGATGAGCACAAGGTTGCTGCCGACACCTCCAGTATAACCTGCAACGCCACTTACGATACCAAATACCGCGCCCAACCCATCATTCGCACCATAGATAGCCTGGCCAAGCCAACCACCTCCACGTTTGTGCCAGCGCTCGCGACGCAGCATCACATCGAGTATGCCTTGCGGCCCAATGGGGCTGACGATCTCGCGAATGACGCGACTATGACTCTGTTCCTCGCGTCTGACCTCGCGCAACATGCCCTGGATTTCGGCATCGTTGAAAGTGCGGGCATGAGCTTCATAGCGTGCGATATCTTTATCTTCTTCACCTTCAAGCTGGCGTAGGGCAGCCTCAGTGCCCAACTGGCGGCGTAGCCAGCCCTGGAAACGCATTGCCAGTGTCCGTTCCTCCTTGGGAGGTTCAGCCCCCAACTCGATCAGTTTGCGCTCCCACTTCTCAGCATGCCGAGCTTCCGCATCGGCCAGCTTCTGCAAAACTTTGCGCCGCGTGGGGTCCCGCTCTCGCTTGACCAGGTCGGAGTAGGTACGCACCCCCTCCATCTCACGCTGCCAGTTTTGCTTCAATGCCGCAATCAACTCCCGCCTGTTTGCCTCTGAAAGCGTTGCTCCATCTGCCTGAGTGACGTTCGCTGCTTTATCAGAAGACGAAGGTTGGACCTGTTCCTCTTTTTTATCTGTGCTCATCTATAGTTACTCCTTGAAATGCGAGCTTCCAACGCCGCTCGGTCGCGGCTACGCTTCGCGTCAGGAAGCTCGAAAGGCAGCCTTTGATCGGCAAGTTGTCCATTATCCACATTGTCTACACTATGCACGCTATCTCTACGTCTACATCGCTCACACCGTCCATAAATCCGGACCTCGTGAAAATCCAGTTCGATACCCGTCGCCCTGGCCGCAGCTTGTAACACCTCAGCAGGTAACACAATCTCCACCGGGATGTCGAACAATGCCCCACATCCTGTGCAGACAGCATGGTCATGACGACAGGTGCGTGCATCATAACGACTACATTCATTCCCACGTCCCAGCTCTTTGATAAGCCCCTGCTGTGTAAGTTGGTGCAAAATCCGATAAACGGTTGCCAGTCCAATCCGTGGTCGGATGGTCCGTACGGTTTCATACACGTCCAGGGCAGTAGGATGGTTTTCTGCTGCACGCAGTACGTCCAATACTGCGCGTGCGTTCGTGTTGAGGGTGTCTTGCATTATGTCAGGGTGTTCTAATAATGATAATCGTTCTCATTGTTCTAAGGTAGTGTATGATGTGGGGAGGAGAGGTGTCAAGCATAACGATGTTTGATCTAGCAGAGGGTTCCCTAGAGGGTGGATTGAGCGCACGCTCAATCCACCCTCTAGGGAACCCTCCCCTTGCGCAATCGCTCAGCTTCCTCTTCGGCTGTACGGGCTTCACTTTTGCGACGAAGCCGCCGAAGCGCCTCCGCTTTGCGTGTCCAGAGATCGGGATCATCCTGGCGGAGATGAATAGCCTCCTCGGCAGCCTTCAGCGCTTCCTGAGCACGACCCAACTGGTTCAGTACCAGCGACTTGTTATGCCAGAATGTGACCGTCTCCGGGCTCAACTTCAGTGCTCGATCATAGGCATCCAGGGCCTCGGCATATCTTCCCAGGTTGTAGAGCGTGTTCCCCTTGCCGTTCCAGGCTTGAGGGATGCCAGGATTGATAGCTAAAGCATTGTCATATGCCTGCAATGCTTCATAATGGTACCCACTATGGCGTAAGACTCCTGCTTTTCCAATCCAGGCAGGAGCATAACTTGAATCAATACGTAGAGCCGCATCGTAGGAATCACGAGACCTGCTGTAATCCCCTAGCTCATCAAGCACATTGCCACGCCTCGTAAACGCCTTCACATATTTGGGATCACATCGAAGCGCAGAATCAAACATCGAGAGCGCCTGCCTCAACCTTCGCTGGACATAAAGTACCTTCCCCCTACCGTACCACGCAGGAGCATGGTTCTTGTCCAGGCGAAGTGCTTCATCAAAAGCGACAAGCGCCTCACTATGACGCCCCATATCACAGAGCACCAGTCCCTTACCGCTCCAGGCATCGACCAGGGTTGGACTATAGAGACATGCCTGTTGATACGCATCAAGTGCTTCTCGCAATCTGCCCTGGCTGCGAAGAAGACTGGCTTTGCCGCTCCATGCCGTGGCAATGGTGGGATCGTAGGAGAGGGCCTTCTCGAAAGCTTCAAGGGCTTCCTGGCGACGCTTTTGATATTTGAGCACCAGCCCCTTATTGTTCCAGGCCTGAGCCAGCTGCGGATCACAATGGATGGCCATATCAAAAGCGATCAGTGCATCGTGAGTGCGCCCTAACTTGTTGAGGACAGCACCTTTGCCATTCCAGGCAGAAGCATTATTTGGCTCTACCTGCAGAGCACGTTCAAAGGCTTGCAGCGCCTCCTGGTCGCGATTAAGCGAACTGAGAGCGGCCCCCTTACCGTTCCACGAAGTGACCAGCGATGAATTGAGTTGGAGAGCATGATTAAAGGAATCAAGCGCTTCCTTGTGTTGAGCACGTCTCCCCTGGATCAAACCTCGTCCCTGCCAGCCTGCTGCATAATTGGCGTCAATCTGCAATATCTTCTCGTAGATTGCGAGCGCCTCATCCAGGCGCTTTTGCGTATAGAGGGTATGGGCTTCCTCTAGCAAGCGATCCACTTCTGACTTCAGTAGGACAGGGGTACGTTGCCGCAACGCTTTCAAGACATCCGCAGTGCTGGCCGGGCGGCGTTCGGGATCCATTTCCAGCATCTGCTGTAGCAGTTTTTCCAGTCCAGGGTCAACAGCCGGGTTGACCTGAGAGGCTGGCCGAAAGAAGAATGGTTGTTCGCTAGGGTCAAGGCCCGTCAGCAGATGGTGCAACAGGGCACCAAGGCTGTAAATATCGGAGCGTGGCGTACTTTGTGCTTTGCCATATTGTTCGGGAGCGGCATAGCCAGGCGAACCAAGCGCGACGGTATCGCGTGATTGACCGGGTTTGAAGAGACGGGCAATGCCAAAGTCTATCAAGAAAATATGCCCGCTCTCGTCGATCATCACGTTTGCAGGTTTGAGATCGCGGAAGATGATGGGCGGCTGGCGGGTATGGAGATAGCCCAGTACATCGCAGAGTTCTTCTGCCCAGGCCAGCAGCTGGTCTACCGGGAGCGGACCGCCCCCGACTTCTTCCAGGTACTCTTCCAGGGTCTTGCCTTCAATGTAATTCATTACCAGGTAAGAGCGGTCATTCTCTGTAAAGTGTTCGTGGATACTGGGCAAATTGCGGTGAACCAGTTTCCCCAGTATTTTGGCCTCTCGCTCAAAAGCAGTCTCCGCCTCCTCCAGGCGAGCAGCAGGTAATCCCGCCTTGCTCATCTCCTTGATGGCAACGGTGCGGTTGTCAAGTTGCTTATCGGCGGCTTTATAGACGGCTCCCATGCCACCCTGACCAATACGGCTCAACAGTTCATAGCGACCATCACGCAGGGTTTGCCCCGCCAGGGTACCAGTGGACTGAGAGAAGGTGAGCGGGGCGGCACAGGCATGGCAGAACCGTGCCGTTGGTGGGTTTAGTGCACCACACTCCTCACAAGCTCGCTCTTGCTCCTGCATAATTACATGTTCCTAAAAAACATTGGTTTTCGTATATCATAGCACATCATTTTGCTGGTTGTTCCTTCACTCTGTTGAGGGTGCAGGGGACAAAGCTCCCTGTCGGGGTCTGTGGGTCCCAGATTCCTTTTCTCCCTGCTTGCCGCTTGCGGCGGAAAGAGAGAATTAAAAATTGGGGGACACCCCCAATCCCCCGCTTAGGGGCTGCAAGCCCCTAAGCACCCTGCTCCGCAAAGGCTTCCAAAACAGTTCATGCATGCACAGAGTCTTCTATCGTCCTCCACAGTCTGAGCCATTCTTCGATGCTCAAGGTTTCGGCACGGCGGCTTGGATCGATATCTGCAGAGCTGAGCCAGGCATGTATGAGTTCATTTTTATAGTGAAGCCCATGTGTCAGCGCATTGTGAAGCTGCTTACGTCGTTGCGAGAAGCCTGCTTGCACCACGCGAAAGAAACGTTCGCGCTCCTCAAGAGTCAGAGACATCTGGGGTTGCACATCCACCCGCAGGATGGCAGAGTCAACTTTGGGCGCAGGATAAAAGGCATGGGCAGGAACATAGGCGACAATTTTAGGGCGGCCATAAAACTGAATGCTCACCCCAAGCAGACTCAGGTCCCCTGGCCCGGCCACGATGCGCTCTGCAACCTCTCGCTGCACCATCACTACAAGCAGGCGTGGTGGGTTGGTACTTTCCAGGAAATGACGGAAGGTTGCGGCTGTGATAGAGTATGGTAAATTCGCTACGAGTTTGTAGAGCACCCTCTCTGGGGGAGAGGTAATAGATTTACCGGGCACGTGGGCCTGGTCAAAGACCTCTGCCGGGTTTACATATAGGAGGTCACGTGCGATCAACTCGACATTTGGGTAATAGCGGGTGGTCTCAGCAAGCAGTTTTAGCATATCGCGTTCTAGCTCAACGGCCACCACTCGCCTGGCACGCTTTGCCAGTTCTCGCGTCAAAACACCTGTTCCCGCACCAACCTCTAATACCTGATCGTCCGGTTCAATCTCCGCTGTATCGACTACACGCTGCAAAACTGCACGATCAATCAGGAAATTCTGCCCAAAAGCTTTGTTAGGGCGCATATTATGTGCATAGAGCAGGTTGCGTAACTCTCGCACATTGGTCAGGTCGAGTTCATCTCGCACATCGTCAGGGCTTTGTTTACTCTCTCTCAATGTCCCTCCTATCCTGTCATCCTGAGCGAAGCGAAGGATCAAAAATCAAGTTTACCACCATCTCCATGGCCCGGGTCGACGCCGTTGTCTCCTCCCGGACCAACCAGCTCCTCGTGCTACAGCAGCCAGCAGGGCAATGATGGGTAACAGGAAAACAAGCGCTACGACAACAAGCGCAAAAGCGAAGGCTGCAATTCCAATTGCGGCAAAGAGGAAACCAAACAATGCCAGTAATGGTTTTATGAGAAAAATGCCTGCAATGATAAACAAGACTACTCGCGCCCATCCCCTCTGTTGTGGCCGCGCTCGTGCCCACGGTGGCACACCCTGCCACTGCGATCTGCTGTACCCTCGATAGGGGCGATATCCCTGCTCGAATGCATCACCATCGGAAGCAAGTTGCTGCTGTTGTTGCAGCAGCGATTGTCCACCAGTATTCGCCTGTATCGGGTCTGCTGTAGGTAATGGG
>WNGG01015700.1_pt1 | contig 12900 bp, 14 predicted proteins | sample 5400661 | NCBI WGS metagenome assembly WNGG01 (sample SAMN13153372, study PRJNA577476) | soil metagenome | isolation source: 100 cm soil or saprolite under Garry oak tree replicate 1 | place: USA:California | collected 2016-06-15 | reverse complement strand
CAATGTAATGCCGTCAAGATTGCATGGACTTGGTCAACCACGGCGGTAGCCGGCATCTGCGGATACCACGTCGGTGCATCCAGCCTCGCGAACGATGAGTGCGTCATCGTGGAGTACGACGGGTTCGCCGAAGACGTGGGCACTGCGTGCACGCTCCAGCCGAGCCTGTGTCCGACTAGCAATGTCTACACCGTTTCCTTGACAAAGACCAAGGTCTGACAGCGGAAGGAGTTTGAATCCATGAGAACACGGGGTACCGCCGTCGTTTTGGCACTCCTGTTGGCCATAGGCGCTACTGCTGCAGTCTTCTTGTACGTACGGAGCGTCCGGAACCAGTCGGGCACCGGGTCTTCAGTCGGTGTTGGCGTGCTGGAGTCCAAGCAGGACATCCCGCCTGGAACGAACCTGGACCCGCTGATCTCGTCGGCGGCCTTCACGACGGTCAAGGTCCCGTCGAACCTGGTGGTTCCGGACGCCGCGACCAGCATCACCGAGTTGCAGCACCACACCACCACCTCGTTCATCGCGGCCGGCGAGCAGATCACGCTGAAGCGACTCTCTGGAAGCCAAGCCCGGACCAGCGTCCTCGGGATCCCGCAGGGCTACGAAGCGATCACGGTCAACATGGACACCGAGCATCACGTCGCAGGCTACGTGGCCCAAGGAGACCACATCGAGATCTTCGGATGCATCAAGCCGCCCAGTTCGCAAGTCTGTGACGTGTTCACCGCGGTCCCCGACGTGGAGGTTCTCCATGTTGGGACGGCCACGGCCACTCCGACCAGTCAAGGCGGCAGCACGAACACCCAGGATTTCCTGACCCTTGCGGTCCTTCCCAAGGATGCCGCCAAGGTCGTGTTCGCCCGTGAGAACGGTCCGGTCTGGTTCTCGCTGCTGCCGCCCGGTGAGACGGGTGTGCACATCCCGCCGATTACCCCACAACAGCTCCTTCGATGACGACGGCCAGGGTCATCACCATCGGCGCGCCGCCGCAATTCCGGCACTATGTGGCTCGTTCGCTGGGGCTGGAGCCGGAGCTCATCGAGTGGATGCCCAGCGTCACCGCTGCGGAGAGCTACCTCGGCGACGGCCAGAGTGCAGTGAGGCCACACGTCCTGGTCCTGGCTCCTTCGATCAAAGAGCCGGACGCGTTCGGCCTCGCGGAGTACGTGAACCGCTTGGCCCCCGCGAGCGCGGTGCTGCTGGTGAGGGAGCGGGCCATGAATGGCTTGCTGCCGGCGGCCATGCGGGCCGGCATCCGAGACGTCATCGACCTCTCTCGGGGTGGGGATGAGCTGCGCGACGCCTTGACCCGTGCCATCAGGTGGTCCGAGAGCCTCGGTGCGATCAGCACGGACGCGATGGCAAAGGCACCGACTCGAAAGGGGAAGATCATCTCGATCTTCTCCTCGAAAGGCGGGACAGGGAAGACCTTCCTGACGTCCAACCTCGCAGCGGCGATCGCCAGCAGGGTCGAGGGTGACACCGCCATCGTGGATCTCGACTTCGACATGGGCGATGTCTTCGCTTATTTCGGAAGCGAGCCCACCCGGACGGTCGAGGATCTTGTCGCGGTCGGCGACGACGTCGACCGGGAAACCGTGCTGGCGATCGGCACGAAGCTTCACGACCGGTTGTGGGGCTACGGTTCCCCGCATGACGTCACGGCAGCGACACCCGGGGGAGAGGCCATGGGTAAGGTCCTTCGGGCGCTGCGAGGCACGTTCGACTACGTCGTCATCGATGCCACGGCCGACTACTCGGATGCCGCCCTCACGACGTTCGAGATGTCAGACGAGATCTGCTTGATCTCGGGTCTGGACGTGGTGGGCGTGCGCCATCTCTCCATCGCGTACCGGACCCTGCAGTCACTCGGAATTCCCAGGGAGAAGCTCCGGGTCGTGATGAATCGCGCGGACAGCAAGGTCGGGATCGATACGGCCGACGTCGAACGTGTGACGGGCCTGCTGCTCGACTCGGCCATCCCGTCGAGCCGCCTGGTTCCGACGTCGCTGAACAACGGGCGTCCGGTCGTCATTCATGAGCCCAAGTCGGAAGTGGCCAAGGCGGTGCACGCCCTGGCGGAGAAACTGATCGGGGAATCGAAGTCCTCCGCATCGGGCGCCCATCGGCGGAAGCGTTTCGCCAAGAGCTGAGAAAGGACCTCAAGTGTCCCTCGCAGAACGACTGGCCAGAACCGAGCCCGACAAGCTCGCGGAGCTCCGTGAGCGAGTCCAGGTCCAGCTGGTGGAGGTCTTGGGCCCGAAGCTCTATGACACCACCATCTCCGACCGGGAGCTCCAGGAAATGGTCCACGGCAGGCTCCGGGAGATCCTGGACCTGGAACCATCTCTGATCTCGGGGCAGGAAAAGGCTCAGCTCATCCGGCAGATCGGAGACAGCGTCCTGGGTCTTGGTCCGCTCGAGCCGTTCGTCCGGGATCCGGATATCACCGAAGTCGCCGGATCGACGAAGCGAGCCCCTACGTCGACGCCCGGCTCCCCGACGGATCCCGGGTGAACGCCATCATCCCGCCGCTGGCCATCGATGGACCGGCATTGACCATCCGGAAGTTCTCTGCCGACCCGTACACCTCCGACGATCTCGTCACGTTCGGGACGTTGACTCCCGCGGTGGTGCAGTTCGTCGACGCATGCGTGGAGGGAAGGATCAACATCCTGGTATCCGGGGGGACGGGTGCTGGAAAGACCACAACGTTGAACGTCCTCTCGTCCTTCCTTCCGACGGACGAGCGCATCGTTACGATCGAGGACGCGGCCGAGCTGAAGCTCCAGCAGCCGCACGTGGTGAGGTTGGAGGCGCGCCCGTCGAACATCGAGGGTCGGGGTGAGGTCACGATCCGCGACCTGGTCCGAAACGCTCTGCGCATGCGGCCCGACCGCATCGTGGTCGGAGAGGTCCGTGGTGGAGAAGCGCTCGACATGCTCCAGGCCATGAACACCGGCCACGACGGATCCATCTCCACGATCCACGCGAACTCGCCACGCGACGTCCTGTCACGCCTGGAGACCATGACCATGATGTCCGGCATCGATCTCACGGTCCGGGCTGTTCGGGAGCAGATCTCCGCCGCGATCAATCTGATCGTCCACCAGGCACGTTTGAAGGACGGCACCCGGCGTGTCACCCATGTCACCGAGCTCACCGGTATGGAGGGCGACATCATCACGCTCCAGGACCTGTTCCTCTTCGATTTCCGGGCGGGGATGGACGACCAGGGCCGGTATGTCGGCCAGTTGAAGCCGACGGGGATCCGTCCGCATTTCCTGGACCACCTGAAGGACCGAGGAATCAGCCTCTCGCCGATGCTGTTCGCGCCCGTCGTGCAAGGGGTTGCTGCCTGGTGAGTCGACGGTTCGTCATCCCGCTCCTTTTTGCGGCGGTCCTCGGTTCCCTCGCCGCCCCTGCCTCGGCGGCGACCGAGCCGGTCCACCTTCGGCAGGTCATCACCGGTGGGTACCCGACGATCTCCATCACCTTCTCGGGCCCCGAAGGTCTTTCGGCACGCAACATCAGGATCACCGAAGCCGGAGCCCTGGTGCGGATCCTTTCCGTTCGACCCCTTGCCAGCACCGGCCGGAGCTTCGACGTCGTCCTTGTGATCGACACCTCGGACAGCGTCCAGGGGGCGCCGTTGGCTGCGGCGGTGGCCGCCGCGCAGGCGTTCGTCAAGGGCGTTCCGCCACAGGTCCCCATCGGTGTGCTCACCTTCAGCGACAAGCCCGCAGTTGTCCAGGCCATTACCGGAGACCATCAAGCGGTTCTCGGCGCCATCGCAGGCATCTCCCAGACGCGGGCCGGGACCCACCTGTTCGACGCCGTCGCGGCCGCGACGCGGATGTTCCATGGGACGGCCCAGCACAACGTCATCCTCCTGACCGACGGAAGGGATGTCGGGAGCGCTGGGACGCTTGCCTCGGCGCTGGCTGCGGCCAAGAAGGCCGGTGTCTCCGTCTTCACGGTCGGGCTCGGTGACAAGGTATCGACGCCGGTCCTTCAGACCCTGGCGACCCAGACGCATGGTGTGTACCTGCCCGCCGCGCAGCAGGCGCAGCTCAGCAGCATCTATCAGGACCTGGCCACCCAGCTCAGTCGGCAGTACGTCGTTCTCTACCGGTCAAAGGCGGCAGGCGGTTCCCAAGTGACCGTCTCGGTTCAGGCGGGCGGGACGACGGACACGGCGTCTGTTCTCCTGCCCAGGCCGGCGGTGCTCGCCCCTGCGAAGACCGGTACATCTTTCCCTGGAGGGGTAGTCGGTCTGGCCATCGTCCTGGGGCTCGCGTTCTGCTCGGTCTTCACCCTGATCCTGTCGACCGTCGGGAGCGCGTCCGCGGCGCGCCGGCGGCGCGACCTGACCAAGAGGATGCTGGGGACTCTTCAGCCCGCCGGCGGTCCGGAAGGTCAGCCCGACACCGGTGGGATGGGCGGCTGGATCCCGGACCCCGTGGTGAGCGCGGCGGGCGCGGTGGCCGACATCGGCGGGTTCTCTGCATCGCTCGAGAAAAGACTGGAACAGGCGGGCTTGCCGATGAAAGTCGGCGAGTTCGCCGCCCTTCCCGCTTTCGGGGCCATCGGCGGAGCGCTGGTGTTCGGCCTCTTGTTCCAGAGCTGGATCTTCGCCTTGGTGTTCCTTGTCCTGGGGGCTGTCGCTCCGCTGGTTTTCCTCCGGTTCAAGCAGAACCAGCGGATTGGACGGCTCCACGAGCAACTGCCGGACATCTTGATGGTCATGGCCAGCGCTCTTCGGGCCGGCCACAGCTTCCTGCAGGCGCTCGACATGGTTTCCAAGGAGATGGGGGACCCTGCGGGCCCGGAGTTCTCCCGAGTGGTGGCTGAGGTCCGTCTGGGACGGCCCATCGATGACGCGCTGGTCAGCCTCGGCGAGCGGGTGGGCACCGAGGAATTCAAATGGGCCATGATGGCGGTGAACGTCCAGCGGGAGGTGGGCGGGAACCTCGCGGAGATCCTCGACATCATTGCCACGACCGTCAGGGAACGTGACGCCGTGCGTCGGCAGATCAAGGTGCTGTCCAGTGAGGGACGGCTCTCCATCAGGATCCTGATTGCCCTGCCCATTGTGGTCACGCTCGCGGTGGCGAAGATCAACCCGAAGTACATGCGACTGCTGTGGACGACCCGCGTCGGGGTGTTCATGATCGTCATCGCAGCGTGCCTGATGATCATTGGCTTCTTCTGGGCTCAGAAGCTGGTGAAGATCGATGTCTAGCCTTTACCTCCCCCTGGCCTTGCTCGGAACCTTTGGCACTGTGGTGGTGATCGGTCTGCTGGTCGACCGGAGCCTGGCGGAGCGGCGCCGTGCGGTCGACATCCTGCAGTCTCAGGTTGGCGAGGTCAGTTCGACGAACCTCCGGGAGAAGGATCTCGCCACCCGTTCCTTCGATGAGCGCGTCGTGGGACCGGCCGTCACCAGCATCGGAGAGATGGCCCGGCGCCTGACGCCGATGGGGATGCGCGACCGGATCGCCCGGAAGCTCGTGCTGGCCGGATCCCCTTCCGAATGGGATGCGGACAAGGTCGCTGCGTTCAAGTTCGCCGGCGCGTTTGGATTCGGCGCGTTCGCGCTGCTCGTCGCCGTCGTCGCTTCGTTCGCGCCGATCGTGTCGCTGTTTGCCCTCGGGGTCATGGCGTACATCGGCTTTCTCATCCCCGGAGCGATCCTGGGGCAGGCGGCCAACAGCCGCCAGGAAGCCATCCGGAAGGCGCTGCCGGACACGATGGATCTGCTCACGATCAGCGTCGAGGCTGGCCTCGGCTTCGACGCTGCCCTGGCCCACGTCAGGAAGAACATCGTGGGGCCCCTCGCGGACGAGATCGGCCGCCTGCTCCAGGAGATGCAGCTCGGCGTGTCTCGACCGGACGCGTTCCGCCATCTGGGAGAACGGACCGATGTCGAAGAGCTGCGCGGATTCATCATCGCGATGGTCCAGGCCGAGATGTTCGGGATCGGCATCGCCAAGGTGCTCCGGGCCCAAGCCCAGGAGCTTCGCCTCAAGCGGCGACAGCGAGCCGAAGAGAAGTCGATCAAGATCGCCGTGAAGCTCCTGTTCCCGCTGATCTTCTGCATCCTGCCGGCGATGTTCGTTGTGACCATCGGCCCGGGCATCATCAAGATCGGTCAGCAGTTCTTCGGCATCAGCAAGTGATAGAGCCCCAATTCTGCTCGAAATGCGGGACCCCACGCCTGCCGGGTCGTTCTCGGTGCATCACGTGCGGGCGCAAGTTCCCGCCGATGGATGTGGTGGAGACGACCGCGCCGACCATGCCCGCAGCCCCATCCAGCCCGGATCACATCTGGGACGCCGGGGCCGCCCTGCCCCCGCCTCCGCCTGAGTCTCAAGGGCCGTCGTCTGTTGCCCGGCCGCCACGACGGGGTTGGGGGGTGGCTTCGATCGCACTCGCCCTCGCGCTGGTCCTGCTTCTGGGCGGGGGGGCCCTGTACCTCACGCGAGGCGGAACCTCGCAGCCCCCCACCCGCGTTGGCCTCGACACGGGGGCAACCAGCAACCTGCCGTATCAGCTGGTGTTCTCCCGGACCGCGGCGACCCGCTACAAGGCGACCGCAGCCTTGCACCTGGCCGTGGATTCAGCAGACCTCGGACTCCACAAGTCGGCGGAGGGCGCAGCGGACATGGTGCTGGGACTGCGCCAACTCTCTGAAGACGATCGCGGTGTCACGACGGTCCAAGTGGCCTTCGAGCATGGGAGCCGGATCATCGACGGAGCACACAAGCCGTTCCTCCACGGAACCCTGACCGTTCGCTTGACCCCAGACGGACGCATCCTCTCGGACTCCGCATCGGGGGGGATCGCGGGGTCGCTTTTCAACTTCGACCTGCCCTCCATGGAGCAGTTCACCCCGGTGCTGCCGAACCGGAAGGTTGCCCCCGGTGACTCCTGGACGCGCAAGATCTCGGTTCCGTTCTTCCTGGGGTACTTCCGCTTCACCATCCACAGCACGCTCGATCACTACACGCAAATCAAAGGAGCGCGAGCCGCCGTCATCCACACTACCGGCACTGGGTCCCTTCGCATGGATCTGAGGGATTCGGACGCCGAGCTCCTGATCGGCCAGCCGGCCCCACTGTCACCGGGCGGCCACGAGAAACTGACCCTCAACGGCGGTTCGACATTCGACGTCACGGACGTGGTCGACCTTTTGTCGGGACATTGGTACAAGAGCGCGGAGCAGAGCGCGGCTCATTTCGTCATGTCCATCAGCGAGGACACCGCTACGGGCGGGCACCAGCACGCGTCCATCTCGATCGATGGATCGTGCTCGGCGACGATGAGCCAGATCTCCTGAGACGCTAACTCCAGGCATCGAATTCCCAGGCCGGGGTACGATGACCCTTGCCTGGCTTGGTTCGGGTGGGAACCGCTGCACCCGAAAGGCCGGCGAGGAGGCGCGGTGGCTCAGCAGAATCGCGTGGCAGCCCTGCTCGGTAATTCCAGCCTGATCCGCGCCGGATCGGCGGACGTCACCAGGGTCCGGCACCGAACGCGGAGGCGAAAGCTCGTCCGCCTGGTCCTCATCATCGGTGCCCTCGACCTCTTCCTCTGGTACCGTTACGCGTCCGGGAACCCCGTAGGCCTGCCCTCGCTCCCCGAGGGGTGGGGCCTGTACCTCCCCTTGTTCGTCCTGTTCGGCCTGCTGGCCCTGGTCATGCTGTGGCCGCTGGCAAGCGGCAGGTCCCCGGGTGTCCTGATCATGCCCGAGCACATCGAGGTCGGGCTGGAGGAGGTCAAGGGGCTCGATCCCCAAGTGGACGAAGTGATCCGCTCCTTGAACGTCTTCCTCGGCTACGCCACTTTCCGCGACGTTCTCGGCGGCAACCCGCGGCGGGGGATCCTGTTCGAGGGTCCACCCGGGACCGGCAAGACCTACCTGGCCAAGGCCATGGCGAAGCAGGCCGGGGTCCCGTTCCTGTTCGCGGCGGCCCCCGCGTTCCAATCCATGTGGTACGGGATGACCAACGTCAAGATCCGCTCGTTCTTCCGGACCCTGCGCAAGGCCGCTCGGACCGAGGGCGGGGCCATCGGGTTCATCGAAGAGATCGACGCCATCGGCGGCGAGCGGGGGAGCGTGTCGATGGCGCCCGCTCCGACTGGTCTGCGGCGCTCGGCCGCGCCGTTCGTCGCTCCGGCCGGCGGGGGGATGGTGAACGAGCTGCTGATCCAGTTGCAGTCCTTCGATCAGCCCCCGCTCCGGCAGCGGCTTCGCAACCGCCTCGTCAAGTGGGTGAACGGATACCTTCCCGACGGGGTCCGGGTCAAGGCCGGGCATCCCACCTACAGCAACATCCTGCTCATCGCGGCGACCAACCGGGCCGACTCGCTGGATCGGGCCCTGCTCCGCCCGGGACGGTTCGACCGGCGGCTCTATTTCGACCTGCCCACGAAGCATCTCCGCCGTGACCTGATCGACTTCTTCCTGGATCGGAAGTCCCATGGCCCGGACTTGGACGACGAAGCGGCTCGGGAGCGCCTGGCCCACGACACGTTCGGCTACTCACCGGTCATGATCGAGCACCTATTCGACGAGGCCCTGCTAGTGGCGCTCCGGGAAGGCCGCGACGCCATGTCGGTGAACGACGTGTACGGCGCCAAGCTCACGGAGGAGGTCGGACTCTCCCAGGAGGTCCCGTACACGGCCGAGGAGCGGATGGCCGTGGCCACCCACGAGGCCGGCCACGCCGTGGTGGCTTACCTGTTGGGGAAGTCCCGGCGGATGGAGGTCCTGTCGATCATCAAGCGACGGGAGTCGCTAGGGCTCCTGGCCCATAGGGATCTGGAGGAGCGATTCACCAAGACCCGCTCCGAGATGGAGTCGCTCCTGGAGATCGCCCTGGGAGGGATGGCGGCGGAAGAGGTCTTCTTCGGCGAGAGCGGAACCGGGCCCGGAGCCGACCTGACTCAGGCCACGGAGATCGCCGCGACCATGGTCGGCGCGCTCGGTATGGAGGGGTCTCTGATCTCCTACGAGGCGGTGGCCGATGGGCTCGTGTCGCGGAACCTGGTGGGGAAGGTCCTGGCCGACCCGGAGGCGAAGCACGGTGTCGACCACCTGCTCCACACGCAAAAGGAGAAGACACGCGCCGCGCTCGAGCAAAACCGCGACCTGGTGGAGGCCCTCCGCGACGCGCTCATCGCTAAGGATGAGTTGGTGGGCGACGAGATCGTCCGGGTCATCGAAACGGCCTTGACCGCTCGATAATCGACGGGCAGTGCAGGTCGGTTACGGTATGAGCGGCTGGCAGTGCCCACGGCTGGGGCAATTGAGGAGCGTGATCGTCAGGTAGATGGCGTCGGTTTCCGTCTGAGTGTTCACGTTGGGGACATTGTCGGCTGGTTCCCACCTCGTGCTCACGCTCAGTCCCTCGGACGAACCTGACTTCTCGAAGGTCAGCGAGCCCTGCGCTGAGCTGATGAGCACCCACCCATGCTTCGGCAGGGTAGCTCGGTAGTAGTTCTCGATCTGCGCCATTTCGTCATCGATTGCCTGGGGGGGTGCCGACGCAAACAAAGACACGCCCGGATGCTTGGTGCCTTCGTAAACGTGGGTGATACCTGAGATGTCCTGCGCCGCGACCACGAACCCATGGCCGGGCGGAGGTGGGATCGGCTCGTCGAAAGACTTGGTAGGACTGTAGAAGGTGAACATCAAATGGAAGATACCGATGAGCGATAAGGCACCCAGGACCAAGGCAGCCGCGCCCAGACCACCGAAGCCGTTATCGCGAACCGCCAAGGAAATACCGATGAGCACGGCCAAGACCTCGACGAGCAGCAGAGGAAGGCTGGGACGGCGGAAGATCAGGAAGTTCCCAAGCCAGACCAGCAGCACCAAACCGAACCCGATCGAAGCAAGAGGGCCGGGATCCCTCCAGCTGTGCTTATCGCGCGACCTCGCAGCGGTCGGCATGCCCGGAAGGACCGGGTATCCGGTTTGAGCGGTCTTTATATCGGAAGGAGCTGCGGGCCGAACGGCCTGGCCGACGAAGGTGGTTCGGCATTGCTGGCACATCAGGGCCTGGGGCCACACGACGGCGCCGCAACGTGAACACCGTCGCCGTTCCCGACCGATCTGCCCTGACGCGTCAATTTCCCGAAAGACCGGCGCAACCAGGAGGCCGGTTTCCGCCCTCGCTCGTGTGACCTGATCGAACAGATCGTCCGAGACCAGGATCACGGGATTCTGGTATTCGTCCCTGCCGTTCACCGCCCCGGTGCCAACGACCTCGCTCTTGTCGTTCAGCAGTTCGACGTCGGTCGCGGTCGCGCCGCCCTCGGCTAAGTCAGGCCCCGGTGAGCTTCTGGAGCCCCCGCGGTCCCGGGGAAGCCCTCCGACGGGAGACCGGTCATCTGGTGGCTCCAAGGTGATCGGACATCAGCTGCGGATGGCAGAGTCAGCCAGCCGGCGGTGGGGTAGTGGGGCCAGTTTGAATCGGGCGTGTCGCGGTTAGGCGGGCAGGGCCACTGGAAAGAACCCAACTAGCCGCCGGATCAACCCGTCCTCGAACTCAAAGAAATTCTGGCCCTCGAGGGTAACTGTGCCGTCCGGCGCAACAGTTCGCCACGAGACGAGCGCGCATGAGTTGTGCTCCACAATCTCTCCGACCACACTCGTGCGATGGCCCACGAACCCAAACTGAACATTGGTGTCGCTTATGAATGTCGCCAGCGGGTCAATGCCGACCAAAGGCGCATCGAGCAGCATGACGAGAAATTCTCCGTCGGACACCCAGGAGTCCCTCAGCAGCCTGAGTCGGATTGCGTGGTCATCTGTATTCCATGCTTCCATGTACTTCTCAATGGATTCCTTGTAGTCAGCCACGCGGGCCCCAGTCTACTGTCGTCACGGCGCCCAGCCGTGTCCAGTAGGCCCACGATCTCCGCGGCCGTCCAGACGTGGTCTGCAACGCCTGCTGCCATCGCAGGGGCTGTCGGGTAGGGCTTCGAGAGGGTCTTGTGTGGCCGAGCGTAGTTGTAGTGCATGAAATGCAGGCTCACAGCGGCCGCCACACGCGAGATCAAACTTGACCCACCCCATGGGTCAGTCAAGCTGACCCACTACCGGCGGTGGCGCGCGATATCGCGGATCGGTAGGCTTCGCCGGACAGAGCGACTCCGCCCGCGCTCTGGAAGGGGAGGTGGACGCCGTGTGGGTCCGGGGACAGTGGAGAGCGCTGGTGAACTTCGACTACGTCACGGCGGTCGAGGCCCGGGTCATGGAGTCCTCGTACGCCACGAACAGCGAGCCGAAGTACGAGGTCATCGCGTATCGACGGTCGCCCGGCCAGGACGCCATCCTGCTCAACATGCTGGACAGCAAGTCGGCCTCCGCGGTGATCGATCGGATCGCCGGGGCCATCATGGTCGACGCAACCCTGGTGGACGCCCTGGACCTCCTGGAGGAGTTCCGGTACGACTCCCGGAAGGTGGCGGCAGCGGAGGAGGCGGCTGCGGTCGAAGCGCAGGTAGTGGCGGAGGGGGTTTCGCCCGCTACGGACGGCTCGTCGGACGAGGCGCCGGCGATCACCGCCACCTGATCGGACCTCACTAAGCCTGGAGCACGGCTGATGATGATCGCCTTCGCAATCATGGGAGTGGTCATTTTCGTCTGGGGGTTCATTCAGACGTTCTTTCCGGAACGGGCGGTCAAGGTCGGCCGGACTAAGTGGGGGAGGACCCTGATCTCTGAGCACCAGAAGCGCGGTCTCACCGTCAGATACGGCATCCTCGGAATGGTGGGGGCAGCGACGATCACAGCCGTCGCCATCATCCGGGCCCTCTAGGGAGGTGGATGGCTCGTCCGGAGACCTAGCAACAAATTCGGTTCAGAGAGGTAAGCCTCGGCAAGCATTGAAATGGTTCAAGGGACACGGGATATCGTCCCCGTCGGGGATGACAGTTCACGGATCGCCAAGCGCGGAAATCCTTACTGGGCTCGCCACCCTGGCGATCAGCGTTCCGTACTTCGTTGCAGCGCGAACACGTCTGATGGACCGAGCGACCCAGTGGATGTCGGAGAAGCGGGGGGACCGCCTGGCGCGTCGGTTTGAGTTCTCGTTTCGCTGGGGGCCGGTCTTTTCCTTGCTGGTCGGGCTCACCGTGTTGGTCCACGGGCTTATCCGCACCCTCTGATAACTGGGCCACTTGCCGGCGAAGCGTCGGCGCGCAAGACTGCGAGAAGTGGTGTGGTTTTCGCTGGGTCAGGCCGGTGTCTCAGCCTCCGACGAGCTGATCCTAGGCTCTGTCGGAATCGTGGTGGGGCTCATTATGTTCCGGCTCGCTCGAACCAAGGTTGGGATCACGATCTTCGGCGGGAGAAAGCCACGAGCCATCCATCGGGTAACGGTTCCGTGGCTTCGGTGGCAGCCTTTACTTGCTGTGGTGATGGGCGGCGGGTTTCTCATCGCTGGCCTCATCAAGATCATGGGGTAATGTTCGTCGTCGTCCCAGCCGTCCACGCCACAACAAGTTCGAAATGGCCGGCGGGGAGATCATGGTCGGAATCTTGTTCGTGGCTCTTTCCGGATTCCAACTTCGACCCGCGCTCACGGACCCCCGACCGGTGGCGTTCAAGTGGCAAGTCGCGTTTTGCGTACTCGGCATCGTCGTGGGTCTTGTTGCAGTGATCGTGGGGCTTGTCCGACTCGCGCTCTGACCGTCGGGAACGCGTCAGACCCGGGCCCGGATGGCGTCGAGTGACGCCGGGTTCTCCAGGCTGGACAGATCCCCGGCGTCCTTCCCTTCGACCACCGCCCGCAGGGCCCGCCGAACGATCTTCGCGCTGCGGGTCTTCGGCAGCTCGTCCACGAACACGATCCGGCTCGGCTTGAACGACTTGCCCAGCTC